>Ga0100403_1002676_pt1 | contig 13912 bp, 12 predicted proteins | sample CryGeymet201501t_FD_83663 | JGI IMG/M metagenome (GOLD analysis project Ga0100403, IMG submission 83663) | Groundwater microbial communities from Crystal Geyser aquifers in Utah, USA - Crystal Geyser metaG 2015-01t | ecosystem: Environmental > Aquatic > Deep subsurface > Groundwater | place...
ACAAATTGGCTTGCAATAAAGGCCAATCCAAAAAAGATTGAAGTAAAAAGAGGAAATCTTTGCTTCGCCCCAACTTTGTATTGAGTTTCAAAGTTCCATAAAAAGAAACTTGAAAGACCAATTAAAATCGTACTCACCGCAGGAATTAACATCGGTAAAGATGTCATACCTGAAGGTGGCCAAACTTGAGCTGTTAAACGATAGACGGCGTAGCCCAAAAAAAGCGTCGCAAATAACATTCCAAACATAACAAGAACAACCACCATTGCAATGGAGTTTGCTTGCAGCATGAATTGTGAATTTACTTCAGCTTGAGATCTCATTAAGCCTCAACCAAATTTTCAGTTTGATATTGGAAATCTCTTCCCGTTGTTAAATTAGGGTTACCCATTTCGTGAGGTCCACACTTAACGACAGGAATTTTATCAAAATTGTAATGAGGAGCTGGAGATGGAATAGTCCATTCCAAGGTTCCCACTTCCCATGGATTGTCCGAAGCTTTTTCTTTCTTGAAGAAAATAGCGTGAACGAAGTTAACAACGAAGATCAATTGGGCTGCACCCATAAGGTAGGCAGAGTAAGTGATCATCTTGTTCATAGGAATCATGTTTTGCATAAATTCGTAAACAAATGGGTTATAAAGTCTTCTATGCATACCTGCATATCCAACCATCATCATTCCAAAAAACACTCCGTTCAAACCAACCATCGTTATCCAGAAGTGAACTTTTGCCCAAAATTCATTGAGCATCATTCCGAACATTTTTGGCATCCAGAAATAAATGGCAGCGAAACCACCAAGGAGAACTGAAGCGGCCATTGTGTAGTGAAAGTGACCAACTACGAAGTATGTATCGTGAAGGTATAAGTCAGTTGTTACAGTTCCAAGATAGAGACCAGTTAACCCACCAAGACCGAAAACGAAAACAACTCCAAGCGAGAAAAGCATCGGGGAAGTAAAGCGAATTGAGCCCTTCCATAATGTCCCTAACCAGTTGGCGAAAAAGATCGCTGAAGGAATAGAGATGGTCATCGTCAACGTCATAAATGTTTGAGTAAGAAGCGGACTCATTTGAGTCGTAAACATATGGTGTCCATAAACGAGAGTTGAAAGAATGGTAATTGTTGTCATTGAAAGAGCTGTCGCTTTGGCTCCGAAAGCTGGCTTACGAGAGAAGAAAGCGAGAAGATCTGAAACAATACCCCAAGCTGGGAGAATCAAAATATAAACTTCTGGGTGACCGAAAATCCAGAAAACGTGTTGGAATAAAACCGGATCTCCTGAACCACTTGTTGCTGCGGCACCGGCCAAGAAGAAAGTTGTACCAAAAACGCGATCGAAAATAAGAAGAAGAACGCCGGCTCCTAAAACTGGAAGGAAGATCGCGTTCAAAATAGCAGTCAACCAAAGTCCCCAAATGGTAAGAGGCATATCAAAATAGCCCATACCTGGAGCACGTAGAGTGATAATAGTTGTGATGTAGTTGATCGCACCCATTGTTGATGAAGCACCAAGAATGAAAATGGCGAGTGACCACAAAGTTTGACCAGTTCCTGGAGAACCAACCAAAGTACTTAGTGTTGGATATGAAGTCCAACCGCCAGCTGCTGCTCCCAATGGAGTGAAGAGTGAACCCAAAAGAATCACACCTGAAACAACTGCTAACCAAAAGGACAACATATTAAGGAGCGGGAACGCCATATCTCTGGCGCCAATCATTAAAGGAATACAAAAGTTGCCAAAAGCACCAATCAAGATTGGAGTAATGGCGTAAAAAATCATGATCGTTCCATGCATTGTAAAGAGCATGGCGTAGGTATCAGGAGGAATAACACCGCCTGATTCTGGGAATAAAAAATGTCCTATAACTGGAAATGGTACCCCTGGGAATGCCAGCGTCCAGCGAATCATAAGGGCCATTAAGCCGCCTACGAATAAAAAGAATATTCCGTACCAAAGAAATTGTTTTCCAATGACTTTATGATCATAGGAAATCATGTACTTTGATAAAAATGTAGTTGGTTTCGGGTGTATCGGTTGTTCGTAAAAAGCCATTGTATAAGCTCCTAAAAAAAATTCTCTAAATTATAAATTATTGCCAAGCCCAGCCCCAGAAAAGCTCAGCATTTTCTGGATCGTTTGTTTGAAGTGCATGCTCTTGAGCATGGTTCATCCAATTGTCATATTGTTCTTGAGTGTAAACTGTAAGCTTTGCTTGCATACGATAGTGGTAAGTTCCACACATTTCTGCGCAAGCAATATCGTACTCACCTGTTTTCTTGAGTTCATACCAAAGACGAGTTAAGCGTCCTGGAATGGCATCCACTTTACGACGAGCGTTTGGAAAATAAAGAGAGTGAATAACGTCTTTTGATAAGACTTGGAAAACAACTTTTTTACCAACTGGAACACGAAGATCATTCAAGGTAACAACATCGTCATCAGTATTAAAAAGTCCATCTTTACCAGCGTATCTAAAATTCCAAGCCCATTGCTGACCTAAAACTTCAACACGCAAAATATCTTCGCTTTCACTTGGCCAGTTTGTAAAAACACCAATGTAGTCATTGTTAGACATTCTCGTAATGTTCATGTCGATACCAACGAAAACGGCAACGCCAATTACTGTAGCTAGCATAATTTGTGGTTTCTTATTTCCGTATGTGTAATGAGCTTTTGGATGGCGTTTGCGATGATAGAGAAAAGAAAAACCAAACAATCCCGCACAAACAAGAGAGAAGAAAAAGAGATTGAGTGCAGTTGTATAGTTAAACAACCAATCAATGAGATGTCCGTGAGTTGAAATATCAACTGGTGGATTTAGTTTCTCCCAGAAACCAAGTTTACTTGTCTCTGCCATTGCAGAACTCATCATAAGTGTAAAAAGAGTCATACCCATCCTCTAGAGAAGAATTCAAGTTTCATAATTAAATATTTGGTACCTATTTTAAATGTAATTTCCAAGTTTTACCACAATTGAGTACTCATGACTTACTGCAAAAATATTAATGAACCCAAAAGTAGTGGTAAATAAAAAATTGACGCAATGAAATATTGGCGTGCCCACTTCTTGCCTGCTTCGCCTTCTTCTTTAAAAAATCCCATGGCAGCAAGCAGCAAGAAAACCCCGCTTAATATTGAAGCCACATAGAAATAGCTCTTACTGGCCGGTCCAAAAACGGTTGGGACCACGGCTACGGCAAAAAGAATGGCGGTAAAAACGAAAATCAAAATTTTTGTTAATTTAAATCCATGCAGTGATGGGTACACTTTTATTTTCGCAGCGCTATAATCCTTCAGATGATAAACCGAGATCGCCAAGAAATGAGGAAGTTGCCAAACAAAAACAATGGAAAAAAGACTAATTGCTACAATATCGAGCTGACCTGTTACCGTTGTCCAACCCAACAAAGGAGGAATCGCTCCAGGAATGGCGCCCACATAAACAGCGAGTTCGCTCTTTTGCTTCATCGGCGTATAGGCCCACAAATAAAGAACGGTCGCAATGAGCGAGAGAATTGCAGTTACTGCATTGATGAAAATAAAAATCAGAGTCAGAGAAAAAATCAGCAGGGACACACCAAAGACGAAAGCGGTCTTGGGCTTAAGTCTTCCAGCTGGCAATGAACGGTTTTTCGTGCGCTCCATAAAAGAATCTACATCTCTCTCCATATAACAGTTAAGAGCTGCTGCTCCCATCACGACTAAAAAGATCAGAGCAAAACTCAAAAGCCCGGTGAAGAAATTGATATGCCCTGGGGCTAACACCAATCCCACCAGAACAGTCGACATCACAAGAAGTCCTAGTTTGGGCTTAGTGAGTTCAAATAAATTAGAGAGAAAAGTGTGCTGAGACATTTTTTGAGACTGACTTAAAAAGTGAGTCATCATCAAATACATTTTCCAGAAAACAACCAAAAGAAGAGCAGCAAAACCTAAATGCAAAGTTGTTGGTGCAACAGAGAAATGAGAACCAACTGTGTAGATGCCTAAAAATATTTGGGCACAAACAATTAACAGCGATAAAACGAGATAAATATTAAACGAGGTGTTCGCAACTTTTCTGGATGAAAGAAATGTTTTGATCAATCCAATGATAACCCATAGACCTAAAAACGTTCCAAAAAGGCGATGGACCATATGAAGTTGAGAAGGATGAAGTGATGGCCAAAGTGTCGACTGTCCTTCTTGAAGATCCATACACATTAAGCTGTTGCCCCAACCCACGCCGCAAGCAGTGCCTGAGCCTGAATGTCGCAAAAAAGCTCCAAGCAGAATCTGAACATAAATGAGAACTGTAGTGCTAAAAAGAAAATCTCTCATCCAAGGCTTGAGATTATTTTCAACCTGAGCAACATCGAGGGCCAATTGGCCTTCAACTTCTTGCGAGCGTTGAAAGATTAAAATGAGAGTACAGAAATAGATCATGGAGAGGCCAAGATGCGAAGTTGATACAATGGTAGGAAGTCTGTAAATAACAGTGATTCCGCCAAGCATTCCTTGAATAATAACAAATGCCAAAGCAAGCAATGACAACTCGTAAACAGGTTGCGCTTGCTTTTGAGACTTTGCCCATTTGCGATTAAAGAACACCAAAAGAATAGAAAAAAAACCAACGAGAGAAGCCAGCAATCGGTGACTATGCTCAATCAGAATTCCGCCCTCCATTCTTGGAAAAACTTGGCCGTAACACAGCGGCCAATCAGGACAGGCCAAACTAGATTCAGTATTATGAACAAGGCCGCCAAGCAGTAAGAGGCAGAAAGTTAAAAAGATTGTGATTAAACAAATATATTTAGATTTCATGATCTGGGTTATTGTCGTTTAAGTAATATCGACTTATACCGATTTCACCCATAAAGGGCAAATTAAAAGACAGCGTTCTAGACTCTGTCAAAGAGGTAATTATGCATAAAAATCGTGGACCTATCTATTACGGTGATTATTTAAAGTTAGATATGCTTCTTGGAAGCCAAGAACCGCTTAGCAAAAAATATAGCCCAGAGTGCCATGATGAAACTTTGTTTATTATCGTCCACCAAGTCTATGAATTATGGTTTAAACAAATTTTGCATGAGCTCTATCTTATCAATAAAGTTTTTTCGCAAAAAGCGGTCGCTGATCAAGAGCTGGCCAGTATCAACTTGAAGCTTGAGCGAGTTGAAAAAATCCAATCACTTCTCTTAGATCAACTGCTGGTGATTGAAACCATGACGCCAATGGATTTTTTAGAGTTTAGAGATCTCCTGGTTCCGGCTTCTGGCTTTCAATCTTTGCAGTTTAGAAAAATTGAAGTCCTAATGGGGCTCTCAACTCAAAACAGAACCGCAGTCGATCGCGATTACTTCATGGGAAGATTGAGCGAAAATGATAAAAAAGAATTATTAGATATTGAAGATCAACCATCACTTTTTAATCTGCTTGAAAAATGGTTAGAGCGCTTGCCTTTTGCCACTGTCGATAATTACTCGTTTTGGACAGACTATCAAACGACGATCAACTCAATGCTCAAAGAAGATGAAAGTTTGATTATGAAAAACATGGCAACGTTGAGTCCAAAAGAGCAAGAAGCTCAGCTGGCCAACCTTGAAGCCACTAAGCAAACTTTTGCGACCCTCTCTAATGAAGGTGAGCATAATAAGCTGATCGAAAAAGGCCAACGCCGCCTTTCACACAAAGCAACTCTGCATGCACTGTTTATTTTACTCTACAGAGATGAGCCGATGTTGCAACAACCATTTAGTTTTTTGACTCATCTGATGAATATCGATGAAAATTTTACGACGTGGAGATACCGCCACTCGATTATGGCGCAAAGAATGCTTGGTACAAAAATTGGAACAGGTGGTTCTTCTGGCCATCAATACTTAAAAATGGCTGCCGAAAACAATCGCGTTTATAACGATCTGTTTAACCTTGCCACTTTTCTTGTTCCCAAAAGCTTATTGCCGGAACTTCCTGCTGAAGTGGCCAAGAAAGTTCGCTTTAGTTAGGTTATCCTAAATTATTAAACTTAAACCGATCTCTTTTAAGAAGCAGGTATTTCTCTACCTTTAACGATTCTCGTCGAATAATTGGGATATTTTCCATCTTTAATCTGACTAACAAATTCTTCTCTTGTCATGACAACGTTCTCAGATACATCAAAGAACATGATATTCGCCCCTGATTTAGTTTCACTAACTTTAATAACTAAAGATTTTGGCTTCTTTTTAAAAAATCTCTTTCCTTTAAACTTTCTCTTATCATCTGGTGAAGTCAGCAATTCATCTTTCTTAAGAGCTTTCATTAAAAGGATTATCAACTCAGATTTATCTTTAGCTTTTCTTCCATATTTTCTACCAATGGAGTTATTCCATAAGTCCATATTCTGACTATTACTATTATTAGAAGAATAATTTAGGTTAAAAAGCTCATTAAGGCGGCCTAAAGTTTCAGCAACTTCATTTCCGTATTCCATTGTGTATGCCCCACTTACATAAGCATGGCGTAAAGCATCCACATCATTATCAACAAAACCATCTTGAAATTCATCGAAATTGCCATTTTTGTCACGGGGAAGAAATCTAATATTTTGATCTATGTAATTATAGATTTCAATTTTAGCTGTATTTTTAAGTTCAAAAATATTTGTCACGATATTCCCAATTTTTTTACCAATTATGTTAGGATGAGGCATGATCAAATGGATATGTTCTATAATATCTATTCTAGCTTTTATTATCTATTCATTTATTTATGAACCACAAAATTTAGAAGTAAGTTATTTTAAAAGGTCGTATCTTAATCAATCTCGACATCTAAAAATTGCCCACATTACAGATTTGCATAAGAAAGGTTTAGGACCGATAGAGAAAAAAGTTATTGATAGTCTTAACAAAGAAAGGCCGGACATTATCTTCATTACCGGTGACCTGGCTACATCTGGGGGTTCTGTTGAAAAATACCAAGAAGTTCTATCTCAAATCAATGCACCTAAAGGAGTTTTCTTTGTCTTAGGGAACTGGGAATATTGGGAACCAATAGAAAAGCTCGAACAAATTTTAAAAAATTTAAACATAACTCTACTTAAGAACCAGATAACTTCAGTCGATAGCAATCTAAAAATTTTAGGATTTGATGATATCGAAGGTAATCCAGATAGAAATCTCATCAAGAAAGTTGATTTAAAAACACTTAACATCGCTCTCTTTCACTCGCCTGAATTTTTTGATGAAAATTTTGGCAACATCCAACTATCACTTGCCGGACATTCTCATGGTGGCCAAATCAAATTGCCATTTTATGGACCAATATGGACTCCTCGAGGAACGAGAAAATATGCGGAGGGATGGTTTAGAAACGGCAATAACGAACTCTATGTCAGTAGAGGAATTGGAACATCAATTCTACCAATCAGGTTTAATTGTCGTCCAGAACTGACTTATTTTGAAATAACTTATTAATTCTCTATCAGAAAAAACCGTAAAATCAAAAATATACAATCTTGATATCACAATTTGTGATATCAAGTTTCTTGCACTTTCGCTTTATCGTTGGCGGCTTCGATTTCTTTGATATTCTTCAATCGCTTCCAAACTACTTACCCAATTCCGACCTTCTTTATGGGCATTGAGCTTGCCAGTTCTGGCCAACAAGTTTAAGTATTTTTCGGAATATGGCGTTTTCTTTGCAAGCTCAGAAAGTAAGAGAAGTTTTCTTGCGGGAGATTTTGCATAATCTTCAATCGTCTGCAAATAAATATTTAATGATTTCTCCACTGCTTGCCCGATGAATCTATTAAACTCTTCGACCTTGCCTTTATCGGCTCTCTCTAAAAGGTTATAATATTTTTTTCGATCATTTTTTAAAATGATCACAAGTGGATATCCCTTTTGCATTAAATACAAATTCATCACTAGCCTAGCGGTTCGCCCATTTCCATCAAAAAAGGGATGAATAAAGGTAATCTCATGGTGAAGCTTTGCCGCTAGTACGACAGGGTGTATTTTTCCGTCAAATTTCTTAATCCAAGAAACTAGATTTTTCATCAATATCGGCACATCGAGAACACCTGGTGGGCGATGCTTCGATCCTGTAATCATCACAGAACCATTTCGATAGCTTCCAGAAGCGAGTTCATCACTCTCCTTCATGATCAACTGATGGAGTGAGCGAATAAGAAGCTCTGAAAGCTTTAATTTTTTTTCATTTTCTATGAACTCGTAAAGAAAATGTATGGCTTCAAAATGATTTTTGGCTTCTAAATGGTCTTTAAATGATTTTCCTTTGACAGTTATTCCCTCTTCAAGAACCAAAAAGGTTTCTTTAAGCGTCAGTCGATTGCCTTCGATTGCGTTTGAATTGAAAGTCATCTCAATCGCAAATTGTTCCTTCAATTTCAAAAGTACTGATTTCGACAACGGTCGGTGACTGTTGAGAATTCTCAATTTTTCATCAATCCGTTTAAAAATGTCTTTTTTCACGCAAAAACCTTAATATGGTATAGGTACAGTATTTAAACTATACCATATTAGTGAGATTTTAGAAATAGATGCCTAGATGATTGAAATACCTAAGTTTTACCAAAGCATAGAACAGTAGGGTTAAGCCGCTTTAACATCAGAAGCCGAGATTTTGATATTAGTGACTTTGTCGCTAGCAACTTTCTCTAATTCAACATAAAGCTCTGCCAAGAATTTTGGACGAAGCTCGTGAACAACAAATAGCCGAATATCTTTTTCACATGCCCAATTCATATTGGTGGGTTGATCTGCAAATTTTTCCCATTTAATAACGGCCGAGTGAGCAAGATTGCCGAACCTGATTCCAAAATCCTTTAGAGTCATTTGAAAATGATTTCTAATAAATTTAATTTCATTGCCCGTAAGTCGACCAGGCTTATGCGATAGAGCTATCAGAACCGCACGCTCATATTTTTCCAAATCAAGATCAAGCACCCATTGACCACGAATTTTAACCAAAGGTGCATTGATAATATGTATTGGAAAACCAAGACCATTATCAATAAATAGCTTTTGAATCTTTTTTTCGTTCATAAATCCTTTTCGTCTAAATCTATGATGGTGATAATAAGCATACTAAAGTCAAAACTAACAACTATTCTTAACATCCTCTCATCAATCGTCTTTCCACTAATTGAATAGTTCCACTCATTATAGATTCCATTCGTGTGACCTGGCGTTGTTGCAATCTCTCTTCTGCATGGCCAGTGAAATGATAATTACCACTTTGAATAGCGGACTTCACCATATTCAAGACATTTGAAATCTTTGGCTTCACTATAAACGCCTCCTTTAATGTAACTCAGTTACAGGGCCACGTCAACTCAAATTGATTATTCAATGAATTAACAACAGACTCGATTCTGTTACTTCTTAACTATCCCTTATGCCGAGACAAAAGATCGAGAATGTTGAATTTCTAGCAAAGTATTTCATTTTTAAAAAAACGATCAAACATCAGCGCCATCGAAAATGGCCGTCTTCCAATGACTTCTCACTACGCAGAAATATTTGCAGCTGCTCTCGGAATGCATCCAGCAGATCTACTCTACCCTATCGCGCACATAAAAATCTCAAGAAACTCTCAATAACGAAAAAGCAAAGGTACTTCTTAAACAATATGCCATGAGCTAAAATTCGCTTAGGATTTTATTCACGATTTATTTCTTTTGCCTCTTTTAAAGACCATCATCACAAATATAAGTAGGTGGTATAAATACTCTCGACTGGGCATTATATTTGATATTCAGCCAACAATTGTTTGAATTCTTTACTATCACGAACACTTTCTAAATCTGGATCAATTAGGAAACTATTTTTATCTTTAAATCCTAAATTGAGTGAGCGTTTTAAATATTCAAATCCTTTTTCCTTATTTGCCTTTTTTAAATAAACACATCCGGCACGAAAACAAGATGCTGGATTTTTGTTGTTGCATGCTTTTAGATATAAGGATAATGCTTCATTGAGCTTGAACTCCCTTTCGAAAATCATACTTAAATAATAGCAAGAATAATTTGAACCTCTTTCACATGATAATGTAAAAACATGAGCGGCTTTTTTTTTATCATTTAATCCAAAGTAGTAAATTTGACCTAATACTGAGCAAGATTGCACATCGTTTGAATCGCATCCCTTGCTTGCTAATCTTTCTGCTTCATGAAAATTCTTTCTTAAATAAAATTGCCAACCTGAATAAGCACATGCCTTAAATTCATTTTTTTCGCATCGTTCGGATATTTTTTTCAAAGCCTTTTCTGAGTACTGAATATTATTTGCTTGAAATACATTTTCGTAACAATCTCTTGAGTTCGCGTTTTTACAAGATTCTTCTGCCTTCTTGAGAAGCTCAATTGCCAAAATATCCTCACTTAACAAGTGTTCTTTCTTAGAGCACGAGTTCAATATTAAAATTGAATAAAATAAAATTTGAACACTCAGTAAGAGCGGAATTGGCTTCATTTTACTTAACTTTTCCATCAAATCTTAAACGTCTCAAGTTTAATCGAATGTTCCTTTAAAAAAGGAACGAATTCTTTTTCTATTAAAAATTTAGCTTTAGCGAGATCCACATCCTGCGGTTTTGTTAAACCCTGACAAAGTTCTGCAAGAATTTTACTTTGGATGAGACCGGCCTTTTTAGCTAGAGCATAGGGAACAAGAGTGTAAGTGATCATGGCGTAGCGAGTGCGGTAGATTTGAGTGAATTCTTTTTCAAGAATGCTATCAACGCCTTTTTGCAGAAGGAATTGAGCATCGCCGACCTTATCTTTCATCTCAGAAAAGTTTTCAATCGCCATATCGGCAATGGCATCGGCATTTTCTTTTTGAATATTAGAATAATCTCTCAATGTTTGCGACCAGTTTTGCTGATGTTTATCATAGAGATTGAAAAAACACGTGAGGTCTTCAAAGCCTAGATTCATCCCTTGTCCAAAAAAAGGAACGATGGCGTGGGCGGCATCGCCTGCTAAGAAAACGGAGTCTTCGAAGTGCCAAGGACGACATCTCACCGTTCCTAAAATACCTTGAGGATTGTTCAGATAATCTTCAACATAATTAGGCATTAGCTTGATCGCATCAGGAAATTCGCTTTCAAATAATTTTTTTACATCATCTTTGGTTTTAATTTTATCAAAGGCAAAGGGATGATTGGTTTTTGGCAGATAAAGCGTCATGGTAAAACTTCCGCCCGTGTTCGGAAGGGCCATAAGCATATGAGTTCCGCGAGGCCAGATATGCAAGCCTTTAGGATCGAGCGGATATTTGCCACCTTCGAGGGCCGGCATAAAAAGTTCTTTGTAATCTGAATCAAGAAAAACTGTCCCATCAGTTGAATGGGGTGTGAGTTTTTTCATCAGGGCCTGACGAGTCGGCGAACCTGCTCCATCAGTGCCAAGGAGTTTATCAAATTTTATATTCTTAATTTTTCCACTTTTTTGTTCCTTAACAATACAATACTTTTCTTCGAAATTTACATTTTGGATTTCTTCTTCAAAGTGCAGTGGAATCTTCATCTGATCAGCGAGTTCAAGGAGCGCGCAGTTAAGTTCAGACCTTGAAACGGAGTAATTACATTCGGAATCATCTTTGCCATAAGGCTGATAAACAACTTCACCGGCTTTTGAATGCATCATTCGTCCCGTCACTTTGACTGTGATGGGTAGAACTTTTTCTAAAATGCCCGCTTGCTTGAGTGTATTCAAACCACGACTGGTGATGATGAGGTTGATGGAGCGACCGCCTTCATAATTTTTGCGAAGGTCAGATCTTTTTTCAAAGACCTCAACGTCATAACCTTTTTGTTTAAACATAATGGCAGCGAGAGAACCGACTAGGCCTCCTCCACTAATAATCATCTTTTCAGCCATGGGTAATTTCCTCAATCAAAGTAACTAATTTAGAAATATCTTCAAAACTATTGTAAAGCGGAGCCGGAGTCATACGAAGAATGTCAGGCTCTCTAAAATCTACGATCGCCCCTCTCTCTGTTAATTTTTGAAAAAGATCTTTAGGATTTTTGGCATAACGAATACAAAGCATTGAGCCACGAGAAGTTGCAGGTGAAATGACTTTACAAAACTCACCCACGCGCTCTTTTAATTGAGATTCAAAAAAGTTGGTCAAGCGATCACCTCTTTCACGAAGGTTTTCCATCCCTGCCTGATCAAAAAGCTCCATAGAGGCGCGAAGAGAAGCGAGTTGAAAAATAGGAGGGTTACTTAATTGCCAAGCTTCTACTGTGCCAATCGGTTCGAAGTTCGGCCCCATTTTAAAACGTGAGTTTTTATCATGCCCCCACCAACCTTCAAAACGAGGGATATCTTTTTTGCCATGATGTATTTGATGAACGAAAGCTCCCGCCAATCCACCAGGACCAGAGTTTAAATATTTATAAGAGCACCATACCGCAAAATCGACATTCCAATCGTGCAGTTTTAAATGAAGATTTCCCGCTCCGTGAGCAAGGTTGAATCCCACCAAAATATTTTTAGAATGAGCAAGTTTGACGATTTTTTCAAAATCAAAACGTTGACCAGAGAGATAGTTACAGTTTCCTAACATGATTAGCGCCAGAGAATCTGCATTTTTTTCAATCTGCTCAAGAATCGAGTCGGGATCAACGGTAATCTCGCCACTCTTGGGTTTCAATTCAACAATAGCGTCTTTAGGATCATACCCATGAAAGCGAGCCTGAGAATCAACGGCATACTTATCTGATGGGAACGTATTGTTTTCAATTAAAATTTTAAATTTGTTTTTAGTTGGACGATAGAAACTGACCAACATCAAATGAAGATTAACCGTGAGCGTGTTCATTGCGACGACTTCACTCTCTTTACCACCCACGAGATGGGCGAAGCTTTTAGTAATATTCTCATGATAAGGAAGCCAAGGGTGCTTGGCATGAAAATGCCCTTCAACACCTAAGCGCTTCCAAGCATCGAGTTCTTCATCAATGTAATCTTGGGCTTTCTTTGGCATCAAACCTAAAGAGTGACCTGCAAAATAAAGCTGATCTTCGCCATTTTTTTGCTTTGGTATATGAAAACTCTCTCTCATTTTTGAAAGGTTGTCTTTCTTATCGAGTTCTCGTGCTTGGTTTAAATAATTGTTCATGTCTACTCCACGACTTCAATTTCAACATTTTCAAAATGATCTACAATCAATTTGACTCTCATTCCCGGCTCCATCGCCACAGCAGGAGTGGCAGCTCCGGCCAGTACAATCATGCCAGGTAAGACTGAACGATTGCGCAAGCTCATCAAGTGAGCAAGTTCAACCAGAGATTGAACAGGATGACCGGAGATATCTTCAGACATTCCCTTTTGAGAAGAAATGCCATTGACGAACATTTCCATCTTCAAGTTTTTCCAATCAATATTCTTCAATTCTTTTTTCCAAGGACCGAGCACAAATTGCGATGATGATGAGTTATCAGAAATAACATCTTCCATCGAAAAATATTTAAATCCTTGATAACGAGAATCCAAAATTTCCATACACGCGCAAGCACTATCAATGGCGTCGATCGCCTCTTCTAAAGAGACTTTTCCCTTTAATTCCTTTTTCATCAAAAAAGCAATTTCTGGTTCAATCTTGGGATGAATTTGGCCTTGAAGCTTATATTTTCCTTGATCCCTAACTTGCATTTTATCTGTCAGCTCTCCATACAGAGGAGAATCGAGGTTCATCTGAACCCGTTTTTGCTCAGAAGTTAGTCCCATTTTTTGACCAATAATTTTTTCACCGGCCTGCAAACGCATCTTTATTCCGCTCTCTTGAATTTTATAAGCGTCCATCCGATCGAAATGAGAGAGTTTGTTACTGATCTGCTCAATCGCTTTAGCCGATAGCCTTGCATCATGAAGAACTTTGGCCCAATGCTCAATTTCCTGTGATTCCA
>Ga0100403_1002681_pt1 | contig 13903 bp, 8 predicted proteins | sample CryGeymet201501t_FD_83663 | JGI IMG/M metagenome (GOLD analysis project Ga0100403, IMG submission 83663) | Groundwater microbial communities from Crystal Geyser aquifers in Utah, USA - Crystal Geyser metaG 2015-01t | ecosystem: Environmental > Aquatic > Deep subsurface > Groundwater | place: USA...
CTCTGGTACGGCAAGGGGCCGGGGGTGGACCGCAGCTCGGACGTGTTCAAACACGCCAACATGGCAGGCACCGCCCAGCACGGTGGTGTGGTGGCGGTGGCGGGCGACGACCATGTCAGTAAAAGCTCGACCGCCGCGCACCAAAGCGACCACATCTTCAAGGCCTGCGGGCTGCCGGTGTTTTTTCCGTCCGACGTGCAAGGCATTCTGGACATGGGCTTGCACGCCATTGCCCTGAGCCGTTTCTCGGGCGTGTGGGCCGGCATGAAGACGATTCAGGAGGTGGTGGAGTCGAGCAGCTCGGTGGATGTCAGCACAGAGCGTGTCAAGATCGTGCTGCCCGAAGACTTTGCCATGCCCGCAGGTGGCCTGCACATCCGCTGGCCGGACCCGCCGTTGGAGCAGGAAGCGCGCTTGATGGACTACAAGTGGTACGCCGCGCTGGCCTATGTGCGTGCCAACAAGCTCAATCACAACGTCATCGCAAGCAACCAGGATCGTTTTGGCATCATTGCCAGCGGCAAGGCCTTCAACGACACGCGCCAGGCGCTGGCCGATTTGGGGCTGGATGCAGCGACATGCAAACGTATTGGGCTGCGCCTGCACAAGGTCAACGTGGTCTGGCCGCTCGAAGCCAGCAGCACACGCGACTTTGCCCAAGGTTTGCAAGAAATTCTGGTGGTGGAAGAAAAGCGCCAGGTCATTGAATACCAGCTCAAAGAAGAGCTGTACCACTGGCGCGTGCGCCCCAATGTGGTGGGCAAGTTTGATGGCGATGGTGACAGTGAAGGCAATGGCAGCGGTGGTGAGTGGAGCCAGCCCAACCCCGGTGCCAGTGCCTTGCTGCGTGCCAATGCCGACCTGAACCCGGGCTTGGTAGCCAAAGCGATTGCCAAGCGCCTGCAAAAATTGGGCGTGCCGGGCGATGTGGCACAGCGCATGGACCAGCACCTGGCCCTGCTGGCCGCCAAAGAACGCGGTGCGTTAGAACTCAAGTCTGACACCGGTGAACGCACCCCCTGGTTTTGCAGTGGCTGCCCGCACAACACCAGCACCCGCGTGCCCGAGGGCAGCCGCGCCATGGCTGGCATTGGCTGCCATTACATGACGGTTTGGATGGATCGCAGCACCAGCACCTTCAGCCAGATGGGCGGCGAGGGTGTGGCCTGGGTGGGGCAACGGCCCTTTACCACCGACACCCATGTGTTTGCCAACCTGGGCGACGGCACCTACTTTCACAGCGGCTTGCTGGCCATTCGCCAGAGCATTGCCGCCGGGGTCAACATCACTTACAAGATTTTGTACAACGATGCCGTGGCCATGACCGGTGGCCAGCGCGTGGGCGAGCGTGCCGAAGGCCACAGCGTGCTGCAAATCATGGCCAGCCTAGTCAGCGAGGGCGTGGCCAAGCTGGTGATCGTGACCGACCAGCCTGAAAAATACGCCGGTGTAGCGCTGTTACCTGGCGTAAAGGTGCAGCACCGCGATGAACTCGACCGCATCCAGCGCGAGTTTCGTGAGATTCACGGCACCACTGCCATCATTTACGACCAGATGTGCGCCACCGAGAAACGCCGCAAGCGCAAGCGCGGCACGCTGACTGAGCCCGATGAACGGGTGGTGATCAACGCCCTGGTGTGCGAAGGCTGCGGCGACTGCGGTGAGCAGTCCAACTGCCTGAGCATCGAGCCGCTGGAGACCGAATTTGGCCGCAAGCGTGCCATCAACCAAAACAGCTGTAACAAAGACTTTTCATGTGTCAAAGGCTTCTGCCCCAGCTTTGTCACTGTCAAGGGTGGGCTGCTCAAAAAGCCCAAAAAAGACCAGCAAGGCAGTTTGAGTGCCTTGCCACGCTTGCCTGAACCGGTGTTGCCCGCTACGGATACGGCCTGGGGCATTGTGGTGGGCGGGGTCGGCGGCACGGGGGTCATCACCATCGGCCAGTTGCTGGGCATGGCCGCGCACCTCGAAGGTAAGGCCGTGGTCACACAAGATGCCGGTGGCCTGGCGCAAAAAGGCGGCGCCACCTGGAGCTTTGTCCAGGTGGCCAACAGCACAGAGGCGATCTACACCAGCAAGGTGGATACCGCCAAAGCGGATGTGGTGATTGGCTGCGATGCCATCGTGGCCGCCAGCAAAATCACCTTGAATGTGATGCAGCAGGGGCGCACTTATGTGGCGCTCAACAGCCATGCCACGCCCACCGCCGCGTTTGTGCACAACCCGCAGTGGCAGTTTCCTGAAGGTGGCTGCGAGGCCGCGATTGCCGCCCAGGTGGGCATGCAGGCGCTGGGCGTGTTCGATGCCGAGCAGGTGGCCACCCTGGCTCTGGGCGACGCCATCTACACCAACCCCTTGCTGCTGGGTTACGCCTGGCAACAGGGTCGTGTGCCCTTGAGCCGCGCCGCCTTGCTGCGCGCCATGGCACTCAACGGTGTGCAGGTGGCCAACAACCAGGCCGCGTTTGAGTGGGGTAGGCACTGCGCGCATGACCTGGCTGCAGTGCTGGCCTTGCTGCAAACACGCCAGGTCATCGAATTCGTCAAAAAACCGGCATTGGCGGATGTGATTGCCAAACGTGTGGCATTTTTGACCGCTTACCAGGATGCCGCCTACGCGGCGCGCTATCAAAAAGTGATGGATCAGGTGCAGCAGCTGGATGCGGCCTTGGGCAAAACCGCATTGTGCGAAGCGGTGGCGCGCAACCTGTTCAAACTGATGGCTTACAAAGACGAGTACGAAGTGGCGCGGCTGTATACCGACGGCAGCTTCGCCGCCCAGGTGGCGCAGCAGTTTGAGGGCGATTACCAACTGCACTTTCATCTGGCGCCGCCCCTGTTGACTAAAACCAATGACAAGGGGGAACTGGTCAAACAACGCTTTGGCCCGTGGATGATCAAAGCCTTTGGGCTGCTGGCGCGTTTGAAAGGCTTGCGTGGCGGGGTGCTGGATGTGTTTGGCCGCACGCAAGAGCGTCGTCAAGAGCGCGCCTGGATTGAGCGCTACCAGAACCAGCTGCAAGAATGTATGGATAAATTGGCTTCTAGCCCTTTTGAATCAAGCGCAGAGTGCTACAAAATTGCTTGTCAACTGGCGCAAATTCCAAACGACATTCGCGGCTATGGCCACGTCAAAATCAGCCATTTGCAAGCTGCCCAGCGGCGCTGGGACGATGTGCTGGTGCAGTGGCAGCAACTCACACCATGACTAAAAAATCCGGCAACGACCTTTTTATCGTTGACAACAGCGACGATGACTGGAAAGTCTTGAACTATCTGGCCGAGTGGACTGATATCTCCAACAAATTTGACATTGCTACCGGTTATTTTGAAATTGGCTCGCTGCTCGCGCTTGACGGCAAATGGCAAAAGCTCGATCAAATCCGCATCCTGATGGGTGACGAGGTGACACGCCGCACGCAACGCACCTTGAACGATGGCGTGGGGCGTATTCAGGGACTGCTGGATGCCAGCATTGAGCGCGAAAAGCTTTAAAATGATTTTCTGACCGGTGTGGCCGCCGTTGTGCAAGCCATTGCCATCGGTCAAATCAAGTGCCGCGTCTATACCAAACGTAAATTTCATGCCAAGGCCTACGTCACCCACAGCAAGCTCTCGGTGGTGGGCTCATCGGCGCTGGTGGGCTCCAGTAACTTCACCTACCCAGGCCTGACCGGCAATGTAGAGCTCAACGTCAAGGTGGACAGCTCCAGCGAAGTCGCCAAACTGCAGCAGTGGTATGAAGACCATTGGAGCCAAGCGCAAGATGTCAGCGCTGAAGTGCTCAAGGTCATCGAGCGCCACACTCGCCACTACCTGCCATTCGAGGTTTATGCCAAAGCACTGCAAGCCTATTTCACCAATGTGGAAGAAAGCGCTGGCGATTGGGAGCGCAAACACTCGCGCATGTACTCGGTGCTCGACCAGTACCAGCGCGATGGCTATGCGGCACTGCTCAAAATCGGTGCCAAATACGGCGGCGCATTTTTGTGCGACGGCGTTGGCCTGGGTAAAACCTTTGTTGGCCTGATGCTGATAGAGCGATTGGTCAAGTTTGATCATAAAAAAGTCTTGCTGGTGGTGCCCAAGTCGGGTCGGGAACCGGTGTGGGAATCGAGCTTGCGCAGCTACCTGCCTGAGCTGTTTGGTGACTTTTCCAACCTGGTGGTCATCAACCATACCGACTTGCAGCGCGGTGGTGAGTGGCTTGAAAAGCTGCAGCGGCTCAAAGACCAGGCCGATGTGCTAGTGATTGACGAGGCGCACCACTTTCGCAACCCGGGCACTCAGGCCGACACCTCACGCTACTGGCAAATGCAGAGCCTGGCTAAAGGCAAGCAAGTCTTTATGCTGACTGCCACGCCCATCAACAACAGCCTTTTGGACCTGCAGCACTTGATAGAGCACTTTACCCAGCGCGAACCAGGCCACTTCAAAGACACACTGGGCATCCATTCGCTACCCGGCCACTTTCGCAAGCTTGAAAAAGAACTCATCAAGCGCATGGGTGGCGAGCTGGTGCAAGGTGAACTGGCCGGATTTGAGACCACAGACATCCTCTCGCAAGACAGTCTGTTGCGTGAGCTGGTGGTGCAGCGTAGCCGTGCCTATGTCAAGCAAAGCCAATTGACGGCCGGTGCCAAAGCCGCTTTCTTCCCCCAACGCGCAGCGCCCAAAGTGGCGGATTATTCGGTCAAAAAAACCTATGGCAAGTTGCTCGGTTTGGTGGAAAAAGCCTTTAATAAAAAGCAGCCCCTTTTTACCCTGCCCATGTATTACCCCTTGGCCTACCCCAACCCGGATGCCGACGGCTTGGCCAAAGACGACTTTGAAGAAAACCGACAGAAGCAAGTGGTGGGTTTGATCCGGATTTTGTTTTTGAAACGCTTTGAGAGCTCGGCTTGCGCGTTTGAGTCATCGTGTCAGCAGCTGCTGAAAAAAGTGCTGGCTTTTGTACAAGCCAACAGCATCAGCAAACATGAATTGGCGGCATTAGAGCGCTGGCGCATTCATTGGGAAGAGCTGACAGACGCGGTGCAAATGCGCCAGAACGACATGTTTGGCGGCAGCCCTGAAGACGATGCTGCGCTAGAAGAAGACTTTATCTCCGAAGAACTGCTGGCCACCTTTGAGCCGCTTGACCGCAGGCTTTATGACGTGCCACAAATCCTGTCCGAATCGTTGCAAGACCTGAATCAATTGGCGGAGTTCTTGAACGAATTGCGTCAATTCAAACCCAGCCAGGACAACAAGCTTCAAGCCCTGATCAAGCTGCTTAAAACCGACCCGGTGCTCAAACAACACAAGGTCATGATCTTTAGCGAGTTCTCGGCCACCGCCCGCTATCTGGCGTGTGAGCTGGTCAAAGCCGACATTCAAGGTGTCGATCAAATTGACTCAGGTACCAAACGTAGCCGCAGCGATGTGATTCGCCAATTTTCCCCATACTACAACGGCCAGACCAGCCAAAGCCTGGCAGACCAGGGCTATACCGAGACCCGCATCTTGATCGCTACTGACGTGCTCAGCGAAGGCCTCAATTTGCAAGATGCCACCCGCTTGATTAATTACGACTTGCACTGGAACCCGGTGCGCCTGATGCAGCGCATTGGCCGGGTTGACCGGCGCATGAATCCTGAAATCGAGAAAAAACTCATGGCCGACCACCCGCAAGTCAAAGCCATTCGCGGCACGGTGGAGTACTGGAACTTTTTGCCCCCCGGTGATTTGGACGAGTTGCTCAACCTGTTTAAAAAAGTCTCCAACAAAACCTTGCTAATCTCCAAAACCTTGGGCATTGAAGGCAAAAAACTACTGCGCCCCGAAGACGACTTTGCCGCCCTGGTGGACTTCAACCACCAGTTTGAAGGCGAGCCCACCGCGCTGGAAACCATGCACCTTGAATACCAGCGCCTGTTGGTAGCCCACCCCGATCTGGGCGCGCGCCTGCAAGCCTTGCCAGGGCGGGTTTTTAGCGGCAAAGCCCATGTGCAGCCTGGCACGCAAGCGGTCTTTTTCTGCTACGGCCTGCCTGGCATTGACCACAGCGTGACTGCGCCCGTGGTGGAGTCTGATGCCTGGACGCTAGCCGCTGGCCGAACCGCCTGGCTGCTGCTGGACTTGTCAACTGGCAAAGTCCTGGAAGACGCAGCTGCCATTGATGCCGTCATCCACTGCGAACCCACCACAACGCGTCAGTGCCAAATAGCCCCGACATCACTTTCAGAGGCGCGCAGCAAAATCGAGAAACACCTGAAAAACGGCTACCTGCGCCAGGTGCAAGCCCCGCTGGGCGTACTGCCACAACTGATCGGCTGGATGGAATTGAATTGACAAAAATGGCACAATGAAACGAAGGAGTCCATGATGAACACACTGCGCCAAATTGAATCTGAAATGGCTTCGCTACCCGTCAATCTGCAAGCTGAAGTGCTTGACTTTGTCCACTTTGTCAAGCAACGCCATGGTTTGCAGCGCGCACCAATCGCGGTATCCAGCTCACCTGTCAGTGGGCATTCGCCCTTTTTTCAGGCGTTGACTGATGCTGGGTTTGTGGGGTGCATCGAAACCAATGAGCAGTTGTCGACCCACTACAAAAGCCAACTCGATTTTTCTGACAAAACCGGGTCTCGTCCATGATTTTGGTCGATACGGGTGCCTGGTTGGCACTGGCTGACAGTGGCGATGGCTATCATGCCCGCAGCCGGGAATTTTTTCGCATCAACTGCGAACCACTGATGACCACCTACCCCGTGCTGGTGGAGTGTGTTCACCTGATGTACAAGCGCATTGGTGTCACCAAAACACTGGCATGGATGAATGCGCTTAATGCCCAAGAAGTGGGTGTCTTTGCGATGACAGCTGGCCATGTGCCGCGCATCACGACCTTGATGCATCAATACCGCGATTTACCCATGGATTTGGCTGATGCGTCCCTGGTACTTGTCGCAGAAGAGCTGGGTGAGGGCCGCATCGTCAGCACGGACGAGCGCGACTTCCATGCGTATCGGTGGAAAAATCAGCATCCGTTTTGTAATTTATTCACCGCTTGAGAACGGTGTCCGCAGGGGTATCTTGGCCGCCCGAAGACCAGTCGCAATCATCAGGGAGACAACAACATGGCAACGCCACCCCCCGCGCTCGCCCCCTAGGCCGAGCAACTGCGCCACATTCACAGCATCCCGGCGCTGGTCAACTACCTGCACCTTGAGCTGGGCTGGCCTATTGATGTGGATGACTGGGAGGACGCCGTCTTTGACTGGCAGCCCGAAGAACTCAACCTCAAAGACGAGCACCGGGTTGCTATACACAGCATCAAACAACTGCGCCCGCTGGTCAGCGGCCAACCCTGGGGCATCTTTTTTGTCGACTTTGACAAAGGCAGCCTACCGATTGTGGTGCTGCGCCGAGTGCTCAATGGCCTGGTGCCCAAAAGCCGCACCAGCAGCGGCGGACACCAAAGCTGGCACGCGCGCGACCTGTTGTTTGTGGCGAGCTTTGGCGAAGCCGGTGCGCGAGAAATCGCGCTAGCCCACTTCACCGACGAATCTGACCTGGGCGACCTGCCCACCTTGCGCGTGCTGGGTTGGGACGAATCTGACACCGGCCTGGAACTGGGCTATGTGGCGCAAATCCTCAAAAGCAAACTGCGCTGGCCGCTGCACACCGCAGGTGCTGCCGACCAGGCAGCGTGGCGCAAACAATGGGCCAGTGCCTTCACCCTGGGCTACCGCCAGCCGATCAACGACAGCAAAACCTTGGCACTGGCGCTGGCCGAGCTGGCCAAACGCATCCGTAGCAGAGCCAACGCCGTGCTGGCGCTGGAAAGCCCCAAAGGCCACCTGACACAACTGCACAAAGCCTTCAAAGAAAACCTGATTGCCGACCTGACCCCCGACGGCTTTGCCGACATGTTTGCGCAAACCATCACCTACGGCCTGTTCACCGCCCACGCCAGCCGGGGCAGTGGCGCACTGGTGGCTGACGACGTGGCGCTGATGGTGCCCAGCACCAACCCGTTTTTGAAAGAGCTGCTGCACGACTTTTTAAGCGCCGCTGGGCGTGATCGCAAAAAAGCCGTCGGGTTGACTTTGACGAGCTGGGCATCAACGACGTGGTCACCACCCTGCGCGGGATACCCATGGACGCGGTGCTGCGCGACTTCAGCAAACAAAAACCGGGCGACGACCCGGTCATCCATTTCTACGAAGGCTTTCTCAAAGCCTACGACAAAGCCATGCGCGCCAAGCGTGGGGTGTTCTACACACCTTCGCCGGTGGTGCAGTTCATTGTGAAGAGCGTTGATGAGATTTTGAAAACCGAATTCGGCATTGAAGACGGTTTAGCCAGCACCATCACTTGGGGCGAGATGATGGCGCGCCAGCCCAGTCTGTCCCTGCCCAAACACTGCACAGCGCAAACTCCTTTCGTCCAAATTTTGGACCCTGCCACCGGCACCGGGACTTTCATCGTTGAAATCATCACCCAGATCCACGCCCACATGCTGCAGAAGTGGGCCAAGCAGGGCATCGTTGGCAAGGCGAATTGGCAACCGCTGTGGGTGGACTACGTCAAACTGCACCTGCTGCCGCGCCTATACGCCTTCGAGCTGATGATGGCTCCGTATGCCATTGCCCACATGAAGATTGGCCTGAAGCTGGCGGATACCGATTACACCTTCCCTGAAGACGGGCCACGCGTGAACGTGTTTTTGACCAACGCGCTGGAACCGGCGCACGCCATCAACCCAGGGCTGGCGTTTGAGGCGCCGATGCTCGCCGCAGAAGCTGCAGAGGCGAATCGGGTCAAGGAGCAATTGGCGGCGACCGTGGTGGTGGGGAACCCGCCGTATTCGGGCGACTCTGGCAACCAGGGCGACTGGATCACCCAACTGATGCGCACCCGTTTGCCTGATGGTGCTGACAGTTACTTTCGCTTCAACGATGCCGACCTGGGTGAGCGCAACCCCAAGTGGGTCAACAACGATTACGTCAAATTTATCCGGCTGGCGCAGTCCCGCTTGGCTACCGTGGGCACTGGCGTGCTGGGTTTTATTACCAGCAATTCGTACTTGGAAAGCCCGACCTTTCGCGGTGTGCGCCAAAGCCTGCTGCACAGTTTGCCGCATCTGCGCATTGTGGATTTGCACGGCAACTCCAAGCGCGGCGAAACCGCTGGCGGCGATGAAAACGTGTTTGAAATCACCGAAGGCGTGGCCATTGTGGTGGGCAACTTGCAGCCTGGGCTGGCGCTGCAGGTCGAACACGCCGATCTGATCGGGCCGCGCCAAACCAAATACGACACCCTGATGGCCAAAGGCTTGCAGTTGCTGACGCCCTTTGCCCCGTCGGGTGAGCGGCTGCAACTGGTGCGCAGCGACAGCGCGGGCGTGGCCGAATACGAATGCGGTTGGCCGCTGACAACGATTGCACTGGTGAATTCAGTGGGCATCGTCACCGCCCGTGATGCGTTGTGCATCCAGTTCACTGAAAAGCAGGCCTGGGACACGGTGCGCGACTTTGCCAAGCGGGACGCAGAGGATGCACGGCAGGTGTATGCCTTGGGGACTGACGCACAGGACTGGCAGGTGACGCTAGCGCAAAAAGACCTCAACGATAGTGGGCCAAACAAAAAACTAATACAGCCAATTTTGTACCGGCCTTTTGATGTCCGGCACAGTTACTACACGGGAAAAGCCAGTGGTTTTATGGTTCGCCCTCGCCCGGAGGTGATGCGGCATATGCTGGCAAGTCACAACCTTGGTATCACGGTTGGCCGACAGGGGCAGGCAATTGACGAATCAGCGTGGCAAGTGCTGCACGTTTCACGACAGATGACGGATTTCAACTTCTATCGTCGGGGCGGAAACAATCTATTCCCACTTTGGCTACACAACGGATCTTGCATTTCAGAGAATTTGTCGATAGCTTTCATCGTAGCCCTCCAGTCCGCCCTCAACCTGACCCCCGCCGACTACCGCCCCGAAGACCCTACGGCCCCGCTGCACGCCGAGAAAATCTTCCACTACCTCTACGCCGTGCTGCACAGCCCGGCCTACCGAAAGCGTTACGCAGCCTTTTTGCGCACCGACTTCCCGCGCATCCCTATCCCTGGCAGCCACGAGTTGTTTGACGCGCTGTCCAAGCTGGGCTCCGAACTGGTGCAGTGGCATTTGCTGGAGCACCAAAACGCTATCAATATCAGTGCTGCTCACGCAAGCGCAGCGGGGGCTACAGGGCTAAAAGGCTTAAATCCGTGCTGGTTTGGGGCTGACTTTTCCTTGCAAAAAGTGGCGGAGAAGTCGCGTGAGCTGGCTGATGTGAAGGCTGCGACAAGCTCAGCCCGAACAGGAACAGGAACAGGAACAGGAACAGGAACAGGAACAGGAACAGGCGCTGCCCCAACTGGCACAGAGCTGACGGACTCCGTGGGCCGGGTGTTCATCAACGCCACCAGCGGCTTTGCAAACGTGCACATGAGCGTCTGGCAGCACACCATTGGCGGCTATCAGGTGCTGCACAAGTGGCTGGACGACCGGCGCAAGGCTGGCCGATCCTTGAGCACAGACGACATCACCCATTGGCTGCGCGTTTATGCCGCGCTGCAAGCCACGCAAGCGCTGATGCGCCAAGTCGATACCGTCATTCAGGCCCACGGTGGCTGGCCCGGTGCAGACCCCAGCGTGCCCACCGCCTTCAGCCAAAACCATCCACCGCCAGATGCCGCCACGCTGGCAGCAGAGCAAATAGCGCAAAAGGAACAACGCAAGGCACATCAGAAGGCGGCCAAAATGAGTGCAAAAAAAGTAGCATCACACGCAAGTCCAACGGGCGCTACCAGCCTTTTTGACTTTGATGATGACTTGGACGCCCTGGCCGCAGCAGCTGGCGCACCACCGCGTCATCCACCAACCTGATGCGCAGGTAAAGCGGGTTCGATTTGGTTTTTGGTTTGTTTAGCGCTGGTTGATTCCCAAAGGCATAAAACCATGCAGTTTTACCGAATTGAAAAGCCGCTCTTTGTTATTGGCTTCCATCCGGTCAGCCCACTGCTCACAGTCCCTTGGTGGGTTGAGGAATCCGAGTTGCGCGGCATTTCGCCCAACAAGCGCCCGCATACAATGTAGCGTTGCCCGTTTAGCAGCCATTCTGGCGCGTCAAACGGGGTTGTTAGCCCTTATTTCCCTTTAAAACCTGGAGTTTGCCGTGTTTATTTCTTCTGCCATTGCCCAAACCGCCCCTGCTGCTGCCGCTGGTGGTGACGTGCAATCGTCCTTGATGGGCATGTTGCCATTGGTGCTGATGTTTGTGGTGCTGTACTTTGTGATGATTCGCCCGCAAATGAAAAAAGCCAAAGAGCACAAGGCCATGATTGATGCCTTGGCCAAAGGTGATGAAGTGGCCACGGTGGGTGGTGTGTTGGGTAAGGTCACCAAGATCGGTGACAGTTTTATCCACATTGAAATCGCCAATGGTGTCGAAGTGCAACTTCAACGAAGCGCGGTGGTGCAAGTCTTGCCCAAGGGCAGCCTCAAATAAGTGGCCTCGTGACCGGCGCATCTGGATGCTGCCGGTTTTTTGCAGTTTGATGTCAGAAGGACGATCATGAATCGTTACCCGGTTTGGAAATACGTGATCATTGCGATCGCGCTGGTGGTGGGGGGCTTGTACGCGCTGCCTAATTTTTTTGGTGAATCGCCCGCGGTGCAGGTGTCGGCGGCCAAGCCGTTGGTCAAGATTGATACCGGGACGCTGGTGCAAGTCGAGGCGGCGCTCAAGACGGCCGGTATTTCGGCCGATTTGGTGGCGCTGGAAGGCAACTCCATAAAGGTGCGTCTGGCCAATACCGATGCCCAGCTTAAAGCCAAAGACGCGATCCAGAAAACGCTGGTGCCTGATGCCGCCAACCCGGGTTATGTGGTGGCTCTGAACTTGTTGAGTCGTTCGCCAGCCTGGCTGTCTGCTTTGCATGCTTCGCCCATGTACCTGGGGCTGGATTTGCGCGGTGGCGTGCACTTTATGCTGCAAGTGGACATGCAGGCGGCGCTGACCAAACGCGCCGAATCGCTCTCGGGCGATGTGCGCACCAGTCTGCGCGAAAAATCCATTCGTCACAGCGGCATCAATCGCAACGGCCAAACCATTGAGGTTGGTTTCCGCGATGCCGCCACCCTGGCGGCAGCCAAAATCGTGTTTCAGGATCAGTTTGCCGATTTGCAAACCGTGGACGCTGCAGAAGGAGCCGAGTTCAAGCTGACAGCGTCGATCAAACCCGAAGCGGCGCGACGCATTCAAGACCAGGCGCTCAAGCAAAACATCACCACGCTGCACAACCGCATCAACGAGCTGGGCGTGGCCGAGCCGGTGATCCAGCAGCAGGGTCTGGATCGCATCGTGGTGCAATTACCTGGGGTGCAAGACACCGCCAAAGCCAAAGATATTCTGGGCCGCACCGCCACCCTTGAAGTGCGCATGGTCGATGAGAGCACCGAAGCGCGTGGCGCTGAAGCGGGCACTGGCATGGTGCCGTTTGGCTCGGAGCGCTACCTGGAGCGCAATGGTCAACCCGTCATTGTCAAAAAACAGGTGATTCTGACCGGCGAGAACCTGACCGACGCGCAACCCGGTTTTGACAGCCAGACCCAGGAGCCCACGGTGAACCTGAACCTGGATGCCAAGGGCACGCGCATCTTCCGTGATGTGACGCGAGAGAACGTGGGCAAGCGCATGGCCATCTTGCTATTTGAAAAAGGCAAGGGCGAGGTGGTGACCGCGCCAGTGATTCGCACCGAAATTGGTGGTGGCCGGGTGCAAATCTCGGGCCGTATGACCACCGTGGAAGCCAATGACACCGCGCTGCTGCTGCGTGCCGGTTCGCTGGCTGCGCCGATGGAAATCATCGAAGAAACCACCATTGGCCCAAGCCTGGGCGCCGAGAACATTGCCAAGGGCTTTTACAGTGTGACCTGGGGCTTTTTGGCTGTAGCGGTCTTCATGTGCCTGTATTACATGCTGTTCGGCATTTTTTCCAGCATTGCGCTGGCCTTCAATCTGCTGCTGCTGGTAGCGGTGTTGTCCATGCTGCAAGCCACCTTGACGCTGCCTGGCATGGCCGCCATGGCCTTGGTGCTGGGCATGGCGATTGACGCCAACGTGCTGATCAACGAACGTATCCGTGAAGAGCTGCGTAACGGAGCCTCGGCGCAGGCGGCCATTCACACCGGCTACGACCGCGCCTGGGCTACTATTTTTGACTCCAATATCACCACTCTGATTGCTGGCCTGGCCTTGCTGGCTTTTGGCTCGGGACCGGTGCGCGGCTTTGCCGTGGTGCACTGTTTGGGCATCATGACCAGCATGTTCTCGGGCGTGTTTTTCTCACGCGGGGTGGTCAATTTCTGGTACGGGCGGCAAAACCGCCTCAAAACCGTGTCGATTGGCACCGTGTGGCGGCCCGATGGCGGATCCGCCCTCAAGACCGAATCGTGAAATTTTGTGTGACAGACCGCAGCTACATGCCGTAAGTTCGCCCTGTCCCCAACTGATTAGAAAGCAACAGCATGGAATTTTTTCGAATCAAACGCGACATTCCGTTCATGCGGCATGCGCTGGTGTTCAACCTGGTGTCGCTGGCCACTTTTCTGGCGGCGGTGTTTTTCCTGTTTTCAAAAGGGCTGCATTTGTCGGTGGAATTCACTGGCGGCACCTTGCTGGAAGTGACTTATTCACAGCCCGCTGATCTTGCTGGGGTTCGCAACACGGTGGCCCAGCTCGGGTTTGCCGATGTGCAGGTGCAAAACTTTGGTACCGCGCGCGACGTGTTGATCCGCTTGCCGGTGCAAAAGGGCGTGAGCTCGGCGCAGCAAAGCAACCAGGTCATGGCCGCTTTAAAAGAAGCCGATGCCA
>Ga0100403_1002682_pt1 | contig 13901 bp, 18 predicted proteins | sample CryGeymet201501t_FD_83663 | JGI IMG/M metagenome (GOLD analysis project Ga0100403, IMG submission 83663) | Groundwater microbial communities from Crystal Geyser aquifers in Utah, USA - Crystal Geyser metaG 2015-01t | ecosystem: Environmental > Aquatic > Deep subsurface > Groundwater | place...
AGAAGGCTACAATGATAACCACACGGAAAACTACAAGGGGAATGCTGATAAAGGTAATAAACTACGACAAATATCAAGACCCAAGCAACTACGATAACTACACAGAAAACACAGCGATAACCACAATGAAACCACAGACTAGCCGCACTATAAACAAGAATGATAAGAATGAAAAGAATATTATAATATTAGCAGACGAGTCTGCCAAACAAGAAAATAAAGAAACTGTCAACACATCTGAACCAAACATAACTCTTGACGATTTATATAAAAAAATGGGATTACCAAAACCAGTCTTTGTTCCTAAAACAACTTGGCAGGATGAAGCTTATAACGCATTTCAATATTTCGTAGATGGTGAAGAAAAAAAGTCAAGTATTTTTAAATGTTTCAAAGAAAATCAAGATTTGGCAAGGTTTTCTTTTTCCGACTGTAAAGAACTTAATAAGAATAATTCAATGTATTTTTTTAAAGTGTATAACGAGCTTTTAAAGAAAATAAAATAATATGCCAACAGGAATTTATAAAAGACAACCAATAACAGATAAGCATAGAAAAAAACTAAGTATATCAGCTACTGGTAGAAAATTGTCTAAAGAAACAAAAATAAAAATAAGCAAGGCACATAAAGGGATGGCTGGCTACTGGAAGGGGAAAAAAATGCCGATAGAATTGAATAAAAGAAAAAGTAAATGGATGACTGGTAAGGTTGGATATTGGAAAAATAAAAAAAGACCAGAGATTGGGGGGAAAAATAGTAATTTTTGGAAGGGTGGTATTTGTCCAGAAAATATGAAAATAAGAACATCTATTGAATATAAATTATGGCGGAAAGCAGTATTTGAAAGAGATAATTTTACTTGTATATGGTGCGGACAAAAAGGTGGAAATTTAAATGCTGACCATATTAAGCCCTTTGCCTTATTTCCAGAATTAAGATTTGCGATAGATAATGGTAGAACACTTTGTGAAGATTGCCACAGAAAAACGCCAAGTTATTTAAATAGATGGTTTAGTGAATAGCATTTTTGGATTGTAAAGAACTTGGTCAGAAAAGCGTATTATATTTTTTGAAAGTTTATAGTGATTTAATTAAGAAATAAATTTTATGTTTCGTCGTAATGTTAAAAGGCGTTGTCCGACCGGAAAAAAGAAATATACAAAAAAAGAAGCACAGCATCAGGTTAACTATCAGAGATCTCGTGGAAGAATTGTTAGAGCATATCCTTGTTGTTGTAATTGGTGGCACTTAACGCATAATTCTAAATATTAAAAAATTTAAATAAAAAAAATTATGAAATTCAAATTTCTGACATTAAAATTAGCGAGGTATTTATTCACGCTATTTGTTTTGGTTATGATTTCAAGGAATAATCATTGGTCAACAACTCTAGGATTTTTTCTTGTATTTTTCATGCTTGAATTTAACACAGCTTTACTTTACGGACTCTTAGAAGATGTTTTAAAACTTATTAAATTATCAAAAAAATAATATGAATTATGATCAAGAAATAATTCGTTGGTATGGAAAAGATTTAGACCGAGAAGAAAATGCCAATGAAAATGGGGATGAATAGATTTTAGTTATGAGTTAACAACATAATATTTATGATTTGTAAATAGAAATAATCACAATGTTGCCATAGTTTTATTTTTATGCTATACTTTGAAATGTAATAAGCCGATTAGTCCATAAAAGCTTAAAAACCTTTTGCTTATTACTCAAAATATCGTTTTGGTTGTTTACATAGTCTTGCTCTGATGCTTGTGGAAAACTATAAATCAAGATTTAATCTTGACTACCATTTTCCCCCACGGTATCACAGCAGGGCTATATAAAAAACTTAAAATTAAAACTATGGAAAATCAAGAAAAGCAAGTAGATAAAAAACTTGCTATGATAAACCTTAACAAGCCTGCCCTCGCTAGTGGGGTTGGCGTTTTTTTTGCCATATGTAAAACGGCAATAAATAATACCAATTGGGCAAGGCACGATTTTGATGCCGTGAGATTGGTTGAAGGTCAATTGAAATATCTTGAAAGATTTTGCGCTCAAGAATTTAAAGGCGTTCCAATGCCTCCAGTTCCTGAGGTCGCTCCAGTTCCAGCAACTCCTCCAACTCCCGAGCCAAGCAAGCCTGTTGAGCCTGAGAAAGCTCCAGAGCCAAAGCCTGAGCCTCAAGAAGAAATCATTGACTTAACAGACAAGGGCGAAAAGCGAAGAGTTCCAATGCCTGACTCAATTTTAGAAAAAGTTATGGATGGCGTTGAAGCTTCTCGTGCTTTTATTGAGAACCCTCCAAAAGACCCAGTTAAAGAAGCGCCGATTGAGTCTCAAGAAAAATATGAGCAAGTCTTTTAAAAACTATTACAAGCTTATTATTCCGGTCAATCCCGACTCAATAAACAAGGTTGTAAAGTATGGAAAAAAAGATGGAGATGTTGTTGTTTTAAAAAGAAAATGGGAGCATTTAGGAATTTCATATATCAGACGAGCGATTGACGATAGAACTTTACCAGAAAAATTTAATGGTCGCATCGGAGTTCATTTTAAACTTATTTTTGAAACGGAAAGAGAAAGAGACGGAGATAATTATACCCTGATGTGTAAAGGAATTTTGGATGCTTTCGTTTTGGAAAAAATGATTAAAGACGATAATTATAAATTTGTTGACGATAACGGAAGAAGGTTTAGAGTTGATAAAGAAAGACCAAGCGTTGAGGTTTATATAACCGAAACAATCACCGACAGAGATGTCGTTTCAATTCAATAAAATTAGATATGCCAAATATTCAAGATAAAGAAATTGTTAAAATAATTAGCGAACACCCTGACATTGAAGAATTTCAGATTGAGCTTGCTAAGTTGGCAATGCTCCCAAAAGCTCTAAGACCACCACGCCATCAGTTTATGGGAAAGTATAATATTTCCGAGTGCCAATATTATTACTGGTTTCGTCATCCGATTGTTTTAAAAATTAAAAGAATTTTAACAAAGAGATATTTCCAAGACGATATTCCTGACATAATTCAAGCGCTAAGAGACGAAGCTATCGCTGGCAATGAAAGAGCCGCCAAAATATTTCTTGAATATGTTGACGAATGGCACGCTGAAGACGAGAACAGACCGCCAACACAAATTTTGAACATAGAGCAAGTGAATGTTATGTTAAATGAGTTTAGACAAAAAGATTTATAAAAATATGATAATTGATCAAGAGAGAATTAACGAACTAAAACTAAAGCAACCTTTGTCATTTTCTGAAGCATTAGAGATTTTAAAATGCGGAATGAAAGTGAAAAGAATTAGTTGGAAGTTTGATTTTATAAAAATTAAGAAGCCAAGCGGAGCGAATGACGGAAGTCGCCGAGATGCTTATTTTGTTGACCAAGACGGCAATGAATTAGTGCCGACAATGATTGACATTTTATCTGACGATTGGATAATAATTATTTAGTGGAGTCTTTTGACTCCTCTTTTTTGTCCCTATGGTATTAAATAAGCAGCTAAAAAAAGATTTTGATGACCTGATGTTATTATCCGCTGAGAAGGGAGATTATGAGCCAGTGAGAGTTTTCTTTAAAAATTGGGATAGTGAAGACGAGCTGATTGATAAGGTAATGATTTGGGGACATTTCTTTCTTAATCATTACTTGATAAATAAGAGTCCTGAGTTCCACAGATATTTAATCGGTTATATTTTTTCTAACAAGAACGAATATCACGCCGCCCCCCGTGGATTTTCTAAGACGACAATCATTCAGCTTTGTATTGCCTTTATCATTGCCGGACATTTAAGAAACTTTATTGCCCTTATTGAAAAGACCGCAACTGAAGCCGCTGAAGTTATCAAAGGCGTTCACGACGAATTTATTGACAATGAAAGAATTCATTTGGTTTATGGATATTTAATTGGCAAGAAGGATATTAAAAACGAAATCATTCCATATTCAACGATTGAGAGAGAAGCTCGGGGAGATGTATTTATCAACGGTGTTCGTCTTCGTGGAAAAGGATTTAACACAACTATTCGTGGTTTAAAATCAAGACAATACCGCCCCGATTTAATTATTCTTGACGACATTGAAGAAGATGAGCATATCAATAATCCGGAGCAAAGACAGAAATATGAAAGCAATTATAATAAAGGAATTCAGCCAGCCGTTGATCCTAAAGGATCAATAAAAATGTTTGGCACAATTTTACACCAAGACAGTTTATTAAATAATCAAATATCAAATCACGGAGGAAAAATTTATAGAGCCTATGATAAAAAAGACCCAGAGAATACTTTGCTTTGGGAAGATAGATGGTCTTTCGCTAAATTAGAACAAAAGAAAAAAGATATGATGTCAAACGGACAATCCTCAAACGCCTTTGCGCAAGAATATTTGAATGACCCAGTTTCGGAAGAGGAGCGAGTCTTTAAATATCACTTCTTATGGGAAATGATACCTAAGCCTGATGTCCCAACAGAAGAATATCAAGTGCCAAAGGAAAGAATAACAATGACTGAGTTTGAGATTATAAGAAAGCGGACAACTTTGAATGGTTATGCTATGATTGATGTGGCTGATACGACAACCGTCAACGCTGATTGGACTGGTTCAATCGTAACATTTGTCGCTCCCAACGGGTCAAGATACAGAGTTCATGTCGCTAGAGAAAAAAGAAATATTAAAGGAGTTATTGATTTGATCTTTGAAATTTGGGAAGCTTGGTCACCAAAAGGTTTAATAAAAATTGGAATGGAAAAGAAAGGATTTAACGACCAAGTCTTGCCACTCTTGAAAGAAGAAATGGAAAGACGACATATTTATCCAGTCGTTGAAGAATTAAAGCCGATGGGCAGAAACAAAGAAGGAAGAATTCAAGGCGCTCTCGCCGGACATTATGAAACAGGTAAAATGGTTTCAGTTGGAACATTAAATGCTAAGGGATATTTTTTACCAATTGGAGATACTGACAAATTGTTAAATGAGCTTTATGATTTTCCCTCAGCTAAACACGACGACTTATCAGACGCTGAGGCTTATCAAGCTGACATAGTTGTTATTCCCCTTCATTCTGAAAGACACGCTACACCGCATCACACTCCACAAGACGACCCATTTGAAGCGGATATAAATAATTTAGATAATAATTTTGTTGCTGGATTTGAAGACCCTAGCGACATCTACTAAAAATATGATAGAAGAAGAAAAAAAAGCATTGGATAATAATTACGATTACGATAAAATTCTTGCTCAAGGAAAAGCTGAAATTGCTGAGAGCCGTGATTTTGTCCGAGAAAAGAGAGTAAATTTTCGTGATAGATTAAGGCTTTATAATAACCAAAGAAAACAAAAAGATAAGATTGGCGACAATACTATTTATACGATAATGACGACAATGCTTGCCGTTTATTATTCCGATGAGCTTGAAGTTGGTTTTACTGGCAGAGATATTTCTGACATTGAAGCGGCTGATAACACTGAGAAGCTTGCCAAGTTTGATTACGATGAAATGGAAATGGATATTATAAATTATAAGGTTCAATGGGATCGTTTCTTTTTCGGCGTTGGTATTAGACAAATTTCTGATTGGGATAAGAAAAGAAAAACTCCGATACCAAAAACTTTAAATCCTCTTTGTTGGTTGCCTGACCCTCACGGAAGTTTGGTTATGAAGAACTTTAGATACTCGGGTTTTGAGGTTCAATATACCCGAGGAGAAATGACTGAAGAATGCGGATTTTTTAATCTTAGTTTATTAAAATCAAAACCAAATAAAGCCGGAACTGAAACTGAGCAGACTGATGCTGCTTATCGTCAAGCACAAGGATTAGAAGATGCTGAATACCGCAACAATGAAAACAAAGACAATGAGGTTTATGATATGGTTGACCATTTTATGACCATCAAAGGTTCTGACGGAATTAGCAGAAAATTTTTGGTGACTTTTGACGACAAGGTTGATAATATTTTTAGGTTTGAAGAAATTGAAGCCGTGACTGAAGAAGAGAAGGAAGACCCAACCTTAGTGCCATTTCCTTTGACCTTGAATTACTACTCACCAAATCGCAACGACCCTTTTGGCACAAGCGTTCCTGATTTAACTGAGGATAAGCAAAGAGCTAAGTCTGTCTTCAAGAACTTACAAATCGCCGCCGTTAAAGCTGATCTTTATCCGATGTATTTATACAATCGTGATAAGATTTTAAATCGTCGTGATTTAGATTTTGCTTTTAATAAGTTTATTCCGGTTCGTGGTGATGTTGACAATGGAACTTTACAACCGCTTAATAAGCCTAATTCAAAACTAGGGGATAGTTTAAATATTATCCAAGCGATTGATAATGACGGAAACATTGCTGTTGGCGCTGATAAGAATGCTCAAGGAGTTTTATCTGATCAGGACAGAACGGCAACAGAGGTTCAACAAACAACTGCCAATGCTAACCTTCGCTTCTTGCTTGGTTCAAAGATTAACGCTTGGGGTGAAAAGAAATTCTGGAAACTTTGGTATAGATTATATCGTCAGAATATGAAAGCCGCTGAAAAGAAAACAGTCCGACTTTCAACTGCTCTTGGTTCAAGTTATGTCTCATTAACAAGAAAAGATTTTATCACTAAGGAAGACCCAGATATTAGCATTAAATCTAAATTAGAAGTTGAACAGAAGCGCTCTCGTGATCGTATTGCTTTTACTTCCGTTTATCCTCTCATCGTTCAAGACCCAACAAAACCTTTAGCCGCTAAAAGATTTGCTGAAAGACATATGCTAAGGCTTTATAATTTACAACAAGACGAAATCGCAATGATAAGTCCGGCAACTCCTGACGAAATGAGGTCTAAAATGGAAAATGAATTATTGAATAAGAATAATTTTAAAGATGTCCAAGTTTCCGCTGAGGAAGATCACTTATCGCATATGCTTATTCATTCCCAAGCTGAAAAGACAGAAGCGGCGCTTGCTCATATTAACGCTCACAAAATGGCATATTTTGAGACTGGTCAATATGAAAGAGATATGGCAGCAAGAAGAGAAATGGGAAGTAATAATAATCAGCAAGTAAATACCGCTCAAAATCAAATCGCTAATCAAGATGCTAATTTAAATAAAAATAATAATCAGCCTAACACTGTTAGCCCAGTGAACCAAGGCTAAAACAAATCTATGAACGAAAAATTTTCTAAGCTAGAAAGCTTAACCGAAATCAAATTAAACTTAGTTGACATTGAGACTGCTAAAACTCAGCTCAAGTCAATGAAAATCGGATATATTAAATTATCTTTTATCCTCAAGGATTTAGAGAAGGAATTTAATCGTATTTACGATGACAATCTTGGAGAATACAACCAAGAAGTTTTAGATAAAGCCGAAGCCCACGCTTTAAAGCAAATTGACAATCCAAACTATTACAGCGGAGAAGTTATGAAAACCGTCGCAAAGGATGTCGCTCAATGTTTTCAGGCAATGCTAATGCTAAAAGGAAAGAAGGATGAGCTTGACGGTCGCCGAGCAGAAGTTGAAGTTGTTGAAAAAAATATCAAATGGTTGCGCCGTCTTATTAAAGATTTAGTAAAAGAAAGCTCAAAATAAATTTATGTCAAGAAATGTTATCATATCCGGTGATTTTGATTGTATAAACTCAAGGCATCTTCACTTAATCAAAGAGGCGAAGAAGCAAGCAATCCCTAACGGTCGGGTTGTAATTCTTTTATTCGCTGATTATACAAAATTTCTTCTTGACAAAATTTTCCCGATACAGACCGTTGGTTTGAGAAAGAAAAATCTTGAATATTTTATTAAGTCGGTTGACATTGTTGATGTTGACACTTCTGACTATGAAGGATTTCTTGATAATAAATTGAATAGTTTTAAAGATTTTCTTTATATTCATTATGAAACTGATAAAGAATTTGTTGGTCGTTCAGCTATGAAGAAGCACGGCATTCAAGTTAAGTTTATTAAAGAGCCAAAAATATGAAAAAGCCAAGAATAATAAACGGCGTCTGCGAACATTGCGGAGTAAAGGCATCAACTTGCGTTCACTATAAAGCCTCAATAGACTCTATTGAAGAAAATGGAAACAAAATAATTACTCCTCAGAATTATAACAAGACTTCAAAGAAGCTTTTGTTTTCTTGCGTTGACTTCTCTAACCTAACTGGGATGCCAATGTATTTATATAATCTTGGCAAGGAGCTTATAAAACTTGGCTATGAGATTAACCTCGTCTCAACTATCGGCGGAGATATAGCTGATATGGCACGAGAAGCCGGTTTTAAGCTCTTTGATTGGAAAGACGACTATAACGACGATTATATGGCTTTAGTCCTTAACGAGCCTATTTCTGAGGTTATGCTTAGTCGTTTTCCTGATGTCCCTGCTTATAATATTATTCATTCCGCTCGTCCTGAAGATGAGCCTATCCCTGACTGTCCTCAGATAAGAAAATATCTTTACTCAAAAAATTCTGACCTAGAATATATCAAAGGTAAAGTCCCTGATAAAAAGATTGAATATCTTCCAATCCCGATTGACTCTGAAAGGTTCAATCCTAACAAAAGAATTGCTCACAAAAGATATACAATTCTTGCGCCATGCACGATTGATCAATTGAGAAAGCCAATGCTTCTTGATTTGATTAACCGTGCTAGAAACAATCCTGACATTGTCGTTATTGTTAAGGGCGCTGATTATGGAGCTTTAAACGATGTGCCGTCTCCTGATAATTTTTTCATAGACCCAGTGCCTTCAAAAAATATTGAAGAAGCTATGGCTATTGCTGACGAAGTTGCTGGAATTCTTTTTGGAACCGTCACGCTTGAAGCTTGGGCAATGGGACTTGAGACTTCCGTCTATGATTTAGAAGGCAAATATGAAATGGTTGAGCCTGACGGAGACTTTGAATTCTCACACGAAGCAAGGCTAGTTGCTAAATCTTTTGACGAGATTTTAAAAGAGAAATGGGCTGACATAATTATTCCTCACCACGATCAGCCTGACTTATTAGCTCAGACTTTAAAATCAATCCCAATCAGAAATTATAATGTCATTATCGTTCGTGGTGGATATTTCTCGGAGTCTTGTCGCAGAGGCGCTCATTTAGCTCAGACTCAAAATCTTATTTTTGCTAATGACGATTTGATAATCGGAGCAAAGGCTTTATGGGAAATGATTGACAATGATGCTGATATTGTCGGAATAAAACAAATTTATCCTGACGGTTCTGATTTATGTGTTGGCATATTTATCAATGAATTTGGCAATTATGAATTAACTTCAAATAAAGAAAAGGCTCAATATCCTTCCGGTGCTTTATTTAAAATCAGTCGCACTGCTTGGGATGAAACTGGTGGACTTGATTTAAGATTTATAAATGGTGGAGAAGACCAAGATTTGTTTTTGAAATGCCTTGAGGATGGTTTTAGTGTTGGCTTTGTTGAAACTACTGTCGTTCATTATTGCTCTCAATCGTCTGGACGCTTTGACCACATAGAGCGCAATGACAATTGGCTATTCCGTTTATGGACAGAGGAGAGATTAGAAAAAGTTTTAGGAAAAAATTATAAGAAATCTAGCGACATTAAACAACTATGAGAAAAATAATCTACATAACCGGAATTACTTCTTCCGGCAAAACAACCGCCGCTGAAAAGCTATCAATATTCCTTAACATTCCTTTTTTAAAAGCCGACGATGTCTATTCAATGATTGCCAGAGAACTCAAATATGACAGAGCCGATAAATTAGTTATGCCTGAATTTTGGAAAAAATTTGAAGGCTTTAGCCAATTGAAGATAAAATATTATAAAGAATTGTTGAAAGATATTAAAGGAGATTTTATCATTGAAGGCTTCCCATTATTTTTTGAGCAAGACCGCCAGATAATTGAAAATATTATTGGCGAGCATTTTAAAACTATCTTTAAACTTGAAATTCCTGTTGACACTTGGATTAACTATGCCAACGGCAAGCTTGGTGGCTATCATTCCGAGCAAGATTATGCTTATTTAAATAGGTTTTTTGAAGTTCCAAAACAATTCTATAAAATAACTGACCCAAAACAACTTTTAGTCACTGGCGAATTATATCAGCGAGAAGGCTTTACTGATAAAAAATGGGAGTTGTTAAATATAAACAAAAAAGATTTATCAGGCAAATCTATTATTGACTTAGGTTGTAATTCTGGTTGGATAGCTGACAACTGCTTTACCGCTGGTGCTTCTGAGGTCTCAGGCGTTGATTATAATTGGCGTTATCTTGACCAAGCAAGAGAAAAAGGAATTAAATCATTCTTATGCGACCTTGACGAATTTAACTTTGACAAGGAATACGATGTTGTTTTATGTCTAGCAGTTTTCCATTATATCAGAGATAAGGAATTATTTTTGAAGAAAGTTGCCTCAGCCACAAAAGAATTATTCGTTCTTGAAATCCCAGTTTATGATAAAGACCCAGACGGGATTGCTTTACATTTACACGATACCGGCAAGTGCCAATATTTTATTCCGACAATAAAGCTAATAACTTTATGGCTTAATAAATATTTTAGTAGAGTTGAAATATCAAACAGTATTCCGCCAGACAATTCCTTTAGACTAATATTTAAGTGTTATAAATAATAAATTTATGTTTAAATTTCTAAAAAACATTTTTAAGAAAAAAGAAGTTGAGCAACTAAAATTTGAGCAACCTAACTTCGCTATCCCTCCAAAAATGAGAGAGCGAGCCGTTGAAGTAAACGGAGAAAAGCATGTTAGAGCTGGCGATTATTGTAATTATTGCCAGAAGCATATCAGCGAATGCCCTTACTTTAAAGATTAAATTTATGCCTACTCCAAAAATTTTGGTAGCGATACCATATCACAAAGCAAAAAGATATTCCCTTGATCAGTTGCTAAAAAGAGTTGAAGATTTAAATTATAAAAACATTGAAGTTGTAATGCGTTGGGATTTAGCTGAATATGGTGGCAAAGATAATGTTAAGCGCCAACGAGAATTCTTTAGGAATATGGTTTTAAATGACCCGAGCTTTACTCACCTTTATTTTATGGGCGTTGATACTATCCCTCCAGCTGATGTGATTGAAAGATTGCTATCTCACGAGAAAGATATTGTTGGTGGCGTTTATTGGGGAAGACATCACGCTGAGAATGGAACACCCCAAGGAGCTGTCGCTTGGATCCACGGAAAAAGCAATGAAGAACAATCAATTGAATTCCTAAAAATGAATAAACTTTTGGTAATTGACGGAATGGGAATGGATTGCGTTTTATTCAGCCGCAAAGTTTTGGAAAAAGTTTCTTGGTTGTCTTGGGAACATAATGACGACGATTATCCTTACTATGATAAAGCAAAAGCTGAGGGATTTTTATGCCATCTTGATACGAATGTCCAGTGTAAACATTTCTTTACCGACCACGGTTATACCTATCTTGGGAAAATTTTTGAGAAGTAGCTTTACGAATATTATAAACTATGCTATTATAAAAATATGAAAGTCTCAAAAGAAAATAAAAATCAGATAGCTGACTGGCAAAGGCTAAAACAGTATAAGGGTTTTCAATTGATATTGAAAGAACTTGATAAAATAATAGCTGAAGCTGACACTGTAATATATTCAATCGGCGCTGATAGTAAACTTGAATTTAGCAGACGAGATTTAATGATTTTGAGCCGAGATAACGCAATGAGGATTAAAGATTTGCCAGACAGAATGATTGGTTTACTTTCTTCAACCGGAACGCAACCAGTTGATAATCCAGACGCTTATAGCGACCAAGACGAAGAAATTCCTGAAGAAGAAGATTTAGAAGAAGTATTTGAAAATGATTTATAAAATTAAATAGCTGTGAGAGCAGCACATAACTTTCAAACATATGCCCGAATTAAATGATTTGGCTAACGCCAACGCAGAGTTAGAACAAACTGTTGATGAGTTGTCTAAGCCCGAGAACGAAGCGGAATTAAACAACGCATTAACTAAAGAGTTAGGCGAGCAGGAAGGTGATAAACCTGCAGAAAAAACACCTGAAACTCCTAAAGAGTCTGAAGGAGAAAAACCAAAAGACACTAAAGGAGAGTCCCCAAGCGACGCTGATAAGGCTCCTGAAAAAGCTGACAAGATCAAAAATCTTTTATCTGACCGCAATGAAGCAAGAGATGCCGCTGCTAAAGCGGAAATTGATGCTCAAGCCAAAGAACAAAGGATTAAAGAGCTAGAAGCTGAAAACGAGCGCCTTAAAGCCAGTGATAAAGGAGAAGGTGATGAACCTCCTGCGGACGACAAGCCCTTAACAAAAGCTGAAGTTGAAAAACTTCTAGCCGAAAGGGACAGCAGTGAAACTAAAAAAGCTGCCGCCGAAAAAACCAATATCGCTGAAGTAGATGCCTTAAAGGAAAATAAAAACACTCCTAATTCTGAAGACTATCGTCAAGATATTCTCACAGTAATGGAGAAGCATCCAACATTGACCGCTTATGCGGCATATAAAATGCTTCAAGGAGATGGAATAATTCCTTTTGATGATGCATCCGCTAGCTCCAACGCTAGCAAGCTAAACGCAGGGGACAGACCTAAGGCTAATTTGACTAGAGATAATAAACCGCCTGAAGAAATGTCTGACGCAGAGCTTGACAAAGCTGTCCGTGAAGAAGCATCTAAGGGTTTCGTATAAAAATTATTTTTCTCAAAGCAAGTTAGCATTAGTTAGTAGTCTTTATTAACTTTAATTTTAGCTTGCTTTTTTTGTTGACACTCATCAAAAAACGCAGCCTTGGTAAAAATATGGCAGCTGTAACAAGAAATGATTTGAATGCTGGAGTTTTACAAACTTGGCTTAGCCGTCAAGTATTGAAGAACTTTGAGCCAAATCTTTATTTTCATAGAGCCGGTAAAAAGCCGGACACCCCTTCAGGTTATAATACAATCGGTTGGGCTAAATTCACTCAGATTGATGAGGATGAAGTAACTGCTGGGACAACTTCAACTGACGGAACAACTCCTGACGACACTGCTTTTAACGCAACTGTTATCACTGCGACTCCTGTTCAGTATAGAATTGTTGTAACCCTTTCCGATATGTTGATTGATTTGAATGTTATCAATTTCTTAACTGGCGCAGCAATGGAAGTTGGTGCCGCTATGGCAAGAAAAATTGATAAGGTAATTCAAACAGTTATTATGGCTGGAACGAATGTTATTTATGGTGGCTCAAAAACCGCTAGAACAGCATTGGGAACTTCAGATGTAATGACAGCTAGTTTGCTTAACAGAGCTTCGGCTAAGTTAGAAAACTGGTATGCTCCAAAAATTGATGGCTTCTATGTTGCTTATATCCATTCTTATCAATTGTTTGACCTTAGAAATGAGGCTGGCGTTGGTAACTGGTTAGAAGTTAACAAATATGCCACTCCAGATAAGATTTTCAAAGGCGAAATTGGCATGTTAAATGGTATTCGTGTTATTTTAGCTCCTTTCATTCAACCTTTTGCTTCCACAACAACAGTATATCCAGCTCTTGTAGTTGGCGCTGGCGCTTATGGAGTAGCAGAATTCCAAACTTTAAGAAGTTATGTAACTCCTGCCGTTTCTTCCGATAGTGATCCTTTGGCTCAACGCCGAAAGGTAGGTTCTAAGATTGCCTTCGTCGCAAAAATCTTACAAGAGAATTCAATGGTTAGAATTGAAACTGGGGCAACTGCTCTATAAACGGAGAGACCATCGCTTCTGCGGTGGTCTTTGGTTTGTAAAGCAATTTGTTTAAAATCATATGACATATAACGATATTGTGGCATTGGCACTGACAATGTCTCACACAAAATCAGCACAAGTTTCGGCGGCTAACCTTAAGACATTTTTTAATATCAAAAGAAAAGAACTTGCTAATTCAATTATTAAAGATGTTGA
>Ga0100403_1002686_pt1 | contig 13897 bp, 11 predicted proteins | sample CryGeymet201501t_FD_83663 | JGI IMG/M metagenome (GOLD analysis project Ga0100403, IMG submission 83663) | Groundwater microbial communities from Crystal Geyser aquifers in Utah, USA - Crystal Geyser metaG 2015-01t | ecosystem: Environmental > Aquatic > Deep subsurface > Groundwater | place...
CGCCTCCTTCTTTGTAGGCTCTGCTGCACCTGTTGGACTAGCTCTAAAGGGAATGTCTCTTCTACGGGCAGGTTCCAAAGGAGTCAACTGGTTCTCTAAGGCTGGTAGGGAATCCAGACTAGCGGAAGTAAAAGCTGCTTATGAGGGAGGTGTTGGAAATACTATTAGACTAAATGAAGCGCAGAATATGGTATATAAAGCGGCTGCCGCGAATATTCTAATAGATAACCTCGCAGCTGAAGTAGCTATCATTGGAGCTATGAATTCGCACCCCTACATGGAAGATTACTATAAAGACCTAAAAACTAACTTTGCTATCAATATGGCTCTAGGTGGTACTATTGGTGGGATTGCTTCTCATATCATTGCGCGAGGTGCTATTCGTGATGTTAAGATTGGCGTACAGAAGGAGACTACTGCATTACTCAATGTATCCACTCAAACTGTAGATGAAGCTGAGCATTCTGGAGTACAATTAGCTACACACATGCAGAATGCTAAACAACTAAAGGATATCCTAGAGGTCGCCGATTCTCCGGAGTCTAAGCTTAATCTTACTACCTTTACTAAGACAGCGTTCACCAATAAAATTAGAGCTGAAGAGGCTAATGCAGTAAGGGCATTCCAAGAGACTGCTTCAGAGGATATTAAGAAACTCGATACAGCTACTCAAACATCTATACAAGAACTCCTAACTGACCCTCGTTTCATGGGATATGATAAACTATCCTTTCTTAAAGTAGCAGACTCTATTCCTCATGTTACTGAAGGGAAAGTTTCTACAGGACTAAAACATACTTGGAATCTCTTCACTAATAAAATCTCCAAAAAGACGGGCAAGGAAAAGATAGTTGCTAATGAAGGAGTCTATTCCCCTGTATTTGATAGATTCTTCTCTTCTAAAGAAGCTCATAAGTATTCTACCCTAGCTGACTTGGGTACTACTGTGGAGACTTTGGAGAAGAATGTAGACTTGCGTGTAGGATTTAACATTCGTGTAGATGCTGCTATTGAGCATAGTATATTGCCAACTGCGCGGGTCGAGGAAGATTTCGCTAAAGCTCTTCTACACATGGAGAAAAAATCTTATGAGGATTTACTAGGGCATACTCTAGCAATCTCTCCGGATGACCTAGCTTCTATGAAGGCTGTGTATATTCGCCTAGGAGAATTGGCTAGGGAAGGCCATGATATAAAAGCTATTAAGATAGTGCTGACTAAAGAAGCCCCTAACTATGCTGCTGCTGAGACTTTTAGACTAAGAAAGGCGGGCTTCTCCCCATCTTATCTAAAAGACATGGAGGAACTAAATAACAAGAGGGCAGACTATCAAGTATATAATGGTCGTACTCGTCAGGCAGCTGATATATCGGAGAATCTAAGAGACTATCTGCAAAACTGGATTCATGGAAGTTATATAGACTTAAGACATGCAGCTGCTAAATTAGCTAATCCTCAAATTTCTATTGATGCAAAAGAGAATGCTCTGTCTGCTCTTAGAGAGCTCATGAATCATAAAAAGAGCCGGGCTTTTAGAGACTATATGTCTGCTAATCTTGCAGATGCTGATGGCTATGTTCTTTTGTATAGAGGACTAAAGGAATCTCCTAAGACACATAGAGCTATTGAAAGCTATACTCTAAATCCAGGGAAGGCCGGAGCTTTTACCTCCAAGAATACTACTGGCCTACGTCTATACAAGGTACATATTGATGATATCCTTGGAACTGTAGAAGACTTTGCTACGACTAATGACCCGCTCCATTCTAATATGGAAATCATGGTAGCCAAGGGTCTTTCTGTGCGTACTAATGCAGTAGCAGGTAGCGAGGATGCAGCTAAGTTCTTTTCTACTGAGAGTGAGTTTCTATCTGAGGGTGCTCCAGTTATCTCTTCTTCTATTGCTACTGACTTCTCGCAGCTATCTGAATCCCTAGTTACCTCTAATCTTCTTCGCATAAAAGAATATCAATCTATGGGAATGGGATTTGAAGAGATTGCCCTGCGCACCGGAGTTCCAGTAGAGACTGTAGTTGATATTATTTCAAACAATATGTCCCACATTGACCCATCAGCCCTACTTAAATATACAAGTAGATTTGATATTGAGGAACTAGCTTCTGTTAAAAATCGGGCTCTTGTACTTGGGACTAATCTTAATAAGGTTCCTTCTGCAGAATTTAGAGCTTCCCTCAATGCTTCTACCTTTAAGAACCTCGGTCAAGCCGCAGTAGAATTCTATGTTAAATCTTCTCCAGATGACTTCGTCCGTCATATTGGAGACACTATGCTGGATGATGAAGCAAGGCTCCAGCTATCTGTTATGGAGAAGGAGATTGACTCTGTAGTAGGAGCAGGCGTACGCTCGTCCCTTACTACCTCGGCTAACTTCACTGTAGATAAGCTGGGAGCTGTAGGAGAATTCATCACTGCCTTTGGGAAGAAGATTACTAACCTAAAGAATGAAGCTAAGGTACGTCTGACTACTGCACTATCTCAGAGTCTAGCTCCTATTGCTAAGAGTGATGCTATTCTTATTGAATACAGTAATGCTCTCAATATTCAAGCTGCTGCTACGGGCCCCAGAATCTATAAGGCTAGACAATTCTGGCAGTATGAAGGTGGCAATACGTCCCTTAAAGAACTAATAGATATGGACGATGAAGCATTCCTCGCATACGCTACCTCTGCTAATAAAGAGGGAGTAGCTAATATGAAGGCTATTCGTGGGAAGGGAGATACTGAGTTCCGTGTAGCTACTACCGAGGCGGACGAGGCTCTTAAACACCAGATGCAGATTGCTGGTAGGGCTTTATATCATCTGAAGAATGCAGCATATAAATCAACTGGTAAAGGCGACCTACATGACCTAGGATTCTGGGCTCCTGCTAATAATCCTAGAGGAAAGCAAATAGCCTATTCTTTTGACAGGCTTACTGGCGAAACTACTATGCTCATGGCCAAGACTGATACCGAGCTGAATTCTTTTATTGAGCGCTTTACTAAGTCTCTTGGAGATAGGGCTAAGAATGTAGAGATTATTACAAAGGCACAGCAGGCGGACTTTAATACTATAGCTGGTAGGCATGACCCTATGTATATGGCAGTAGCAGATGCTGGTAAGCAGCATGGGGGAGCCTCTGCTTTAGCCGAACTGACTACTACTCCTGACCTGTTAGCAGAAGTTATTCAGGGATATGACCACTATATCAACCAAGGAATTGATAACCTAGTACGAGTTCAGCTACATCCTATTATGTCTAGGCTGGATGATATATCCAGAATGCACAATAATAGTTATAGCTCGGCCACTCTATCTACTGTTCAAGTAGGAGCTACTAAAGGACAAGACCCTGGAAATGTATTGAAGAATATCCTACTAGGTAGACCTAATCTATCTGAGCACCCAGGTTGGGGAGCAATACAATCTGGCTTAGAGATGATTTCTGAAAGAAGCCTGAAGTTAATCTCTGATATAGTTCCTTTTGGTAAGGGGAAGGCTAGAACTCTGGAAGACTGGATTAAGGTTCAGGCTGAAATGGAGGCTAAAGGAATAGTCCATCCCTTCCAAGTATTCATAAAGGGAGAAGAGAAAGCCGTCCCCGATGTTAATAGACTAAAACAGGCCTTCCTAGAACAGCAGGTTCGTTCTACATCTTCACTAACTCCTAGAGCTGTGGCGCTATCTAACTCCCTAGCTGCTACTGTAGTTCTTCGCTTTCTAGGACAGGCTCAAGCTCTTACCAACATGTTGTCTATTCCTATCCTTATGAGTGGGGCTGTTAATAAGAAACTCGCCGCCTCTTATGCAGGGCAGGCTCTTGACCCTTCAGCTAAGTTTACTATGCATGAGATTATGTATGAGGGCGTGGCGCTTATGAACTCGCAGCACGGGGTTAAGTGGCATGAACTAGCTAATAAGGCTAGTCTGTTCAAGGATGACTGGAGGGTTGTTAATGGAATCTTCAAGGATATTCGTAATCTAGAGCCTGGACCTATGTCCAAGACTGAGGACTTGCTAGACTCTAAGGTAGTAGAATGGTTGTCCTACCCTGCTGATAAATCAGAAACTCTATCTAGGCAAGTAGCTTTCTTTGCTGGTGTTTCTATGGCTAAGAGAGCCTATCCTACTCTAGGGGATGCTGGAGTTGTAACATTTGCTAGGCGGTTCATGGACGAGGCTATTGGTAACTACGCAGCCGCCCAGCGTCCTGCTATGTTCCAAGGTACAGTAGGTATGGCAATGGGTCTATTCCAGACTTACATGCTTACTATGGCTCAGTCTATCTATAGGCAGGTAGAGACTCGTAATTGGGCAGCCCTATCTAAGATGATGCTAACACAGCAGACTATCTTTGGTACATCTTCTCTTCCTGGATTCCATCCAGTATCTGAGCTAATCGGCAGTCACTTCTCTGATGATAACTACGATATAACTAGTGGAACTTTTAGAGCTTTCGATAATAAGACTGCTGAGATTATAATGTATGGCCTACCCTCGCAACTTGTTGGTATTACAACTCGTGGTGATATACAGCCTCGCCTTCCTCTATCTGAGGGTATCTCTAGTGCTGTCCCTGCTCTAAATATCCTAACTCAGTCTTTCTCTACAATGGATAGACTAGTGGGGGCGGCGTTCCAAGCGGATAAGAATGCTGGAGTAGCTATGCTAGAAGCACTATCCTTGCAAAGCATTAGCCGTCCTATTGCTAGAATGGCAGAAATGGCTTCGGGTAGGTCTATTACCTCTAAAGGGAATACTGTAGTTACTAACACTAATCCCCTAGACTTCACTGATGCTGGAGTAACCTTTAATGAGAATGCCTCTATTCTTGGTACTCTATCTAGGACATTCGGAGCACGTCCTATTGAGGAGATTAGACTACGGGAGGCTGACCACTTGGATACCCTCTACGGCTCTATGGACAAGGCTAAGAGAAGTAAACTTACTAATGAACTAAAGAGCAGGGTAGCTAATGGAAATCTTGGGCAGGATGATGTAGAAAGACTTGCCTATGAATATCTAAGAACTGGCAGTCCTACTGGCTGGAGAAGTGCAGTAAATGAAGCCATTGCTCAATCTAAAGTACCTGGGTCTGCTACTGTTAGAAAGCATTTGTCTAAAGACTCGGCGGCAATGACTATGATTGATGATTTAGATTAAGACTAGTAGGAAAGTAGGACAAGAAAATGCCCCACCCTTTCATAGAAGATAGGAGTGGGGCATTTTCTTCGTCTATTCTACTAGAACCCAATCAGTGCCTAGCAGGTCTGATTGCGAGGCTACCCAAGGTACTACATGCCCATCCGCAGTTCTCATATCAATATGAGATAGATAGTTAATAGTAGTACCCTCGGGATAGATTCCTAGTAGTGGGGGTCTATTGACCTGGAATTTACTGCCCTTTACTAGAAATAGAAACATCCCCTTACCATTCCATCCCACTCTAGCCATCTTATGTCCCACTTTCATGGCCTCTAGTGCAAAGCCAAATGTAAGATTGCTGACTTCGTAATAAGACTGTTCGAAGCTATCCGCAGAACTCCATGTTGCACCTTCATCATATTCTACCTGCTCCACTAAATATCCAAGAGCTTCCCCATCTGCATCTGGATGTAGTTGAAGTTCTCTATATTTACAATACTCGGCTAAAGTCATAGGTTTTGCGTTTACTACTGTAGTACCTATATACTGTTTCATGCTAATTCTCCTTAGGTTAGTTACTTCAAAAGAAACATATCTTTTTGCTTGGTCTCTCGTAGAATCTTCAACATATGTCTACTCTGATGAAGGGCATCTGATAGAGCATTATGTTTAAGTCCCTCGAACTCTGGTGGTTTAATATCCTTGTTATAGGGAAGATTCTTCAAGGTTCTGTAGCATCTACCATTGAAGGGAGCCCACGGCTGTTTCATATTTACTACATCATAGGCCGCAGATAGAATAGGTAGGTCGAAGTCTGCTCCATTTCCCCAGACAAAGATAGGAGTGCCCAGTGTCTTCTCTAGCATAGAGAACCAATCACTGAATTCCCCAAGTACCTCTGTAAGAAGATCTATTCCAGAGAATGCTTCTCTTCTAGCTTCTGGTGATTGCTTATCCCACCAAGCAAGAGTTCCAGGAGAATCCTTTAGGCCAGCTTCTTTGCAGGAATTCCAAGAGATTGTCCTATAGAATGTATACTTCTCATCAATAGTACAAGCACCAATAGCTAGAAGGCAGCAACCGGCGCGAGTTCCAGTAGTCTCTAAATCAAGCATAATATCTGTACTCATGTCCTAATCTCCCATTGTTTTTACATTATCTAACCCAAATACTTCTTGGAACTTTTTTTCCCACTTCCTTGGATTCAGTCTAGCTTCTAGGAAAGGCATAGAAACTCGAAGCTCTCCTAGAACCCACAACTCCAAAGAATCTGTTATAGCGTTATGTCTAATTCCACAAAACTCCTCTTTCTTTAGTTCAGTAGAAGTAGAAAAATCGGCGTGGTCTGGCCTCTTAAACTCCTCCGACCTCCCCACAGAATGCCCCTCTCTTGTTATAATGCTGATGTTCTTATCCTTAATGCTAGTGTTCATTTAGAAGTTCCTTTCCTCGGCTGTTAGATAATCTGGTACAAGCAATGAAGTATCCCAGTTCCTATGTTCCTTATGAAGCGGCATATACCCCTGCTTCCCTGCTACTGTAATCACCTGCACTTTATCTGAGGTTAGTAGATTCTTCATTATAGTACCTAGTTCCTTAACATCAGATAAATCCTTTGCTACTAATTTCCATATCTCTGAATGACTCATAGGCTTTATAGTTCTAGTTAGTGCATCTATGATTGAGTTTGCTACATCACTGTATTTACTCTTTCCAAATTCTCCCAGTCCTTTAGCCATCTTTAATTCTGCTGCATATAAGACAGTGTTAGCTTTAAGTGCGTGCTCTGCTGTAAGTGTAGTTTTTCCATCTGCTATCATTATAATCATTGCGGTCTTTAATAGGTGAATGAAGCGGCGGGCTGAGTAGTCTGCGAATCTTCCATCTTCTATTCCAGGGTCTGTCTTATACATCCTATCTAAAAGTTTATCAGCTTCTTTGGTTCTAGTTATAGCTCCCTTTAAGTCTGTCTTTATTTTCTTCAGTGTTTCCACTATATTATCAGAGGCATCTTCTGCTACAGGGGCGGGGAAGGTAATCTTCTTATCTGTCATTTCTGCATAGATTAGTAAGAGTCTTGAAAGTATCCCGGTTCCTAATGCCTCTGGTGGTATAGCCATCCCAAGTCCTTTTACTGTTGCACCTCCTAGTATATTAAGGGTCGGCTTATCTATTACTACACTTCTGCCGTGTAATTTAGGGTGCTCATACTTGTCTAAGTTATCCCATAGGTTAGTGAGTGCTGTAAGGAAGTCCATATCTCCCTGTCCTATAAAGTCTAGGAACTCCCCATTAGCTATCATAGTCTCTGAAGGTGCATCCAATACTAGAGCTTCCACAGCTTCTAGGTCTAGGTCAAAGTCAGCATCCAAATTCCTCGCCATATCCAAGAAGAATCTTTCCTTCGAGGTTCTATCTTTGGCAAAGTTCTTATATCCAGACTTCTCTAGTACCCTCTTTGCAATACCTATGGCCGAACTTTTCCTAGTACCCGGCGCCCCCATCAATAGAATATATTGATTAAGGTAAATAGGTTTATGCCCAAAGGGTAGGAATACATTTCTTCCTATTGTAGCTGAAAGAGTAGCTATTGCACACCACCTATGGAAACATCTAGGAGCTTCTGATTCTCCGACGTAGGAGAAATACTCCTCGAAATAGTCCATCTACTATTCTCCTACTTTAGTATTCTCCAACCCTCTAACTAAGTGACTGACTTCTTCTAGTAAAGTATGTATTCTAGCTCTACTTTCGAGGAAGTATGGGTCAGAAGTTTTAACATACTCTAGGAGAATATCCAGTCTATCTTGTATTTTATATTTCAGCATCTGATTGTCCATGTTAGCTCCTAGGTAGTTTGTTCATATCACCCCAAGAGTTACCTACTTTAATATCTAGTGGGATTCTCAAGGTACGGTTGTGAACTATAACTGGGTTGTCTAGGGATTGCAAAACTTCTTCCCTAATCCCCGGCTCGTCCTTTGCATATTGGAATAATACCGAATCATGCACTTGAGCTTTCAATCGCAGCTTTCCGTGATGCTTTTTAACAAGTCCCCAAACCCTCCATAATCCCTTATTAAGGATGCTAACCGATAGGTTTTGAGGGGCATGAGCTACGGCTGAATTGAATGCCTGATGACTCTTCTCCACGTTGCCAAAGAAATATCTTACATGCCCCAGTGGACTTTTCAGCATGTGAGTGGAGGCTATCTCATTCCTTACTTCTATATACCACTGTCTTACTCTATTAAAGGGGACGTGGTAGGAATCCAGTAGCATCTGCGCAAATTGCTTTAGGGAGATACTTCCCTCCTCAGGAGTCTTAGATAGGCTGATACGAACTCCTAGGTTAGGTGCAGCTTCTATTAGATTCTGCGCCCCTGCATTCTCTACAAAGGTCGCAGCTCCCATCATGTAGTTAGTACCATGCACAATCTTCTTTAGAACTTTATTACGAAAGTCTTTACTTACTAGGTTATAAGGGATGCCAAAGAACAAGGTTCCTAGGGAGGTATAGAAATCAACTCCATCTGCTTCCAATGCAGCTATTAGCTTCAAGTCTTGGGCTAAGTACGCTGTGCATCTAGCCTCACTCTGGCTATTATCTACCTCAGCTAGTTCAAATCCTTCGTCAGCTTCTAGCATATCCTTTGCATAGAATGGAATATTCTGTACCTGCGTTCCACACCAGAAGGACGAGGAATTACAGGCCATCCTTCCAGATTCTGTTCCAAAGGGGTTGAGGTTCCATAGTAGTCTGCCATTATATTGCAAGAAGTCCATGTAGGTAGAGATAGCCTTCCTCGCTTTTCTATACTCTGTGATAGCTCCAGTTACTCGTAGAAGTATTGGATGCTGTTCCCCTACTGCTGCGAGGTTCTTCGCATCTGTCCCCTTAGTCTTTCTTACTTTAGTTCCCTCTTTAGTTCTCTTCTTTCCTATGCGAGGGTCAACTGCTCCTAGGACATCATATACATACTTAGCTACTTGAGGGGGCGAGGATGGATTGAAGTTAGGGTCAGCTACTAGGGTTCTTAGTTTAACTAAGTTCCTGTCCAGTCTATCTTCTTCCTGCTTCCTCAAGGAAAGCCTCTTATCTTGGTTGATAAGGAATCCCTCGAAGTTAGCATATAGGCAAGGATATACAAGTTTGAACTGTTCTTGGTAGTTCTTCTTTGCATAGGCTGGCAGGTTCCACAGAAAGTATAGGCACAGTCTTGCAGTAGTCCAGGTGTCCTTTGCGTTGTATGCCCAGTACCTGTTTATATCCCCAGTCTTAGAGGCTAGTTGAGATTCTGCTTTCCACTGACAATAGTCTGGAAGATATAGAGAGGCTACATAATCTAAAGTCTTAGGTAACTCGGAGAATTCTGAGTGCATCATAGCCATTGTATCTAACACCCAGTTATTAGGTTCAGCGTTATAGACTATAGAATGCGTGGCGTCATACATGCCATTGTGCATTACTTTTGGTATATCAAGCCTGTTGACTTCTTGGAGGAATTGGAGTGCTCTACTATAGTCTTTATCAGAATGCCAGTGGTCTTGCAAGAAATCCACCAAAGGAAGTACAAAGGTAGATAAAGAGCCATCATTAAGAATAGCTGTCCAAGAGCAACAAGTAATAATAGTATTACCCACGGCTTCAGGCGAGTTGCTTGGGAGTGTCTTTGTCTCAATGTCATAAGCTAGTACCTCCGCTTTATTTAATATATTAAAAGCATCAAAGAATTTGTCCACTGAATCCAGTACAGTGAAACTAAACTCTGGCATTGGCTGTGATAGTAGACGAAATTTGGCGAGGTCTCTCTGCAAGACCCACGACCCATAAGGAACAGTCTGTGTCTGGGCTAGAGAATTACCGACAATAGTAGGAACAGAGAAGTTCAGCCTTGACCCCCTCCAGTCATCTAGTGAAGGCTTAGTTCCCGGTACACAATTCTCTAGTGTTAGTTGGTTAATTAAAAAGATACCCTCGCACTTTGTATGCTGCGCCTTCTCTATCAATGCTCCAATAGTCATGGTAGCTGACGTGGCTATTGCTTCATACCCCGCCCTCTTTAAGAAGAACTGTAGAACTGATAGATAGTTCTGCTCTTGTGGGGAATAGTTTACTAGAATTCTCATATCGGTATGCCTCTGTTATTATTCTGCTAGCTAGGGAGTTAGATAGCCTTGGATAAATCTAATTCAATTGCCGTGGCCTTGCTCTTACACTTATGAACCTCGCCCGTTTTCCAGTGTACTAGCATCCATGTCCCATTATCCTTTCCCATACTAGCCCGGACTTCTTACAGTACTTGCATCTTACCTCTCCCCTACTGTCACTATCTTCTGGGTAGTCAGGGTCTTCTGGGTATTCGTAGAAATTGTAGCTGGACATGCTTTAATCTCCTGTTGGTGATTGGAACAGTATATGGAATCGGCGGGGCTTACGTGGACATTACCACAGATAGGACACTTTACTAGAATGTCCCTTGCGTAATCTGGAGGTAGTATAGTTGGGTCTGTGTATGACATTTTAGAATGGGAGGAAGATAGCTGCTATAGATAGAAGTATATAGATGGATAAGACTAGCTTTATTGCATAGGAATTATCTCTCCATATTTCTTTTAATTCTTTCTTCAGAATATAAATATAGTAGTGCATGTTATAATCTCCTGTTATAATTTACAGCAGTGGGAAAGTAAAACAGGCAATCCCCTCTTACTTACTATTACACTTGTTACACTTGAGGGGACTGCCGGGTTACTCTACTCCTTGAATCCTAGTCCTTGGAGTGTTATGCCTTAGGAGGAATAACGCGAATCTGAACGTTCTCATATTCGCCACCAGCAGGATTAGGAGTCTTCTTGATAGTGATACGAGCATCGAAGATAACCCCTTTAATGGAAGAGAACATATCTCCAAGGATTACTCCTGCCAAGTCACTGACATTCAGAATACCCTTGACACGAGCTTTGAAATAGCTCATGCCCTGCTCTGTTGCCATGAAGGTTTCACTGAACATACTGCCATCAGGAACCGGCTGTCCATTATCTGCAACAGACTTAGTTTCTGCTACCGTGTATGTAATACGGACACGGCGCGCGTCCCCTCCGGCTTTGGGCTTGTACGACTCAACTTTAGCATCCTTCACGCTGATAGTATATTCACCAGCGGGCGGGTTGCTAAAGTCAGGAGCGTCCGGCACGTTGTCCAGTGTTTCATTGAGCATATCGTCGAGGTTCAGAAGAGTTTGGTTTGCGTTATTCATGATTGTATTTCCTTTAAGTTAAGTTAAGTTACTATGATTTCCTCTATTTGCTCGTAAGAGCAGGGGAAAGGATGCCCCCTTCTACAAGGATAGCCCGCATTGATAGCTCTTTAGAAGCCTCTATCTTTGCGTTCACCCTAGAGCCTGTAATAGCTTCTCCCTTATAAGTCGAGGAGGAGCCTGCTGCATGTTTTCCCAGCTTAATCTCTGCGTATATTACTGTTCCGAAGTACTTGGATACCTTCTGACAGAAAGCCTTGGTTCCTATTAGGGGATATAGTTTGTCCCTCTTTACTCCATTAAGATCTTCTTCAATAGGAATGACGTGAGTGATTACCACGAAATTTGTATAGTAAGCAGCTTGAATTGTAGAGCATATATCTCCGAGCCACTTAACTTGTAGTCCATGCTCAGCCCATCCCGGCTTATATTCTACTGGCTTCCCTGCACAGGCCAGGGCTAGGGCAGAATCTCCTAGCTGCGAACCACTGTCAATCACAACCAAATCATTATGAGTTAGTTGAGATGGGCAAAAAGATACAGTAGAAGCCCCACTCTTGGCGCACTCTGCACACCCTACCTTACCATGAGTATCACAGATAAGGACTGGGGTCTTTGTAGTAAGAGCCTTAAGCATAGTCTCTGCCCCTCTAGGAGATTCCCTAGTATCTGGGATAGAGATAAGAGTTACCTTCCCTAGCTCTGCTTCTGTTAAGCCCATATGCAGAAGAGTCTCTGCTCCATTCTCTAGGTCAAACCAGAAGATTCTGTTAATCTCAGGAATCCTAGCTGCTGTTGCTACTAACTGGGTCTTACCAGTCTTTGGCTGGCCATATAGAAGGATGGAATGATTAGGTTGCTTTGTAGTAATCTTCTTAGCAAGGTCGGCGAGGTTCATTTCTTTTCTTCCTCTCTTTAATCTTCTAAGATATCTAATACAAGCTGGGCGTATCCTGCAATATCCTTCCAGCTATCCTTGTGTTTCCAATCTCCATTAACAATCCTAGCTACCTTGGAAGCTATCATATCTAGGGATTCCTTTGCGTAGAAGGGTAACTCGAAATAGTTTTCTCCTACACAGATAACTTCTTTAAGAGCCTGCGAGGTACTGGCTACATCTGTGTAGTTTCCATACTGTTTATGTCTTTCATCTAGGATGAACTGTATGTCATTGATTGAATTGACTGAAGTCATTTTATTTCTCCTTGTATGCTATTTTCATTAAGTCTTTATTAGCTCCTAGTTTCACTGCTTCTGTTAGAAGTTCTACTAACTTTCTCTTATCCAGTGTTACCGGCTGATTATCTACAGCGTGGCCTAGTTTATGTTTCTTCAATAGAAATGTAACTTCTCTCATTTGTATTAGCTCCTTTCTAAGTGAGATTCAATTAGCTGCGGAAGAGAATATATAAACTGGTATTCTATAGTATCCTCTGGAATAGTTTTATATCTGTCTAATGCCTGCAAGGTACATACTCCGAAGTGCTTACAGGGGCGCATATACTGTAGACAACTCTTTCCTCGCAGTGGGAATACCTGCAACTCTAGCATCTGTTCTAGCCTAGATACATCCATACCTAAAGAGATAAACCAGTTCAATCTATCCTGCAAGGTTTTAGGATATGTCTTTACATGAATAGTAGGGGAAAATTTGGCGGTCTCACTTCTAGTCCCTATCTGTCCTACTAGATAGATAACATCATACTCGGAGCTTTCCTGTCCAGCTATCTGGTCAAGGACAATAGAGTATCCTAGAGCTTGCCCACTATTCTTATACAGTGGGTCAATATCATGCAAGCCTAATCCAGTAGTCTTGTTCTCTAGGATAGCATATCTTCCACTCCACCTGTTTTTAAGTACAACATCTACATATCCAACGAAGTAGATATTATGCTTCTCATTAGTTCCTAGGTTATTCAAGCGAAAAGATAGCTCAACAGCTGGCTTCTTTTGAAAAACCGCAACCTCCCAGTCCATTAGAAGGTCATCCAATTTAGGGAAGGATACTAGGAGAAGGTTCAATAGGATTTCTTCTGTCCTTTTGTCATCCTCTAGGATAGGATAGTATACCTTCCATCCAGCAAATAGGGAAGCAATAGGGTCTTGTGTTAGAAGGTATGTAGATACTCCTTCTCCATAGGCCTTGCCGAATATTGTTGCAGGGTAATCCTGCTTATCAGGCGCGCCCTCTAATAGTCTATCCAACTGGAACATTCTCTCACAGGTGAGGAAAGTATCTAACGCTGAATGACTTAGTCTTATGTCCATTATTATAAATCCTCTCGTCCGCTATCAAGTGACATTACGCCGTCAATAGCATCCCGTAGTTCATCCATTGCGGTAACTGTTTTTTCTTTGTCTATTCCATTGTAGCGAAGTACTGCACGGGATGCCCAATAGACGGCTCGCAGGCGAGTGCGCTCTTCTTTGAGTTCTGCTACTAGCTTATCTTTTGCGTTCGGATATGCTTGAACTAGGAATCCAATCGTTC
>Ga0100403_1002689_pt1 | contig 13884 bp, 20 predicted proteins | sample CryGeymet201501t_FD_83663 | JGI IMG/M metagenome (GOLD analysis project Ga0100403, IMG submission 83663) | Groundwater microbial communities from Crystal Geyser aquifers in Utah, USA - Crystal Geyser metaG 2015-01t | ecosystem: Environmental > Aquatic > Deep subsurface > Groundwater | place...
TAAGCTCCTGAATCTGCCCAAGCGGCATCAGAGAGAACCACAAGCAATGAATTGCCTGCATCTGCATTGATAAACACTCCTTCAGTTAATCCAGTATCTTTCTCTGTATCATCAGCAGGTAGAGCATTAAAAACAGTTTTGAAAGCGGTAGCCTTATCAGGTTTCAACTCATAAACTGTTAAATCAGCAGCACCAGCATCAGATGTGTTTACAAGAGCTTTAATTCTGTTCAAACCAACTCTATACCTGTGATACATTTGTTGACTATCAAGTCCGTGAACTGTATCAAAAGCTCTGTTTGGTTCTAACAAATAAGCTAGACGATAAACACCTGAATCTGAACTATCAGCGTAAATACTAACTTCTTCGTACATTCTAAATGTTGAAGTAGAACGAGCTAAAAGCTCAGAACCATTTACAGCATCAGAACGAAGACCAGCTACTATTTCAGCTTCCCAATTATCTGACAAATTGATTGCGTCTACTAAAGCACCTAGAGTAGTTACGCCAGATGAGATTGTAATCACACCTGCTGTACCTACTGTTGTATCTGCTGTTCCATCAATAGATAGAGTAACAGAAGTAGCAGAAACGACTACAGCATCTGCATAGTGAGGAGCAGAAGCTGGATAAGCTACACATCTTAAACGTAGTTTGACTGTTCCATCAGCCACAACATACGCACCTACATTTTTTATTGTATTCATATATAGTATGTTAAATGACTAATTATTGACCGATATTTTTCATCCAACCCATTGTTTTCAATGTTTCAAATGTCCAACCTACTTGACCAATGATTTCACGTTTTACAGCTGTAGCACCGTCAGCAAGAAGCTGTGGTCTATCCATAAATGCTTGACCATTGTTATTAAATTTAGACAAGTAGTTGAATTGTACGTAGTTAGGGTCTATTACAACCAAAGAACCAGAAAAAGTGTCAATAGTATCAAACATTGGTTCATAAATCAAGTTATAAATACCATTTACTGTTCTAATTTTTTGAATTGTTACACCAAATTCACCAATTTTGAAATTATCTAATTGAATGAACTCAAAACCCATATTGTAGATAGGTGTAAGACCACGTAAACCACCAACTAACCATTTTTCTGTTGAACCACCTTTACCAACTGATGCTAAGAAAGAAAGCAACTCTGCTTTTGTTAAAGCAAAACCTGCCATATCTCTGATTTCAACATCAGAATATTGTTCTAACCAATAGAACAAACCACCATTGTGATATACAGGATTAGTTGTTGAAGCAGCAACACTTCTTTCACCAAAGAAAAACATTTTTTCAAGTTTGCCCATCAAACGAGAAATAGCCAAACGGTATTCATAGTTCATTGGGTCTTGTCCTTTGTAGTCTTTAGTAGCCATACGAGTCTGTGTAAGACCATAAGGCTCTGAAGTGATTTCAAGGTAGTTATAGATTTCAGCGGCTTTAGTAGTACGAATAGCTTGTGAAGTACTATCTTCAGCACGACTATTGTGCATTTTATAGAACTTATCAGCAGTTGTCATCACAATACCAGCTGTACGAGTTGTACCGTCTGTATTTGTTACGTTCAATGTGTTAGCGGCTACAGAAGCAATTACTACAACTTCTCTTTGAAAAGTAGCGTTTGTCAAAAGTAACAAATCACCAGCAACAAAATGGTCATCATCAGTTGACGAAACTGTCAAAGATGTATCACCAGTTGCAACAGCAACAGTTGCTTTGTAATAATCTGCTAAATCAACTTGGTCTTCAAAATGTTCAACTTTATAACTAGAACGACCACGTACTTTAAGAGATTTTCCTGTTACGGAAGGAAGTTTATCGTTATCACGATAACCGAATGTTTGACCGAGTGTTAATACCATTGTAGCGAAAGGATGTTTGTCACCTTCGTAAAAGTATAACATTGGGTCTACATCACGTACGAATAGGGAAGAATTGTCAAGACCTGTATTAGGTGTTCCTGCAATTACTCCGATGTTAGGTGTAGACATATATTAGTTTATTTATGTCTCTACAATAATTGTGCAAAATAGTCTGCTACTTCAGGAGGTAATTCTTCGGTTTTTTTATCTTTACCAGAGCCACCCGTACTAGAATTATTTTTTACTGCTTCTTTTTTTGCTAGTTCTTTTTTAACTCTTTCATTGACCATTACTTCTATTGAATCTAAGTCTTTCATCTCGTTTTCACCAAGAGATTCCTTGTATTCAACTTTAGCTCTTTTATATAACTTTTTAGGACTAGGAGGATTTTTTGTACCCTCATATTCATCTAAAAGGTCTTTAAAGAATGGTTCAACTTTAGCAAAATCTTCTTCTGCAAATACTTCATCAAATTCAGCATCATACTGAGCTTTGACTTCAATATTTTTTTCAGATTTCTTGATTTCTTTTACCTTTTTATCAATCATTTCTTCCAAATTAGCTTTAGTATTGTCTGGTTTTTCTCCATCTCCATCATAATACTTCTGCCATTCTTCATTAGCTGATTTATAATCTTGTAAAAGTCCTTCAAGTTTAGAAACATTTTCTGATAATTCTATTTTTTCTTTTCGCAAACTCTTCACGTCCCCAGATAAGCGTGTATTATCGCCATTTATTCTGTTGACAGCCTTAATAGCTTCTTGTAGTGTAGAGTATTTAGTACCTGCTACTTCAAATTCAGATGGTTGGGTATCGTCTTTTGACTTATCTTCTCCATCTTCTTTTTTAGTTTCAGTAGTTTTCTTAATTTCAGTTTCTGATTTGTCTATTTCAGACTTATCAGTTTTACTCTCTGAATCGTTTTCTTTGGTATCGTCCTCACCAGTTTTTGACTCTGTCTGGTCAGAGTTGACTTCCTCTGAAGTGGGCGTATTAGTTTGGTCTTCTACACCGAAGTAGTCTTCTACTCCTGTGTTTTGACTTACTTTTACTTCACCACTATCTGTAGTTTGGTCGCTCATAGTTTAGTTGTTACGCTGATTTAATTATTTACAAATTTCCTACTGAACATCCGTTTGATAGTTTTTCTTTCTTTTCATCATCTAGGCTATCCCATAATATACTATCTACCCAATGTGGTTTTCCAATTTCTCTTTTTGGTTGTCTTTTTGGTTGTTCTACAATATTAAGAACTTCTCCTTTTTTTGTTACTTTGCCTTTATCATCTGTAAAAATAATTTTATCTCCTACTTTTAGCTCATCTTCTGGTTGTTCTACTATAGGTTTTTCTGCTACCCCTAGTTTATTTTTTTGTGTTTTCAACCTCTTTTGTTGACTCTTTGACATATTTTTCAAAAATAGTTTTTTGTGAGTTAATAAATTGCTCTATATCTAGCAGACATCTTTTATATCCACTATCAAAGTGAGCAAAGTTTGGTTTTTCGGCATAGAACTCAACAGGTTTAATAAGTGTTTCTAATTTCATTTTTAAGAAACTATCAAACACTTTCCAGTCTTCTGATTCAATGAGTTTAATGATTTTTTTGCTTTGCTCTTTCTGAACTTCGCTTAGTTCACTAACCTCATTAATATCGAATCCGAGCCATTCGCTGATTATATCACTCATAAGTATTTTTCTTTCATTTTTTGTTTATTATCCTCCTCATTTTCTTCTTCACCCTCATTATTCTTCATACAACCTATCTTTTTAATATCAAAGTCTGCATTATATTTTTCTTCTCTACCTTCTGAGTGCATACTCTTTGATTTTTGCTCTACAGTCATTACTATCTTATATTCTTCACCTACTTCCCAATCTTTAATTTCAGGTAGAGTATCTGAAGATAAGTAGAAATTTGGATAATGTTCTTTTTCACTACTTTCAGACATTTCCATTTTTTTAGGTTTAACCTTTTTAAGTTTTTCTTCAAATAATTCTTTAAGCATATTAAGTTGCTGAGCAAGTTAGTTTAGAAGCTGTTAATGCTCCACTAGCACCAATGAACCAATCTGAACCGTTAGAACGAAGTTCCACAAAGTCTCCAAGATTTTCTCCATCAGCTACAAAAGTCAAAGTATCCTCGGCGGCACAATCAACTACTGCACCTGCTACAATCAAAGCACCCTCAATCTCATCTCCAAGAGCAGAAGTTCTAACTGTAATATCTTCGGACATAGCACCATCTACTACAAAACGATATACAGTACCTGTTGCTGTTGTAACATCTGGTAGAACAAAAGCTGTACTAGATACTCCACCAAAGTAGAAAGTCTCACCAGACATTGCTAATGTTAGAGTTGTTGTTGTAACATCTACAGTCAAATTAAGAATTGTGTTACTTTCCAGATAATTTAGACTATCTGTAAAAAAACTATCTGTTGATAAAGCATCAAAATCCCAAGTAGTGCCTGCAAGAGCTGAAGGAGCTACTGCTTCCATTTGTCCTGCTGAATTAGCTTGTAGAATTTGATATTGACTTAAACCTGCCATTCTTTCTGATACAGCTTGAAGATTTTGTCTCCAATCTGCACCTGAATCTGTATATGAACTTGTTGACGGATTGACTGTAAAACTTGTTCCTAATGTTTTATTTTTTACACCTACCACTAATGAAGTTACACTTACTACGAGGATAGCTACCAAAAGTGCTAAACTAAATTTTTCTTTCATATTAAATTATTTGTTCGCTGTTAATTAAAGGTTCGCTGGTTTTTTCAACTATCGGTTGATTTTCTTGTGGAACTTGTGGCATTACTTGTTGTTCCAATTTATACTCGTTTACATCTTCTATAATATCACTGAATTGTCTTAGTAATTCTTCTGTTAGTTTTCCAGTGTCCCATACAATAGGTTGTCCTGTTGCCATTTTTGCATTGTTTTCAGCCATTGCTATAGCTATTGTCTGTTGGTACTGTTTAATCATATTATTCCTATCAAGGAATGCAAGGGAAGTTTTAACAGAAACGTCATAACTTCCTACCAAATCACTGACAAATACTACATCTGAATAACCTTTAGCTAGGAAAATATCTTCAAGATTATCTGCTTTCATTACTCCTTCTCTGACTGCATATTCAGCAACAAGTTTACCATTTTTATTGAGTGTACGAGAGAAAGGTAAAAACTTTACATCTTTATTCGTTCCATCATTCAATAGATAATCAAGTTCTTCTGTGTATAATTGTGGGATAGCAGGTAACCACGATTCAAGTATAGGCGATATTCCTCTTTCTTCCATTTGTTGTATCTTCTGTTTAATTCGTTTTCCTCCTGCTTGATTCATCATTTCAGCTTCTCCAAGTGTTCCTGCATCTCCTTCATTAGCTCCTATAGCGTAATTTGTTTGTCCAGTTGCCATTTGACCTATTGTTTTGACTTCATTTAAGAAGTTAAGAGGTACATCGTTAGCACTTGATTGGTCTATTACACTTATAGCGTCTCCTGCTTTCATCCCTGCTAGATACTTGAGTCTGATAGGCTCCATCATTCTACTAGCTCGTAATTGTGTTGGGTCTTCCAAGAAAGCTTCAATCACTCCGTATCTCTTCACTGTGTTCAATAAAACTTGTAAGTACATTAAGTTATGTACTTTGTTTTCTTCATATTGTTGCCAACGTACAATTTCAGCTTCTCCTATTCCTTCAAGTTCACCAGGTACATCAACATCCTTTAAAACATAGATAGGAATTTCTTTTTTAGGAAATTGATTTATACCGTTATGACATTCAGTCCAGTTTTCGCCCGCATAGATATTGACTTCGTGCGGTGTTCGTTCAGTGATAACTCCAATCTGGTTTTCTTCTATTTTAATGTTATCAGTCTCTGGACTTTCTGATACAAGAGTTCCATTATCTCTAGTTTTATGTTGTCCTAAAGTCTTATTGTAGATTGAATCAATTGTTTTCTTTACACTATCTAACTCTTCAATTTGACCTCCTTTAACCAATCCTTCGGTTTTATATCCTTTCTTTTTACACTCCTCTAACCATTCATCATAGTCCCAGATAGCAAGTGTCCATATTCTTCGTGGACTATCGTGTTGTTTAGGTTCATAGGTCTTTGCTTTTCTATCAGGGATAACATAGTAAGGATTAAGCCATTGCACTTTCATTCCCTCATAATTTTTTTGTGTTCCCTTAGTATAAACTGGTCTTCCATCATTATCGTATTTTTCAAATACATCAGTTTCTTCTTCATCTAGTTCGTAGTAATTAAGTAAATAACCTGAACCAAACAATAGAGCATCAAACTCTGCTTTAGCTTTTTGAGTGTCTGCTTTACTTCTTGCCCATTCTCCTTTAAGCATTGATTGACATTTCTCTGATTGTAGTTTTTCACTTCTATTTCTCCACTTAACAACTATATCAATCGGTCTATCTAAGTCAGGACGGATACTTTCAATCGTCATAAATGTTCTAGGTACGTGAATTTGCAAACCTAAGCTCTCAAGAACTTCTTTTGAATATTGTTGATTGAGAAGAGAAATTCCCTTATACATCAAATAATGGAAGTTCATCTTACGATGCCAAGAACGTCGAGCTTCTAGGTCTTTTTTAAATTCTAATTTTTTTTGTTCAAGTGTTAATTTCATAAATAAGTTTGTTTCAAAATGTCGTCCATTTGTTGTTTTTCATTTAACCAACCCATATTAAGTGGACGTTTAATTGTATCTGGTTTAACTGGTTTAGGAAAAAATACTGGCATATAATCTTTCATCTGCCACGCTATAGCACAAGCAATTAATAAATCAAAATGTCTTGTAGTCAATCTAGGGTCAATACTTCTATCCATCATATCATTTCTTGTATAGCTCATCAGTTCTCTTACAAGGTCTTCATCTGGTATAACTAGGTGTCCGTCATTGATTGCTACGACCAAAGAAGTTATTAGATTTCCTTTGTTTGCACTTGTAGTTTTCCACCCATACTCTGTAGCTACATTCTCTTTGACAAAACTATCTTTTCTTTCAGTAACATAGATATTAGCTTCTAGTTGCTTCATTCTAAGTATCGCTTCTGTAAAGATATTATTCTCAGGGGCTGATACACACTTACCATATATATTTTGTTGTCTTACAATCTCTTCACCGAATATCTCAGGTTTTATCTTGTTGCTTGCGTATGTTGCAACCACTCCTCTAGGTATTACACTAAAATCTATAAATACACTCGAACTACTATCTAATCCAACGCCACCAGCTACATCGTGTCCACTAGCGTAGAAGTGGGTTTCATCATATTTGTGAAATATCTTAAATCCATAAGGGTCAATCGTAGGTTTCAGTATTTCCATTTCTGTCAATTTGTCTCTGTTGAATATTATATCAGCTCCAGCACTAGGTTCACACAATCTCTCTCCCTCGAAATCATCATCATTTTGTCTCATCCTTTCTACATCTTCAAGACTATATTGAGCTTCCCAAGCTAGTTTTCCTTTCTTGTCTATAATTGGGACAATCATTACAATGTTTCTGTCTGATTTCTTCAATACAAGTTTGTGTACATTTCCAGCTTCTGATATGTAATTACAAGTATAGACACAAGAGCCACCTTTTGCAAGACCTGTTCTTGCTTCTTCCATATTATCCCAAATAGACTGAGTGATAACTGCACTTCTTAGTGACTTTCTGTTTTCAAAATCTTCGTACCATATCCAATCAGGACGGGTGTATTCTTGCAATTTTCCTCTTTGGTCTGGTAACAATGACTTTGCCGTCATTTTAACGCCAGTTGCTGTCGTGAAAGACTCTTTTGTCTCTTCACGTTTTACATCTGTTTTTTCAAAAATCTCAGGATAATCCTCTTTGATATTTACAAAAATATTGTAAATATCAACGACTATTTGTTTTGCATTGTTAATATCTGATGCAAGAACACTGATATATTTTCTTGAATGGTCAAGGTCATTACCAATAACAAAAGCTGTGAATAGTTTTGTCCTCGCTGACTTTGCTCCTCCTCGGAACACAATATCAACAAAACTATCAATCTGTCCTCGGTATGATTGTATGTTGTAAAGGTCAATATCTTTGTGAAAATCAGCGTCATCAGCTTTGAAATATCTACTCTGATAATACTTTGCCCATAGATTGAACTTAATCCGTACTCGTTCATTATCATCAGAACTATCAAAAGCTAGTAATGCTCGTCTTTTTTTTATATCTTCACCGAACATTATAGCTTTGATTTCAGATGTCATATTATGTTATCAAGTAGTCTATCCGTTAGTTGTTTATCTGCTAGAGTAGGAATTAAATTACTTCCATCAGGATTAGCAACTCTTTGAGGTGCTTTACTTATTAAAATCTGAGAAGCCTTTAGTCCGATATTATAAAGTTGATTTCTTTCTGTTATACCAATATCTTTTCTCAATAGATTAAATCTAGTGTCTTTAATAACTTCTACACAAAAATCTACTGCCTCAGGAATGGCTGCGTCTAATCTTTTCCAAAACTCTTTTTCTTTACTTACAGTTTTTCTACCACTTCTTCCAATCTTACCGACTGCGTTGTTTCTCTTTTTACCCTTCATTTTATTTTGATTATTTAACTAAATTAACACTTTTTTCTATAACAGCGATTATGTCTGTCTCACGAACGAAATAAATATATTCATCGTTCTTATCTTTATACCCTATAAGTTGAGTACTAGTGTGTAAAACAAGAGTATCACCTTCTTTACAAATTTTATTTCCTTCATAAGGTACAACAACAATACATTCTTTGTTTTTTTCTTTGTTTTCTTCATCTTCTGAAAGTAAGATACTACTTTTTGATTTTCTTTCTTCTAATTTGACTTGGATATAAGGTGCTAGTATTTTCATATTTCTTTTAGTGGTTTATTACATTTAATACAAAATTGTTTTCCATAAGGCACTTGATGGTAACAATCTACTTTTTGTTTTTTACGTTTTTTTACTTTTATTATTTTTAATAATCTTGTTCCGTGAAGTCTCATACTTCGAGTTGATGCGTCCATAATTTATACTCTTGTAATTTTTTCTTAATTCTTTAAAACCTTGAAACGAGATAATATAATGCCACTGGTTAATAATATCTCCATTGTATTCAGTTAGTAGTTCTTCATCAGATAGTTCTGTACCTTCTGCTACGAGCATACTATTTCTTTTTAGTTTTTTTCTTTTCTTTTTTAGATTTGTCTTTCAATAACATTAGGCGAGAGAATATAATTGATGTGCAAGCATAAGTCACACCAATGAGTGGTCTATCTCGCCTTGCCTAATCTATTCTCAGCCAAGAGAAGAAAGATATAGGGTATTCTACCACCTAATATTATCACTCCCCACCAATAGATAGAGAGCTACCCATTACTAAACTCCTCAGAATAATAATGGAAAGTGATAATACTAAAAAACACGTCAAAAAAAGACGTGCCTATTTATACTTAATTTTAAGAGATTGAAACATAGTCAGACTTTATGTTTATATCTGTATTATATAACAAAAAAATTGTTTTGTATATAGCTAAAATATAATTACTTGTTAATAACTTTACACTAAAATAATATGTCAACCTACATAAAAAAATAATATTACAAAAAGTTATTAACAGGTAGGTTATTTACAAATATTTAAAAATGTGTTATAGTAATTCTGTCCTTTATTGGATAGAACCGGTAATCAATCATAACGTGTTGACTGTTTTAGAAACGGTATGATTAGACGAAAGTCTTTTGATATCGGTTCTAAAGCAGTTTTTTTTTGTACAATAACAATCTTTTAGGGAATTTGCGAGTTGTCCCTTAGAAACATAACCGCTATATAAAAAGATAACATACTATAAACTAGGTAGTATGGACAAGTAGTAGTTAGTCAAAGTGCAATCAACGACCAACCCTGTCGAATTGCCCTCTAGAATATCTATTACCTTCTAATTGTAAAGATTTGTTTATATTCTATCAACTAAGTATGGTTAACTATACTAGAGGAAAAGGGTATTGTATATACAATAGTAATACAATAGTATATTTATGAGAGATATATCATACAAAATTAAAGCCATAAGGATGTCAGAAGAAATGTGGGAAGAATTGAAGAAAGAGAAGCAGGACTCAGGACTATCTTGGAACTTATTCTTAAAACAATTACTTAATCTTTACAAAGACTTAAATTAAATATTATGGATTTATTAGATATACAAGAAGAAGAATATTATAAACCAAAAGCAGGTGATTTATGCCACTATTGTAACAAAGGAAACTTTGTAATGCGTGAAAGTAGATATGGTGCATTCCTTGGTTGTAGTCGCTTTCCACAATGTGTTGGTAAAGTAAATTTAAAAGACGAAAAAGATGATTTAGAAAAAGAAGCCGATAAATGGTTAAGGGAACACTAGAAAAGTTATTAACAGGTAAGCTATTTACAATATCCTATATATAGGATATAATATAAATATATAAATAACTAACCAAAAATATATGAAACAAACAGTCAAAGATGCATTAACTTCATTACAGATAATTAAATTAAGATTATCTAAAGGTGAAGATTATTATAAATTAAAAGAAGAATCAAATAAATACTTTGATATTATTAATAAAGAATCAGAAAAGATAGCTAAAAAATATAATAAAAAACCACAAAAATTGACATTTATTAACTATATGAGATAATATGGAAATAAGAAAATCAGAAGAATTAGTTAAATATGTGGGTAAAAAATTTAATCATACACAATTTTCAAATAAAGAAATGGTTATATCTTGTATAGAAGAGATTGCTTTAAGAAAAGGTAGAAATATTCAGTATGATGATACTTGGTTATTTGTTAAAGATATATTAAGGACAAAAGGATATAATATCCAATCAATTATGAGAATGAGATATGAAATATTTGGCTCTTCAGATGAACAAAAAGAAGAGGAATATCAATATTGGTCGACTTTCTCAAAAAATGGTAGTATAAAGTCTAGTATAAAACTCCCCTAGGTCACCTAGAATGACCATATAGGAATCTTTTACTTAAAGTTAATAGAATATATATATGAAGGTTAAAATCTTAAAAGAGGGTGGTATATTACCTCAAAAGAAACATAAAACAGATGCTGGTTTTGATTTATATGCTCCTTATGATGGTGTAGTGTTTAAAGGAGAAAGAATTAGAGTAAATTTACATATAGCTATTTCAATAGCTGAAAATCAAGTAGCTTTAGTTCAAGGAAGGTCAGGACTAGCTATAAATAATGGAATTACAACAATTGGTAATGTTATTGATTCAGGTTATAGAGGTGAAATTAGTGCTGTTCTTCTTAATACATCTAATGAAGATTTTGGATTTAGACAAGGTGATAGAATTGCACAATTAGTTTTATTTAAAATACCAGATGAAGAAGTACAAGAAGTATCTGAACTATCAGAAGCTGATAGAGGAGATAATGGTTTTGGTTCATCAGGTAAATAACTTAATAATATGAAAAAACAATCACTTAAAGAATTAACTAATTCTGTATTAGGAGTTAAAAGTAAAAAATGTACTAAATGTGGTAAAAGAAAAAAATTAACATCTAATAATTTTTATTTTGATAAAAGACATAAAGATGGTTTTCATTCAGCTTGTAAAAAATGTTATTAATATAAAAATTGGTTTTATCAAGTTTGGTCTTAAAACTTATTTCAATTCTAACGGAACAAGTCAAGGTTCTAATCACGAATTAGTAGATATTTTTAATATATTTAAAGAAAGAGATTATAATTGTAAAATGATTAGTGTTTCAGATATTGAATATAATAAAGATGAAGAAGTAGATATTTATTTTGTATTCAATGGTCCTATTACTAAATATAATTTAGAAGGTACTGAAATATTTAGAAACTATACAAAACCAATGGTAGATATATTAAATAATAGTAATAAAAAATGGTTATATTTTTGGACAGATCCAAGAAAAGAATATGATATTAGAGATAATCCAAATATTACTAATAAAAATTATATAATACTTTCTCAAGAAAAACAATTTTATTCTCATCTTGAAAAAATTATAATGTATAATAAAAAACCAATACAAAAACAAAAAGAAAATAAACTTTGTATTATAATGAATGATACAAATCCTAAAAGAACTAAAGAGTGTCTTAAACTTAATAATCTTAATTTTGATATTGAAGTTTATGGAAAATGGAAAACAGAAAATAAAAATCTTAAAGAAAAATTAGAAGAAAGTGAAGTTATAAAAAAACTATCTACATCAAAATATAGTTGGAATATGGCTACTAATAAAAAATGGGTTAGTCAAAAATATTATGAAATGTTATTATCTGGTACATTATGTTTTTTTCAACACTATGATGAAGATAATTTAATTTTAGATAAAGATGATTTTAGAAGAATAGAAGATTGGTTTGATATAGATATAAAAATAGATAAACTTAATAAAAATCCAGAATTATATAATTCTTTAATAAAAAAACAAAATGAAGAACTTAAAGAAGAATATTATAATGGAGATTTTATATACAATATAATAGTTAAACAAATTTATTCTTAACCATAATAAGTATGGACAAAATTGCAAAGATTTTAGAGTTAGCTACTCTTCTTCAAGAATTTGAAGAAAACATTAAAGAAGAAATGGCTTATTCTAAAGCTAAAGAAATTCGTAAAATTTGTCAAGAGTTGAAAAAAACAGCTCAAGATTTAAGAAATGAAGTTAATGAATTAAGAAAGAAAAAGTAATTTTATTTAGAATAGGTTATTCCTATTCTAAAACAAGATTATTTTTAAATAATATATATGATTATAATATTAGAAGGTGAAAATAAAACAGGTAAAACAACTTTAGCAAATTATATAAAAGAAAATTTTGATTTTGATTATATAAAATGTTCACAACCAAAAGGAAATCCTTTTGATGAATACAATAATATTTTAGATAATATTAAAGAACATACAATTATTGATAGATTTCATTGGGGGGAATTAGTTTATGGACCAATTTATAGAGGTAAAAGTGGAATTTCTGAAAGTCAATTTAATGAATTAGAAAAAAAGATTGAAGATTTAGGTGCTATTATTATTTATTGTTATGATAATGCTAATAATATTAAAAAAAGATTTATAGAAGAAAAAGAAGAATTTGCAACAACTAATAATATAGAAAAAGTATTAAAGTTATATAATGAAGTTTATAAAATAAGTATTCTTAATAAATATAAACATAAAATTAAAGGTCAAATGGATTTAATTTTAAATAAAAAAATAAATAAAATAATTAAGAAAAATCTTATATGCTTAAATCAGACAATATAAATGAATTATATCAAAATTTAATAAAAGATGTTTTAAAAAATGGAAAGAAATTATCACCAAGAGGAATGGAAATTTTAGAAATAATAGGTTATCAATTTGAACTTACAAATCCACTAAATTGTTTAACAACATTAAAATCTCGTAATCTTAATTATAGATTTGCTCTTATAGAAAAAATGGAATATATGTCAGGAGAATCAAATCCTGAAAGATTATGTTTCTATAATAGCAACTTTAAAAATTGGATAAATAAAGAAACAGGACAATTTGACGGCGCTTATGCCCCTAGAATTAAAGACCAATTATTTTGGTGTTATGAACAATTAAAACTAGATAAAGATTCAAGGCAAGCTGTTATTACTATTAGAAATTCTAGTGATTGTCATATAACAAAAGACCATCCTTGTACTCTATCACTTCAATTTCTTATTAGAGATAATAAATTAAATTTAATAGCTACAATGAGAAGTAATGATTTATTGTGGGGAACTCCTTATGATATAAATGGATTTTGTTTTATTCAAGAAGTATTAGCTAGTTGGTTAGGAATAAAAGTTGGTACATATATTCATCAAGCAGGTTCATTACATATTTATTTAGAAAGACTAGAACAATATACAAAAATAATAGAAAGTGATGAAACTTTTGATATTAAAAATCCTCCATTTGATTTAAACTATTTTGATA
>Ga0100403_1002690_pt1 | contig 13883 bp, 10 predicted proteins | sample CryGeymet201501t_FD_83663 | JGI IMG/M metagenome (GOLD analysis project Ga0100403, IMG submission 83663) | Groundwater microbial communities from Crystal Geyser aquifers in Utah, USA - Crystal Geyser metaG 2015-01t | ecosystem: Environmental > Aquatic > Deep subsurface > Groundwater | place...
GACTTGTTGTGCCGTTTCCGCCGCAACAGCCAATCGTGCCTGCTGCACATCAACCCGCGCCTTCGCCTCCTCAGGCGTTTCCCACCGCGCCGACACGGACGCATTAAGTCCCTTCTCCGGATTCGCCCGATTCCCGGTAATCAACCGAATCCGCTTCGGTGGCATCAGCCCATCATCCGGCGCGGGCGCCACCACCGGATTCGGACCAAGCCCAGCCTTCGGCGGAACCTCGGGCATTGCACCCGACGACGGCACACCAGCCGCTTCCGCGTTCTGAGCCACAGGCGCTACCGAAGCCACCGGCCCGACAGGAGCCCCAGCCGCAACCTGCTCCACCGGAGCCCCCCCGTCCGTGCCCGTCCGTGCCGGTCCCTGTCCGTCCGTGTTCCCCGCCATGGTCTGCCCACCCACGCCCGCAACCCCGTACCCTTCAGGCACGGGAATGTCCAAACGCTCCATCACCGCCCGAGTGATATCCGGCAAACGGCCACCCTGGTTCATGCCGGCATCCACCACACCTTGAACCAAGGTCAGCTTATCCGGCTCAATGTACTCCCCAGTCTCAGGATCCCGCGCACCCAGATTCATCCCGGTAGTATTGAGAATTTCATCCATCACAAGCCCTGTGACAGACCCCTTCGAAGTCTTTCCCCAATCGTACTTCGCGGCATCCGCCTGCCCCTGCTCCGCCGCCGCCTCCATCTTCGCCTGCTCCGACGCCGCCCGCTGCTGGGCCACCGTCTCACTCCCCTGCGTGGCCAGGCGCTGCCGTTCCACATCCGCCTCCGTCTGCGCCATACCCAGCGCCTGAGCATTCTGCATCTCCGTCTGCCACTTCGCCGGCCCCAACAGCCCGTACGGGTTCTCCCCCTTCGCCGCCGCATCATAGGCCAGCCCATACTCCTTCGCCCCATACCGGTCCAACATGCCCGACGTTTCCGTCCAATTCTGCTTCCGCCAATCCAGACCAACCTCCGACATTGTTTTGGTCCGGTTCAAATCAAACTCCGCCTCCGCCTTCCGCTGGTCGAAGCCCTGTTGATCCTTGCGCAACCCCAAATTCGCCCCCAGGAAATCCTTCTCCACCCCGAACTTCGCCCAGTTCAAATCACTCGAGTCCTTGGCGATGTTCGTGGCCAGGCCCAGCTCCGCATTCCGCTGCCCCGCCAACGACGACGACCCGCCGCCCAGCCCCCCCGACCGCATCCGGTTCGTCGCCCCCATCGAATACCCCCGCGGCGTCACCGGGCCCATCAGCCCGCCCCCCCCACGGCTGTTCACCGTCGCCGAGGACGCGATATCACTCAACGCACTCCGCCGCCGCAACCCCGTATTCCGTGTCCCGAACATTGTCGCCATGATAGTATTCCTTACCGTGTAGAAACAGTGAACGTTTAGCCGACGTTTTTTACATCAATATCACAATGCGCGTATGAAACACTTCCAGAAACAGCCCCCGCAAATGCATCGTGCGAGTATCCATAGGTGTAGACGATCTCGTGAAATGGAGCATCGCTGGGAATACCACCATTCATGATCATCAGCAGCTGATTGTTCTTTCCAGTGCCAAAGCGCGGCCACGCAAACCCCGTAGTCACTGGCGTGGTCAATGGCTGCATGTTGAACGCCCAATGGTAATGCGGCCAGTCAACAGGATCCCAGTACGTCAAGTAAGTCGAGCCCTGAAACTCAGGGTTATCCTCACCATCCAACCTCACATTACCAAGCAGTGTCATATCAGAATTATAGACCGACATGGAATAGTTCACCCCCCTATCGATGAAGTTCAACGCCCGCTCTTCAAGCACAACTTTCCCCACCGTCTTCTTGATGTACGTCTCCGGAAACTGACTCGTCAACCAATTCTGCGTCCGCGTCCGCTGGTTGATCAATCCCCCTGGATAGCTGTAGTACGTGCTGCCAGGATTCGCGGCATCCATGACCATGTATACTGTCGGCATCGTACAGTAAAACTCATTCGGAGGCAACTGAGGAAAACTAGTGGGATAAAACTCCATTGGCGAAAGCCCCGTTACATACTGCCACTGTGCCGTGGCGTAATCCCACCCGGCAGCCCCATTGACCCAACGGCGGCCAGACCGTGCCTCCATGATTGTCCATGGCTCACTAAACAGCGGCGTTGCTCCAAAATAGGCCCCGTCGATCGCATCCGTGCGAAACTGCTTGTGGATGCGATATGTTTTGCAGAGATTCAGCATGGCCCCGCACCAGTCGATGTACTCCGCACTACGACTAAACCCCGTTAGATCCGGACGCGCCTTCCCGAGAATGGTCTCTATCGCCGGATTCTCCAGCGCGACGCCCTCATGCACGTAATACCCGAAAAGTGCATTGCCATTCTTGTCGTAAAGCCACTTCTTGCTATAGGTGGTAGGAGCACCAAACACGCTCAAACGGCTGCCGTCTTTCCAGTGTCCGCTCCAGTTCACGCTTTTGTTGAAATGCCCTGGCACTTCACCCAGGACGCGCAACAATCCGTACGTGGTCGTGACCTCGTAGCCCGTATCCTTGATGGATGTATTGAACGGCACGGCACGCAGATCCCCCTCGCTGATGAACTGCTTGCCGCGAAAGGTTGGCTGATGCTCGGCGAGAACCGCCAAACTGCAATGCGCCATCTTGTTCCACAAGTTCACCAGCGTGCTCTTGCTCTCACTCAGTTTATGTCCGCTTAGCGTAGCCATCATGCAAAGTGCGTCACCGGCACCTTATCTCCTCCCAGTAGGCAGTACTCCTGACCATTCTTGTGTGCAAAGGTTCCTTCACGATAACCGCCTTCCGGTTCCGCCTTCGTCAGATCCTGATATGGCTGCCCTTCGTGCGCATGCTTACTGTCCGCATACCGCCCACTCTTGCCGGCCACGCCACGACTGGCACGCACGGCCTCAGGCGTACCTTCGCCGACCCGTATGGAAGCGCCCACAACCACCCGTTGCTTCACGGGCTGTACCGTCTGCGCCACCGGGTCCGGCTTGTTCTCCAACACGGCCACCCGCCGCGCCAGCGCCGCAATGGCCGACTGCATCTGCGCGATGGTCCCCGCGTCATAGGTGGGCCCCGGAGCCGCCATCCCCTCCGCATCGCCACGCGACCGGCTTCGTACACTCGGAATGCTCATTGCCGCAACCTCGCCATGCTGCTCGCCACACCCACCTCCGAAATCAGGCTGTCATCAATGGCCAGCCCGTGAACGTCCGTCACACTGAGTACCCATCCCCGCAACGCCGATTTTCGCGGAAGCCGCACCGCCAGCGAGGAAGAGATCGCCTGCGATACCGCGGGAGCCGCGCTGCCTTCGGCGAAAAGCCTGAGGTACACCGGGTAGACTTGCGCAACGACCCGCGCCGAACTGAAAGCGACCGGAGTGGCGGACACGATGGACTGGTGCAGCCAGGAGAAGGGCTGCTGCTGCCGGCGAAGGACCACGCTACCCTGTCCCACGGGTACAGCCACATCACCCACCAGATGCACCTCATCAATCCTCCCCATGCATTCCACGTCGAGCGTCCACGTTCTTCCCGTGTCCAGGTACCCCAGTTCGAAGGCATTGTCTTCCACTCCCTTTCCGTTATCCTTCCGTTCCCATGTACCCTGCGGAACCCCATCACACGACAACCGCAGCGTAGCGGTCTCCGTCGCCGCGATGCGCGCCACCACAAACCGTCCCGCCTCGGCGAACAGCAGCGTCAGCCGCCGCCAGTTGCGCACCTGCCCCCCATTGCGGATCACGATGCCCTGCTGTTCAATGGGAATCACCGTTTCCCCAAACAACCGTACCTCAGTCACCAGCCCATCATTCCCATTGAAATGGAACCGCACCGCATTCGCGGCAAGCGGCTCCGTGGCAAACACCCCCTCCTGGTAATGGTTCACCACGTCGGTCACGCTGTCCACGCCCACATCCACCGTCAGACTCACCGGAAGCGCGCTCGACTCCACCCGAAAGCTCCGCAGTTGCACGCGCCGTTCCTCGGTAAAATCGTAGATCGTATGCAACCATGCCGGAATCCCCGTCTCCGCACGCATCCCGAAAATCACGCTCCCCTCGACCGCCTCCCGCCGCCACGGCAACAGCACCACGCTCCGCACGTCGGTGCCCACCACGTCCACATAGCCCCGTCCGTATCGCGCATGCTCCGGGACCCGGAACACCCCGCCATCCGCCACGGTGATCGGCCCCAGCGCCTGACCGCTCGCCGGGTCCGTCAACGGCAGCCCGGCCGCATCCAGCAGACTGAGGGTCACCGGGTAAACCCCGGCCTTCACGATGCCGCAAGCCCAGGACCCCGCATCGGGGAACACCACGGGGACCATCCGAAGCCCCTGCTCCGGCGTCCGCTCGAACGCCCCCGTCACCATCACATCGGCTTCGGTCCACACCGTCACCTGCTCCACCGTGTCATCGTCGGCCCCGAAGTGCAGCCGCATCGTGTGACCCCGGGGAACCCCGGTCAACGGCGTTTCCACGCCCGGCGTCACCGGAATTTCCACCACGGCTCCGCCGTCCACCATAACCGACAGCGTTACCGACTGGGACCCTTGGACCAACACGCTCGAAGGAACCCGCTGCCCGTCGAACGTCCATTCCGAGTTGTACCACTCCGGAATCCCGCTCTCCCGATGCAGCGCACTGAATTGCGCACCCACCTCCACCGTCCGCCAGGGCATCAGGCTCAGCCCACGGGCGGCCACCGGAACCGAAACCCCCGCGCTCTCCCGACGCACATCGATCGTCCAGTCGTAACCCGCGCCAACGCCGTGGTCAACGCGGAACGCCGCGCCGGAGCCTGGCTGTCCCGCCCCTACCTCCACGCCGCCTCGCAGCAATACAACGCTCAGTCCGGCGTACTCATCGGCATGCATCACACCGCACGCCCACTCAATAGCCTCCAGACCACGCACCGAGAGCATCCGCCAACTGAGCCGGTCACTGATGTGAAGCCCCTCCGGACCCACCGAAACCGTCTCGCTCGTGTGAATACGCACGCGATTCACCGTCGAATCATCCGTACGAAATACGATGCGCAGGTTTTGCCCACGTAGTCCGCTTGGCAGCGGGGTCTCCACGTGGCTATTAATGCGCACTCCCGCCACATGAGTCCCGTTCAGGTACAGGTCGATTGGCACCGTCGGCAGATCCGTGTCCACCCACACGCTCTTCAGTTCCTTCGTTTCATTCCATTGCCAGATAGTGTGCCGCCACGGCGGAAACAACAGATCCTGCGCCGTGATATCCAGCACGGACCCCTCCACCGCCTCCCGTGTCCAAGGCACCAACGCCAGCCCGCGCACCCGCGCCGTGGTGTCCAAATCCACCTCCCACTGCGCCGCCTCGCTTACCCACGGCAGATACCCCACGTTCCCGTTGCCCACCGTCGCGCTGATCGCCGGCGTCGCGGCCCCGTCCGAGTACAACCGCAGCGTCGCCGGGTAGGCATCCAGCCAAATCGAGTACAGCGCCCAACGTCCACGGTCCAGGAACTTCACCAACTGCCCCCGATACCGTTCCCCATCCCCAAGCTGCAACCCCTCACCGCCCACCATCCGCGCGGACTCCGCCCACAGCGTCCACCCCCTTACTTCCTCATCGTACCCACCGAAATCCACCTCCAGCAATTCCACCGCACCCAACCCACTCAGGCGCACCTGCGTCCCCGGAACCACCGTCACCGTCAACGTAGGCCCCACGGAGCCATCCACGTACACATGCAGCGGGAAGCTGGCCAGTGTGCTTTCCCCCGAGAACGCCGTAGGCCAGCCACGTCCCACGAACTGATACCGCTTCCGCCGCCACGGCGGCACCCCGCCGTCATACACCTCGTTAATCACCCCACCCTGCACCACCTCCGTCACCCGGCGCAGCAACACCAGCTGGTCCACCGCATCCGGCGTCAGGTCCACATGCCAATAGCTGGCCCGCTGCATGTCCCGAGGCAGATAGAACACCCCATTCCCGGCCTCCAGCAACTCCACCGAATCCCCGCCACCCTGAGGCGTGAACACCAGGTAGCCGCCATCACCGCTCCCGGCCCGCTGCATGCCCAGCTTGCCGGCGCACCAGTTACCCCGCCCCAACCAACGAAACCACAGATTCCGCCAGCACACCACCTCCGCCGAGGTCAGCACCATCTCATCCGAGGCATCACGCACCACCCGTGTTTCCGCCTCGAACCGCGTCACCCGCCCCGTGAACGTCAGCTCGAACTGCAAGCGACGGCACCACACCGCAATCGGCGCGGGCGTCCAATCGGGATCGTGCCTCTGCGCCAGCGTGAAAGGGCCCCGCACCACGCCATCCGTCCAGAAGCGAACGCTCACCGTGCCGGTTCCGTAGAACCGCGCGAAGTCAAGCACCGTCCGTTGGTCAAATTCGAATACCTTGCTCACCCAACGCGACCCCCCCCCATCCCGCAGCGTCACCGCCGCCGATTCCTCTTCGAAGTCGAACACCAAAGGCCCGTAGACCAACCGGCCATCCCCCACCGCCGCTGTGATCGCCGCCTCTGTCTCCCCATACCCGGCCCACACCTCCGCCAGCGCCGTCAATCGTGGATCATCCGAAGCAATCCCATCGTCCGTAAGCGTTCCCGGCTCTCCAGCCAGCCCCAGCGCAATCCACGTCGCCTGGTCAAAGTGTCCCCCCGTCACCACGCGCACCCCAGAAGTCGAAGCCTCCGCCAACCCTTCCCGCGTCGCATAATACACATGGTCCCCGAGCCGCGCCAGACTCCGCGGATTCACCAGCGGATGTCCGCTACTCAACCGACGCGCCGCGCCCGTCTCCGGACTCGACCCCACCACCGCCCACACACTCGCCGTCCCGAATACCAGCACCCCGTTCCCCGTCATCACGAGCCGCTGAATCTGCTCCGGCACCGGAATCGTGTACTCCTCCGGCCAACTCCAACCCCTATACACATCACTCTGCCAAATCAACGCCCGAGGGCCCCGTTCCCCATCGTCTTCCAGATTCTGGAACCCCACCGCGAACCCGGCCGGATGCCAGAAGATTTGATCGCTCACCAGTCCGGGGTCATTGCCAAACACGGGCAGCACATCCCCCAACGGCGCGTACAACCGATCCTCATAGTCCGTCACCGCAACCCCGTCCACCGTACTCGTAATCGACCGCTTTTCCTCGAGTAAACGGAAATCATCCCCACCCGTCGCACTGCGATAGAGGTTCACCAGCTTCGTGGGATTGTTCATCCGCATGGTAACCAGCTCACCGGGGTCCACAATGACCTCTTCACTCAGCGGACTCGGAGGCCCTTCCCGATTGTCCCCATCCACGGGGCACGCAATGTAGTACCGATGCAGCCGCTCCGGCTCCCGATAGTTCAGGTCGATTTCCCAAATGGTCTGTTCACCCCACAGGGATTCATTGCGCACCATCTCGGCGGCCGTCTGGTCTATCGATCGCGTCCAGTCCAGCGTGCGTACGCTCACTACTTCCAGCGCACCATAGAGCTTACCGTCGAATGTAAGGGCCACCCGCCCAGCCGGCAACTGGGAATCCCCGTAGTGAGGATTCGGAGGGATATTGATGCCCAGCTCAGGTCCCCCAAACGCAGTCTTTTCCCCCTTGAACTGTAGCGAGAAGATCGGGCCATGCACGGTGTACTCTCGGCCCGCGGCCAACTTCAGGAAACCGGCCTTCAGATCCTGGGCATTGGTCGCATCGAAAGAAGGCACGTGCACCAGCAGGAACATGCCGGAATCCGTGTAGCGAACATCATCCACCCGGCAATACCGGGAATTGTACCCCACCACATACTGGCGCCCGGCATAGACCCCCTCTTGCTCGATCACCGTCACCCAAGCCCAGACCTGGATGCGCAGCCAGGAATTCGACTCCGCCCACGCCGACGCATCCGACGCCTCCCAATCCTGCCCCATGGCCTCAAACGGACGGCAAATCTTCGTCCGCGCCTGCACCACCGGCGCCGCCGTTATCGCTGACACCGCCCCATAGTCCGCGGCCGACACATCCCCCGGGCCCAGCTCCACCAAAGGAGAGGGAGTGCCGGCCGGAACCAGCACCCCCCCACTCACCTGACAATTCACGGCAAGCGCCGCCGCGCCATCCGGAAGTTGCGTCGGATCCAACTTCGGCACCATCCCACCAAACCGGTCCAACCGAATCGCCACGGCAACCTCCAATCCACGTGCACCGCGCCACCGCCAACTCCACGTCCATCATCAGCACGCACCGCCAGCCTGGAATGCCTAGCTCAGCGCCACCGCATCCGGAGCCGCAACCACCAACGCCTGCGTGGTGATGGCCACACCCGACGTAAGGCCCAATTGGGCCGCCAATGCGCCAGTGGCGATCAGCTCCGACGTGCCCGACTTCACAATGGCCCAATGCGTCACCGTGGCCGTGGCCGAAGGCGTCAACGCCATGGCCGCCAACGTCGCCTTACGCCCATTCGAATCGCCATTCGCCGTGGTCCAGTTCGCCGAACTGATCGCCACATTGCCCTTGCTGTACGTACTCGCCGCCTCGGCATACGTGGTCGGTTCCGCGCTGCACAGGTGCAGCTTATCCGCGTTGTCCAGATAGTCCAGAAACGCGTCCAACATCGCATCGCAGATAAAAGCCATGGTCTTCTCCTATGCAGCGGACAGTTCAGCCGCCATTTCCAATCCCACCAAATCCGCCACAGCAGGCCCACCGCCAACCGCGCCAGCCATCACCAGCCCAACGGGCCACGCCAAAGGCACCGTGCCCAGGCGCGACGCCATCACCAACCCGGTCGGCTCCACGGACATCGCAATACCAAGCTCGCCCACTTCCACGCCCATGGACACACCCGAAGGGTCCGCCACGGCCACGCCACCCAACCCAACACCCACCGAAAGCCCCGCGAGATCCGCGACAGCAGGCCCACCACCAACGGCCGCGGCCATGGTCAACCCCCGCGGCCAAGCAGACACCGATATGCCCATGGTCCCCACCCGAGGCGACATGGACAGACCAGTCAGCACCGCCCGTCCATGGGCCGACAACACAGCCCCCATGGACAACCCAACAGGCTGCGCCACATCCAACAGCCCTTCCGCGAGCGCCGCGCCGCCCAGGGCGGATCCACCCAGCACGCCCATGCTACTTCCCCACCGCCACGCCGACCGCCTCGGCCTCGGCCTCAGCCTTCGCTTTCCGCTCCACCAGCAACTGCTTCACGTCCGCCGCCGTACTCGGAGCCGCGCCATACGCCTCAATCTGACGCTTCGCCGCCAACCGAATCACCGTCTTCGCAGCCTCAATCTTCACCAACTCCGGCGCCGTAAACAGCGACTTGTCCAACGTATCGAAGAAGCCCAACGCCTCCTCCGCCTTGGACACCACCGCCCGCATCCGATTCGCCTCGGTCACCACCGTCGCCGCATACGCCGACAGCTCCCCCTCCGTAAGTTCCACCCCGTCCACGGTGTACACGTCTTCCTGAGCCAGAATGGCCCCCGTCCCAAACACCATGAGCGCCACGCCCAACACCATCATCCCCAAAAACACCGAACGCATCTTCATGTCCAAACCCTCCTGCTTTTCTTCTTCTCAAATCTCAAATCTCAAATGCACCCGAGGCCCAAGCCGAGTGTGCCCTAGTAGTAGATCAACACCCCAAAGAAATAGGCATCCGTGGCCAGTGTGTCCGAGCCATTGTCGGCATCGCGCCGGACGATTATGCTGATCAGTAGATCCAGATCCGTGGCGACATCTGGCGTGAATGTCAGATAGGCGAAATTGAACAGCGTCGCCGATGCCGCCGTATCGGTCACGGCATTCACCGTGCTCCCAGCCGCAGCCTCACCCTCGGCAATCGACCCGCAGATGACGTTCCAAACCACATTACCACTGGAGGCCGCCCATACAAGCTTCACCTTGATAGCCCCGCCGTCGTAATCCGACAGAGCTACCAGTGCCGACACATCTTCATCCGAGGCCGGATCCATCGACCACTCGGCAAACCTCCCTCCCGTACCCATCGACACGGAACTCAGCGCAGGCGTGCCCGCCAGACTCACAAACTCACTCGCCGGAATCCAAAGATTCCGCATCCGATTGCGCGAATTCACCCCCTGCACCAAGTCGGTCTCAAAGGTCACATCCCCCGTCACATCGTCCCACGAGGTCAACGCGGATGCCTGATTCGCGATCTGAAAATCACCGGACCCAGTAGTCAGCCTGTATGCGTTCGTTGTTGCGTCGTAATTTGGCGGTACGTCGAACACGATTCCAGGGGATGACGTGCTGCTATTGGCATACAGCGTAAGCGTTCCGCGCACGCTATCGTAGGTGCCCACCGTCACCGATCCGTAGGGAAACGCTACCGCACCCGTGCTGTCCGTCCATGTCGTTAACGGGGTGGCATCCATGGATACTTTCAGAACCCCGCTGATGCTCTCTAATGACCATTGGTTGATCGTGCTGTCGCTATCGGCGGCATTGTCGATCAGCAACCGCCCCCCGCTGCTCGTGGCTCCGCCCAAGGCCCGCAGCGTGCCCCGTGTGCCGTCCTCGGCGCCAACGCTAAGGCTATCAACCAACCGAAACGTGCCCGCCCCACCGGCGTCCGCCAGTTCCAGGAAGACGTTGTCATCGGCGTCAAGCAACTCCAGGTAGGTCCCGTCCCAGCCCATCTGGATATCGTCGCCGTCCCCGAAGAGTAACCGGCCATCGTCCGGAAGGTCCACCCCGGCCAACTCATTCGTGCCGCCCTCGATCGCATTGATCGCCGCGTAGATTCCCTCCACCTCCCCCGCCGTCCACGACTGCTGTACATACGCACCACTGGCCCACGTCGCCGCCGAGGTCCCCTGCGCCCCGCGCCCCGAAGCATTTACCGTGATGGTGTTGCCCGCAACCGAATCGCACAACACCACCTCATAACCTGCCGAAGGATTGGTGAACACCACTACATAGAACGCCCCGGCAGCCGGAAACACCGACCCATCGGCGACCGCAATCGCCACCGCCGACCCCGTCAGCTCCGCGGTCAACGTGCTCCGCGCCATGTTCTCCACTGCCGGAAATGTCGTCACCGCCCCCCAAGCTCCAAAGCCCACCAAAACCACCATAAGAACCAGAAAGCGCTTCATGTTCCTTCTCCCAACTTAGTCCACTCCGTCCACCAAGTCCACTCCGTCCACTTCCCTATCCCTCTCTGTGCTCTCTGTGCCCTCTGTGGTTGTATCCCCTCCTTCCCCTTCCCTCACAACCCCCGGTTCTCCAGCAGCCGGTCCAGCTTCAACTCCAGCCGCTCCATCCGCGCCGCCAAGTCCGGCATGCTCGCCGTTCGCGCCTCAATGCTTCTCACCGCCTCGGTAAACTGCTTGTACAGCGCCACCCCATCCGCCGCGGTGAACCGGTTCCCCTGCATCACCTTCAGCTCCGTATCATTTCCACTCACCGCCTTCTCCAACGCCCGCACGTCCCGCTCCAACACCCCCATCGCATTCACGCAGTAGCCGCCAGCCGCCAGCGCCACCACCAACAGCACATGGCTCAGCCCCCTTAGAGCCCAAAACATCAAATCATTCCCATTCCGGTCCGTCGCCATGGTCCATCTCCTTTTAACGCTCTACGCCACCACCAACCACCAGCGCCACGAGGTTCAGGACCTTCCCACGCACCACACCACAATCCCTACAGACCCACCTGCGCCGAGAACAACGCGAACCGCTTGTCCGCCCGGGCCATGTTCTCCGTGTCCGCCTCATCCTCACGCAACGCCCGGGCCACCACATAGTCCACCAGCGCAGCCCGCCACCGTTCCCCCACCACCAACGTACTCCCCACCACACTCACGTCACCCACCACCGCCGCCGTACCATCCGTCTGCAACCGCACCCGAGGCCGCATCTGCACCAGCAGAAGCTGCGCATCCGCCACATACTTCACCAGTGTCGCGGCCGTCCAACGGTTCCGATCGGGATCCAGTTCCAACAGCGCCTGTTTCGCAACATCACCAGCCGTCATCACCCACCTCCCTTATCCAGGACGCGACGCCAACACACCCATCCGCTCCCCATCCACTTCCACCTTCGCCTGGCTGATCCCATTGAGATAAGCCACCCGCGCCAAATGGGCCCCACCCTCATCAACCTTGGCCAACAGCCGAGCCACCACCCCGGCAGCAATGGCCTCCCCCCACAACGTCACCAGGTAATCCGGGATGCTCTCCCACTGAGGCAACGGCAACACCGCCACATCCACCGTCAACGTCCAGTCCGCCGTGCCCGGAGCCGTCACCAGCACCAGGTTCCGGTTCGCATCCAGCCGATACTCCCGCGACGACACCCGACACCCATTCACGATCACCCCCAACGGATGCGCCCCATCGGAAAAGTCATGCACCACCGACAGCACCATCCCATCACCGCTGGTAATCAGAGCATCCAGCGCATACGTTGCTTCCCCGGCCACCGTCACCGTGCTCAACCGTTCCCGCCACACCCGCGTGCGGTGACAGAACTCCCGAAGCACAATCCGCGCCTTCTGCCAAATGACCGCCTGCTCCACCCCGGCCACATCCGCAATCACCAGCGCCTCGATGGCACTCAGCGCCGTGCCACTGCTAACTGGAACTCCCGTGCTGCTACCCGTCGCCATCGCCTGCACCTCGTTTCAATCCCAAACGACCTACTCTACCGGCAGAATTCAGACCCCGCCTCTCAAATCTCAAATCTCAAATGATTCAAGCCCCCTACTAAGGCGCTGCCACCGAAACTACTTCCGGATTCTCAAACGAATAGCCGGCCTTCGAATTCCACAAGTAGTACGTGCCCCCCGTCAAGCTGAAGTCGGCCCGCCCAAAATCGTCCGTCACTTCCATCGCCACCAAGTTCAGACGCGCGGCTTCCGTAAAAACCTCTACACGAGCATTAGGCACCGGAGCCCCCGTATCCGTCCGCGTCACCGTGTGCCTGTATCCAATCGTCCCGCTCAATGGAGCACCAGTCCAACTGCCCGCCCCATGCCCGGCAGTCAGTACAATGTCCACCTCTGCCGCAATACCAGCATTGTCCGGAGCCGTGTACCCACTCGCAGCCAACCGCGTAGAGATCGCCGCATCCAACTGCCCGGCCCACGCCACCGTCAACCGCCCGTCCAGCGCCGCCGTGTCCGCCAGAATGTCCGTCACATCACCTGCCACCTGCCCCAACGCCGCCGCCGTGGCCAAGCCCGACACATCCGCCTTGTAGTCACTCGGGACGCTCAGCGCCCGGTTGGCCGCCGTCCACACATCGGCCGCCGAGTGCGTGGAGAACCCCGTCGCCGTGGACCACGTGGAATCCCCATGCGTCTGAAGACTTCCCAGCCCCGCCGTAGTCGCCAACCCGGAAACATCCGCCTGACTCGCCGTACGACTCGCCGCGTCGGTCACTACCGCATTGGTCACCGTGCTCACTGTAGTCACGTTCGCCACCGCATCACTCGCCGCCGCAAACGTACTCAATGCCAGCGTACCCCCGGTCAGCAGGGTCCGCAGTTCATTGGCCGTATCCATCGCTGCCGTGTCGGCCTCAATGGCAGCCACACTCGCCGCCTGCACGTCGAGCGCCAGGCCCCCCGCATCCGAGACAGGAAGGCCGCCCGCTGCATCCGCCGCCGCATCGGGAAGGGCCGTCAACCCCAGACGTACGCCGTCGAACGGGTCATAATCCACCAGCGTGATGTAGTTGCCGATCACTATCATGCCGGTAACCGTGCCCTCCACCAGCACCCCGGACGCACCATCAGCGACCGCCGCGTCGGGCAGATCCAGACGGTAGTAGCCATTGCCGATGGGTTCGATGCCGCCGTCACTGTGCGCATCCGTGAGAGCCGTCAGAGCGGCCTCCGTGATGTCAACCAC
>Ga0100403_1002693_pt1 | contig 13857 bp, 12 predicted proteins | sample CryGeymet201501t_FD_83663 | JGI IMG/M metagenome (GOLD analysis project Ga0100403, IMG submission 83663) | Groundwater microbial communities from Crystal Geyser aquifers in Utah, USA - Crystal Geyser metaG 2015-01t | ecosystem: Environmental > Aquatic > Deep subsurface > Groundwater | place...
ACACGCTCTTCCCGGCGGTGATCGACGCGCTCAAGGCGAAGGGCGCGAACGACGTCGTCGTCTTCGGCGGCGGGATCATCCCCGAGGGCGATTTCGAGAAGCTGAAGTCGGCCGGCGTGAGCGGCGTGTTCACGCCGGGCACGACGCTCGAATCGATCATCCAGTGGGTGCGCGACAACGTTCGTCCGCGCGCGTGAGCCGTGGAGGCCGCAGGCGCCGTTCGTTACGAGCTCGGTGACGCGGCGTCGGCGGCGCGCGCGCGCTGGACCGCGGCGCTCGAAACGGCGGCGACGCTCGGGCCGATCGCGCTCGTCGTCGTCATCGTGCAGAAGCTCCATTGGACGGCGGAGGCGTGGGTGCCGCTCGGCGTCGGCGCGCTGTGCGCGCTCGCGATCGCGCGCGGCGTCGCGTCGTATCTGCGGCTGCGGCGGCGGCTTCGCGCGTTTCGCGTCACGATCGAAGACGGCGCGTTGTGCGTGAAGACGGCGAGCGCGGAGCTTCGCGTGCGGCGCGAGGCGGTCGCGAAGGTGACGGAGCTCGAGGGCGCGCTCGGCGGAATGCGCGTCATGCTGCGCGACGACGGCGACGACACGCTCCCCGAGCGCGTCGACATTCCGCGCGGCGGCGCGGCGTACGCGACCTTGCGCGCGGAGCTGTCGGCGTGGTGCGCGATCGAGCGGCAGCCGCGGCGCGGTGTAGTCGCGCGCTTGGTGATCGGCGCGGCGGTCGTCGCGGCGATCTTCTTTCTGCCGTTCTTCTTCGAAGACTTCGTGGTGCGGAGCAAAGGGCTCGCGCTCGCGCTGGTCCTCGCGATGTGGCTCGCGGCGCGGCTCGTCACCCGGCGGTGAGCTAAGATCGAGACGATGAGAGCGCGTCTCGGGCTCGCGATTCTCGTCGTATCGATGACGGCGCCGACGGTGGCGTCGGCCGCGGACAAGAACGCGGATCCGGCGACGCTCGCGCAAGCGCTGACGACGCTGCAGCCGGGCGACACGCTGCACCTCGCGCCCGGGCACTATCCGCATTTTTCGATCGCGAACCTGAACGGAAACGCGAACGCGTGGATCACGATCACCGGGCCCGCGGTGTCGCCGCCGACCGCGATCGTCGACGCGGATCTCGGCGGCTCTAGCAACACCGTCGAGATCCGGAATTCGAGCTTCGTCGCGCTCCAGCACGTGACGATCGACGGTCACGACGTCGACGGCGCGTTCGGCATCAGCGCGGGCGGCGGCGCGAACAACCGCGTCCACGACGTTCGCATCGAGGACTGCACGCTCGTGAATCATCACGGCTCGCAGCAGCACGACGCGATCTCGACGAAGACGCCGACGTGGGGATGGATCATCCGCCGCAACACGATCGTCCGCGCGGGGACGGGGCTGTACCTCGGGAACAGCGACGGCTCGGATCCGTTCATCGGCGGGATCATCGAAGACAACCTGGTCGACGGCCCCATCGGCTACTGCATGGAGATCAAATTCCAAGCGCCGCGCCCCGCGGTGTCCGGGATGCCGACCGCACCGACGACGACGATCGTCCGCAACAACGTCTTCATCAAGAACGACGATCCGAGCCCCGACGGCGATCGCCCGAACGTCCTCGTCGGCGGATTTCCAGCGACCGGCGCGGGGTCGTCCGATCGGTACGAGATCTACGGCAACCTGTTCTTCCACAACCCGCGCGAGTCGCTCCTTCAAGTGAGCGGGCGCGTGACGATCCACGACAACGTCTTCGTCGACGGCGTGCGCGCGGTGCTCGCGCAGAACCACGATCTGCCGCTCTCGCAAGCGTACGTCTACGACAACACGGTGTACGCGCCGACGGGCATCGTCTTCGGGAGCGCGGCGCCGCAGGGGGACGCGGTCGTCGGCAACCTCGTGTTCGCGGCGACGCCGATCAGCGGGACGATCGCGAACCAGCGCGACAACCTCACGGCGGCGATGGCGAACGCGGCAACGTACGTTGCCGCGCCGTCGGCGACGCTCGGGCAGATGGATTTCTATCCGCTCGCGGGCAAATGCAGAGGCGCGGCGATCGATGCGTCGCTCTTCGCGAACGATCACGATTTCGACCGCGACTTCAACGGAACGAAGCGCGGCTTCGATTTTCGCGGCGCGTATGCGGGCGAAGGAAGGAATCCGGGGTGGCCGCTCGGGCGCGGGATCAAGAGCGGAGGCGACGCGGGCGACGCCGGACCGGGCAGCGACGGCGGTGCGAGCGTCGACGGCGGCTCCGACGGAGCGTCGAGCGAAGACGGAGGCGCAAGCGGCGCGAACGGCGCGAACGCGAGCGACGCCGGCGGATGCGGCTGTCGCGCGACGAACGCAGCGCCTACGAACGGCGCGGCGCTCGCGGCGATGGCCGCGCTCCTCGCGCGCGCGCGTCGCCGACGCCGAGGTTCGGCATCGCGTTCCACCGGCCCACTCCGTCTCTAGCGATCGAGAACGAGCGTCGCCGAGCAACGACCTTCGACCGCCATCGGCGCGCCCGTCATCGCGCGCGCGACGCACTTCTCGACCGTCGCGTTCTTCGCCGTCACCTTCACGTCCTTCACCTTGCCGCCCGCGGCGGTCCACTCGATCTTGGGCTGATCGTTGCCGCACGCTTTGAACGCGGCCTTCTGCTTCGCCAGGCTGCCGATGAGGATCGCCGCGGTCATCAAGCCGACGTCGTCGAGGCGGCAGGAGAGGTTCGCGACTTTGAGGCCGTTCACGTCCATCGACGCGACGTTCAGGTTCGCGCCCGGTGTGCCCGATGGCGGATCGACGGGCGCGCCGGTCGCGGACGCGCTCGGCGCGGCGGAGGGCGCTGCGCTCGCCGTCGCGACGGGAACGGGCGGCCCTTCCGGTGCAGCCGGCGTGCTCGGTGTGGGCAGAGCGGTCGCGGTCGTCGTCGCTGCGGTGGTTGCTGCCGTCGTCGGCGCGGGCGGATTCGCCGGAGGAGCGTCAGGCGGCGTGCTGGCGCCGCCGCAGCCGAAGAGCACGATGAGGAAACCGAACGAGCGCATGTTCGCGCGCCCAGCGTAGTTCACTCTGGAGCAGCACTGTCAGCGATGTGTTCGCGCTCACCCGAGGGTGTCCGGGACACCCCGAAATCTGTCCGGGACACCCCCACGATCGCAAATACCTCGAAGAAATCGCAGCTCCGATCGCGGCACGCGCGTCGCAATGCGGCCCCCGCCCCAAACAAGGAGGTGGCACGCATGACGATTCATCGTTTCCTCATCGCCGTTTCGCTCGTCGGGTCCATCGCAGCATGCTCCTCGCCCAGCCCGACCCCGTCGGGTGACGTCGCGGCGGATCAAGTGGAGGTCGTGCGCGGCGTCCCGGATCACGGCGGCGATCCCGCGGTCGTCGCGATCGACATCGGCGAATCCGCGCTGTGCACCGGCACGCTCGTCGCGCCGAACGTCGTGCTCACGGCGCGCCACTGCGTATCGGTCACGTCGGAGCAAGTGAGCTGCCCGGCGCACGGGTCGCAAATCTCCGGTCAGCGCCGGCCGGAGTCGATTCGCATCCTCACCGGCAACGACCTTCATACCGCCGCCTCCCGCGCGCGCGGGAAGCAGATCGTCGTCCCGCCGGGGGACGTTCTGTGCGGCGCCGACATCGCGCTCGTCGTGCTCGATCAGACGATCGATGACATCGCGCCGCTCGACATTCGTGCCGCCGGCGCCGCGAAGGGAGAGCGTGTGCGCGCGGTCGGCTTCGGCCGCGCGGGCGACGGCGCGCCCGCCGGCCTGAAGCTGAAGCGCGATCACGTCCTCGTCCTCGACGCGAGCGCCAACGAGTTCCTGGTCGGCCAAGCGACGTGTCAGGGCGACTCCGGCGGTCCCGCGCTCGACGAGAGCACCGGCCAAATTGTCGGCGTCGTCTCGCGCGGCGGCCCGCAATGCGACGGCACCGGCACCCACAACATCTACACGCGCGCCGACGCGTTCGCGTCGCTCATCGAGCGGACCATCGCCGCGGCGGGGCACGGCACGCACAAGCATGACGGGGGCAAGCACGTCGAGCCCTCGGATCTCGGCGCGCCGTGCCAGCACGCCAGCGACTGCGCCGCGGGCGTGTGCGTCTCGCACGGAAGCCAGCACTACTGCTCGCGCACGTGCGACAAGCACGACCGCTGCCCGACGCACTTCCTCTGCCGGAAGTCGAAGGGGACGACGTCGTCAGTCTGCGTCGAGCACTGAGCAAACGAGCCTCCTCCTCGTCCCAGGTTGACCACCCATACGGCGCCACCTAAAGATGCGCCACGATGGATTTCGAATTCTCGGAGCAGCACGCCATTCTCCGAAAATCCGTGCGCGAGTTCGCCCGCGCCGAGGTCGCGCCGCACGCGCAAGCCTGGGACAAGTAGGAGCGTTTTCCCAAGGAGCTCGTTCCGAAGCTCGCCGCCATGGGCCTTCTCGGGATTCGCATCCCCGAGGAGTACGGCGGCTCCGGGATGGACACGACGAGCTACGCAATTTGCGTCGAGGAGATCGCGCGTGTCGACGGATCGCTCGCGCTCACGATCGCGTCGCACAACGGCCTCGGCACCGGGCACATCCTCGCGTTCGGAAACGACGCGCAAAAGAAGACGTACTTGCCGAAGGCGGCGTCGGGCGAGTGCCTCGCCGCCTGGGCCCTCACAGAGCCGGGGAGCGGCAGCGATTCGGCCGGGCTCCGTACGACCGCGCGTCGCGACGGGAGCGACTGGATCATCAACGGCACGAAGATGTTCATCACGCAGGGGAGCGTCGGCGGCTTCTGCGTGGTCCTCGCGCGAACCAACCCGGACGTCTCGAAGCAGAAGGGAATCACAGCGTTCATCGTCGATCACGGAACGAAGGGGTTCACGGCGTCGAAGCACCTTCTGAAGCTCGGATGCCGATCGAGCGACACGGCGGAGCTCACGTTCGAGGACGTTCGCGTCCCCGACAGGCAGCGCCTCGGCGAGATCGATCGCGGCTTCATCGACACCATGCAGATCCTCGACCGCGGGCGCGTGTCGATCGCCGCGATGGCCCTCGGCCTCGGCTACGGCGCGCTCGAGATGGCGACGTCGTACGCGCGCGATCGGAAGCAGTTCGGAAAGCCGATCGCCGATTTTCAGGCGATCCAGTGGATGCTCGCCGATTCGAAGACCGAGCTCGACGCCGCCGCCCTCCTCACGTACCGCGCGGCCTGGCTCGCGGATCGCGGGCGGCGCTACGTGTCGGAGGCGTCGATGGCGAAGCTCTACGCGAGCGAAGCGGCGACGCGTGCGTGCAACCGCGCGCTGCAAGTCCACGGCGGCTACGGCTACACGCGCGAGTTCAACGTCGAGCGGCACCTTCGCGACGCGAAGATCTGCGAGATCGGCGAGGGGACGAGCGAAGTGCAGCGCATGGTGATCGCGAAGCACCTGCTCGCGTAGCGCTTCTTCACCACCACGATTGTTGCCCGGCGGCGCGTACCTGCGCGACCGTACAGGGGAAAAATCATGCCCATGACCTCGTGAAATATTGACAGCTGAGCCCCGTCCCCAATACCGTGGCGTTTGCACGTGGGAAGTAGTGGCAGAGAGTGCCAAGCGTGCCCGTCGAGTGCATAGCCCGCCTGGTCCAGCGGGGATGCTCTTGGCTGGCGCCACGCGAGCTGTCGCGGCGGGTCGAACGAGGGGGACGAACCCGAGGGTCTCGAGGCGTCGATGTTTCGCGGTCGGTTCGAGCACACCATCGACGCGAAGGGGCGCACCAGCGTCCCCGCGCGATACCGTGACGTGCTCGATTCGATCGGCGAGCGGCGCATCGTCGTAACGAGCGCGCTCGATCCGTGCCTCGTCGCGTACACGCTCCCCGAGTGGATCGCGTTCGAGGACAAGCTCGCGAAGCTGCCCCAGTTCGATCGCGCCGTGCAGAAGCTCAAGCGCATCTACGTGTCGGGCGCGATCGAGTGCGAGATCGACGACTCGGGGCGGATCCTCATCCCGCCGACGCTTCGTGATTACGCGAAGCTCAAGAAGGAAGTCCTGTGGGCCGGGCAGGGCAAGTACGCCGAGCTCTGGGACAAGGACGCGGCGAGGCCGCACTTCGAGGCGAGCGACGACGAGAAGGTGGACCTCGCCAGTCACCTCGCGGGGCTCGGGCTATGAACGATCTCCAGCTCGCGCTCCCCGGGCTCGCCGAGTCGACCGAGTGGGTTTGGAGCGACTCCAACGAGGAGGCTCACGTGACCGAGCTGTCGCACGCGACCGTGATGAAGGCCGAGGTCGTGGAGGCGCTCGCGCCGCGCGCGGGCGTGTACGTCGACGCGACGCTCGGACGCGGCGGACACACCGAGGCGATCCTCGAAGCGCACGACGCGGCGCGGGTCATCGCGTTCGACCGCGATCCGGCGGCGATCGATGCTTCGGCCGAGCGGCTCCGGCGGTTCGGAGAGCGCGTGACGATCGTTCGCGCGGAGTTCTCGCGGATCGCCGAAGAGCTCGCGGCGCGAAAGATCGGCGTGGTCGATGGGCTGTGCGCGGATCTCGGCGTCAGCTCGCCGCAGCTCGACGACGCGGCGCGCGGGATGAGCTTCCGGCGCGAAGGGCCAATCGACATGCGGATGGACCCGGACCGCGGCGAGACGGCGCTCGAGCTCATCGAGCGAACGAGCGACGACGAGCTCGCGGACATCGTCTTCCGCTACGGCGACGAGCGGCGATCGCGGCGAATCGCGCGGAGCATCCGGCGCGCGCTGCACGACGGGGAATTGCAGACGACGCTCGATCTTCGGCGCGCGATCGTGCGTGCGGTCGGGCCGGCGCGCGTCGGCGGCGTGGACCCGGCGACGCGCACGTTCCAGGCGCTGCGCATCGCCGTGAACCGCGAAATGGAGGAGCTCGACGCGCTCCTCGCGGCGCTTCCGGCGATCGTCGCGCCCGGCGGCGTCGTCGCGGTCATCAGCTTCCACTCGCTCGAGGACCGCGCGGCCAAGCGCGCCCTTCATCAGTCGCCGGGCTGGGAGCCGCTGTGGAAGAAGCCGCGCCTCGCGAGCGATGAAGAGGCCGCGGCGAACGCGCGCGCGCGAAGCGCGAAGCTCCGGGCCGCGCGGCGCGTTCAAGACGATGGCCGCGCGACGCCGGCGGAGGACGAGTGATGCACAAGAGCCGCGCCTTCATCCCGCTGTGGACGCTCGCGGTCGTCGCGTCGGTCGCGGCGTTCCTCCTGCACCTCGCGATGCGCGGGAAGACCGTCGCGCTCGGGTACGAGCTCGGCCGTGCGCGCGCGGAGCAAGCGCGCCTGCGTGAGGTGAAGCGCGTGCTGCAGGTCGAGTCCGCGAGCTACCGCACGCCAGAGCGCGTCGAGATCGTCGCGCGCACGCTGCTCGGGATGGAGCCGCCGACGCCGGATCGGATCGTGCCGCTCGCAGGCCTGCACGAAAAGCCGGACACCGTGGCGCAGGGCGAAGGCGAAGAGGGGACGCCGCCGTGAGGAACCTCGACCCCACGCGCGCTCGCTGGATTCGTCTGCGCATGGGGGTTCTCTGCGGTGCGATGGCGCTCGGTCTCGGCGCGATCGTGTCGAGCGCGTACCGCGTGCAGGTCGAGGACGGTCCGAGTTGGCGCGAAGCGGCCGAAAAGCAGCGCCAGCGCCGCCTCCACATCGAGCCGAAGCGCGGGACGATCTTCGACCGCAACGGCACGGCGCTCGCGGTGAGCGTCGAGGTGCCGAGCGTGGCGGTCGACGTGATCGAGCTTCTTCGCGGCGTGGACGGCAAGCCAGCGCAGGACGCGGCCCTTCGCGACGCGGCGGCGCGGATCGCGCAGGCGCTCTCTCTCGATCCCAACGAGGTCCTCGCCAAGCTCGCGACGCGGCATCGCTTCATCTGGCTCAAACGTCGAATCACCGGTGAAGAGACGGCGCTCATTCGCGATTTGGGCGACGCGAAGAAGCAAACAAAGCCGATTCGCGGCCTCAGCGTCGAAGGCGAGGGGCACCGCTACTACCCGGGGCGCGAGCTCGCCGGGCCGGTCCTCGGGTTCGTCGCGCCGGACGGGCAGGGGAAGGATGGCCTCGAGCTCGCGATGGACGACGAGCTTCGCGGCCACGTCGAGGAGGTGAAGGGCCTGCGCGATCGAAGCGGCCGCTTGATCTTCTCCGAAGGCACGACCGACGAGAAGGCGCTCGCCGGGCACGACGTGCACCTGTCGCTCGACGAAGGGATCCAGCACGTCGCCGAGAAAGAGCTCGATGCGGCGCAGCGCACCTACGAAACGAAGGGTGCGTCGCTCGTCGTGATGGATCCGAACACCGGCGAGATCCTCGCGCTCGCGTCGACCCCGGGATACAACCCGAACGACTACGGCGAGTCCGACGTGGACGCGCGCCGCGATCGCGCGCTCACCGATCGCTTCGAGCCGGGATCGATCATGAAGGTGTTCACCGTCGCGGCGGCGCTCGCGGCGGGGACGCTGAAGCCGACGGAGCAGATCTACTGCGAGCGCGGGAACTTCCAAATCGCGAACGTCGTCATTCACGACACCCACGTGAACGACTGGCTCACGCCGACGCAAATCCTCGCGCGAAGCTCGAACATTGGAGCATTGAAGGTCGGCCTCGCGCTCGGAGAACCGGGTTTGTATGCCGCCTATCGACGCTTCGGTTTCGGCGAGCCGACGGGGCTGCCGCTGCCCGGCGAAGCGGCGGGCGTGCTTCGGCCGAAGGCGCGGCCTTGGTACGAGGTCGAGACAGCGAACGCTTCGTTCGGTCAGGGCATCAGCGTGACGACGATGCAGCTCGCCGTCGCGATGAGCGCGATCGCGAACGGCGGCCGCTTGGTCGAGCCGCTCCTGATGAAGAAGGTGACCGACGGGCGCGGGCGGATCGTCAAAGAAGGGACGACGCACGTGCGGCGCGAGGCGGTGCCCGCGCACGTCGCGAAGCTCATCAGCGAGATGCTCACGGCGGTCACCGAAGAAGGCGGAACCGGCGTCGAGGCCGCGGTGCCGGGCTTCCGCGTCGCGGGGAAGACGGCGACCGCGCAGAAGGCGGATCCGGCGACGGGGAAGTACTCGGAGGACAAGTACACCGCGTCGTTCGTTGGCTTCATCCCGGCGGAGAAGCCGCGGCTCGTGATCGCGATCGTCCTCGACGAGCCGATGATCGGCCGCTACGGCGGCGACCTCGCGGGGCCGGTGTTCCGGCGCGTCGCGGAGGCGAGCTTGCGTTATCTCGGCGTCACGCCGACCGGTACGCCGCGAAAGATCGCGAGCGTGAAGCGCGAGGGCGATCCGGCGGATGTGACGATGGCGGCGCTCAAGCCGGCGCCCTCCGCGTCGTCGTCGGCCGCGGAGCCGCCGCCGCAAGGGCCGGTGCCGCCCGGATCGGTGCGTGTGCCGGAGCTCTCCGGGATGGGCGCGCACGAAGCGGTCGTGATGCTCAACAAGGCGGGGCTCGTGCCGATCGTCGAAGGGACGGGGCGGCTCGTTCGGCAAAATCCGACGCCGGGGACGCCGGTGCCGAAGGGGAGCAGCGTGCGTCTCGTCTTCGAGCCGGGGTCATGAAGGCGAGCGAAGCGCTCGGTCCGGTCGAAGGGATGCGGCTCGACGAGCTCGCGCGCGAAATTCCGGGCGGCGCGTCGATCGTCGGCGACGGATCGGTGCGCGTCGTCGGCGTTCATCACGACTCGCGCGCGGTCGGGCGCGGCGATCTGTTCGTCGCCAAGAAGGGCGCGCGCGCGGACGGCGCGCGGTTCGTCGACGACGCGCTCGCGCGCGGCGCGGTCGCGCTGCTGCAAGCGAGGGGCGGCGGCGCGGCGCGCGTCCCGGCGATCGAAGTGGACGACGTGCAGACCGGCCTCGCGTTCGCGGCGGCGGCGGTCTACGGGCATCCGTCGTTTTCGCTCGAGGTCGTCGGCGTCACCGGCACGAACGGAAAGACGACGGCGACGCATCTGATCCGCGCTGCGATCGACGGCGCCATCGGCGTCGGCGCGCGCTGCGGGACGATCGGAACGGTCGGGCACCGCTTCGGCGACCTCACGATCGACGCCGAGCACACGACGCCCGAGGCCGACGAGATCGCGCGCGTGATGGCAGCGATGCGAAAACGCGGCGCTTCGCACGTCGCGATGGAGGTGTCGTCGCACGCGCTCGCGCAACGCCGCGTTCGCGCGGTGCGCTTCCGCGTCGCCGCGTTCACGAACCTCACACAGGACCACCTCGATTTCCACGGGACGATGGAGGAGTACGCGGCGGCGAAGGCGCTCCTCTTCACGGACCTCGACCCGGGCGCGGCGGTCGTCAACGTGGACGATCCGTTCGGGGCGAAGCTCGTTGCGATGGTGAAGGCGCCGCTCGTTCGCGTGAGCGCGCGCGTCGGCGCGGACGCGGACGTCGCGCCGATCGCGGCGACGATGAGCGCGGACGGGATCGACGCGACGCTGCGCACGCCGGTCGGAGAAGCGCGCGTGCGCTCGCGGCTCGTCGGCGCGCACAACTTGGAGAACATCGTCGTCGCGATCGGCGTCGTGCACGAGCTCGAGCTCGACGTCGCGCGCGCGGCGGCGGCGCTCGCGGGCGAGGTCGGCGCGCCCGGGCGGCTCGAGCGTTGCGACGGTCCGGGAGACGACGTCACCGTGCTCGTCGACTACGCGCACACGCCCGACGCGCTCGCGCGCGTGCTCGCGAGCGTGCGCGGCTTCGCGAAGCGCCGCGTCTGGTGCGTCTTCGGTTGCGGCGGTGATCGCGACAAGGCCAAGCGCGGTCCGATGGGCGAAGCAGCGGCGCGCGGCGCGGACGCGCTCGTCGTCACGAACGACAACCCGCGCACCGAAGATCCGGCGGCGATCGCCGCGGCCGTGTGCGACGGCGTTCGCGCGACGGGGACGAGCGAGGCTACGCTCGCGTCGCTCGCGGGCGGCGCGCCCGGCTTCGTCGTGGAGCTCGACCGTGCGCGCGCGATCGACGCGGCCGTTCGGAGCGCGAGCGCGGGCGACGTCGTCGTCCTCGCGGGCAAAGGCCACGAGGACTACCAAATCGTCGGCGCCGAGAAGCGCCACCTCGACGATCGCGAAGAGGCGAAGCGAGCGCTCGCGGCGAGGCGCGCTATGCATGGGGGATCTCGCTGATGGCCACCCCCATTCCGATCAACCGCGCGCGCTTCTCGACCGCATCGATCCTTCGCGCGACCGGCGGTCGCCTCGCGAGCGGCGCGGGGAACGCGGACATTTGCGGCGCGACGACCGACAGCCGCGCGGTCGTGCCCGGGTGCGTCTTCATCGCGCTTCGCGGCGAGCGGCACGACGCGCACGCGTTCGTGGGCGCTGCGGTGAAAGCCGGCGCCGCGGCGATCGTCGTCGACCGCGCGACGAACGTCGGCGGCGCGGACGTCATCGAGGTGAAGGACACGCTCGTCGCGTGGGGCGACATCGCGCGCGCGCACTTGCGCGAGTGGCGCGAGGCGCGCGCGGGCGACGCGCGCGTCGTCGCGATCACCGGCAGCGCGGGGAAGACGACGACGAAGGAGCTGTGCGCGGTGCTCCTCGGCGCGATCGGAACGTGCGCGGCATCGGCGGGGAACCTCAACAACCGCATCGGCCTCCCAGCCGTCGCGCTCGCGGTCGAGCCGGCGCATCGCTTCGTCGTCCTCGAAGCAGGAATGAGCGTCGTCGGCGAGATCGCGGAGCTCGCGCGGATCGCCGAGGCGGACGTCGCCGTCATCACGAACATCGGCGTCGCGCACGCCGCAGGGGTCGGCGGCACGCGCGCGGACGTCGCGCGCGAGAAGGGCGCGCTCTACGCGGCGCTCGGCGAGCGCGGCGTCGCGATCGTCAACGCGGACGACGACGAAGCGATGAAGCAGCGCGCGCGCACCGCGGCGCGCGCAGAGACGTTCGGGCTGGCGGCGTCCGCGGAGTATCGCCTCGTCGAGCGCACGCCGCTCGGCGCGCGCGGATCGCGCGTCGTCGTCGAGCGCACCGGCGAGCGCCTCGTCCTCGATCTCCCGCTCGTCGGCGAAGCCGCCGCGATCGATCTCGTCGCCGCGATCGCCGCGTGCGACGCCGCGTACGGCGAGAAGATCGACGGGCGCACGATCGCCGAAGCGCTCGCGCAGCTCCACGCGATCGATGGCCGCGGCGCGCTCCGCCGCCTCGGCGACGGCACGCTCGTCCTCGACGACACGTACAACGCGAACCCCGCGAGCGTCCGCAACGCGCTGCGATCGCTCGCCGAGATCGGCCGCGCCGAATCGCGCCGCACCGTCGCGGTGCTCGGGGAGATGAAAGAGCTCGGACCGTCCGCGTCGAAGGAGCACGAATCGATCGGCGACGACATCGCCGCCGCGCGCGTCGCCGTCGCGGTCGGATGCGGTGGCCTGATCGATCGCGCCCTCGACCGCGCTGCGTCGCGCGGCGTTCGCGTCATCAAAGCCGCCAGCACCGACGACGCCGCGGCGCGCGCGCTCGAGGTCGTCCAAGCGCGCGACGTCGTGCTCGTCAAAGGCTCGCGCAGCGTCGGCGCCGAGCGCGTCGTCGAAGCGCTGGTTCGCGCGCGGGGAGGAGCGGCCTGATGCTGTACGAGCTCCTCTTCCCGCTCCACAAGACGGCCGATTGGCTCGGCTTCCTCAACGTCCTTCGCTACCTGCCGTTCCGAACGATCGCGGCGACCGTGAGCGCGATGCTGCTCACGTTCCTCCTCTCGCCGTGGTTCATTCGCGAGCTTCAAAAGAAGCAGATCGGCCAAGTCGTCCGCGAGGACGGCCCCGAGTCGCACCGGGTCAAATCCGGTACACCGACGATGGGCGGCGCGCTCATTCTCTTGTCCGTCCTCCTGCCGACGATTCTTTGGTGCGATCCGCACAACTTCTTCGTCTGGGCGACGACGGCGGTGACCGCCGGCTACGGCGTCATCGGCTTTCTCGACGACTACCTCAAGATCAAGCTCAAGAACCCGAAGGGCGTGCCCGGCCGCTACAAGCTCCTCGGCCAGTTCATCATCGGCGGCGCCGCGATCGCGTACGCGTTCCTCGCGGAGTCTCACCTGCCGCACGACTGGTGGGAGATTCGAACGCACCTCAGCATCCCGTTCGTCGCGTTCGCGAAGCACCCGGTCGTCCTGCCGCTCGCCGTCTACATCGTCTTCGCGACGCTCGTCGTGGTCGCGACGTCGAACGCGGTGAACCTCACCGACGGCCTCGACGGCCTGGCGATCGGCCCGGTGATGATCAACGCCGGATCGTACTTGGTTTGGGCTTATTTGGCGGGCGCGACGTTCGGCATCGCGGGCGTCTCGCAGAAGCTAGTCGTCGCGCGCTACCTCGACATCGCCGGCGTCGAGCACGTCGGCGAGCTCGCGATCTTCTGCGGCTCGATCGTCGGCGCCGGCATCGGCTTCCTTTGGTACAACACGTACCCTGCGCAGGTCTTCATGGGCGACCTCGGCGCGCTGGCGCTCGGCGGCGGCCTCGGGATGTGCGCCGTCTTCACCAAGAACGAGCTCCTCTCGATCATCCTCGGCGGGATCTTCTTCCTCGAGATGACGAGCGTCATCGTGCAGGTCGTCTCGTTCAAGCTGACCGGAAAGCGCGTCTTTCTGATGGCGCCGCTCCACCACCATTACGAGAAGAAGGGGTGGGCCGAGCCGAAGATCATCGTCCGTTTCTGGATCATTTCGATCTTGCTTGCTCTCTTCAGCCTATCGAGCCTCAAGCTTCGCTGAGGCTGCCATGTTTGATTGTGAGGTTTGAATTGTCGGAGCTTCGCGAAAAACGCGTCGTCGTGGTCGGCCTCGGAGCGAGCGGCGTGGCCGCGGCGCGCCTGTGCCTGCGCCGCGGCGCGCGCGTCGTCGCGACCGACAGCAAGCCGCGCGAGCGGCTCGGCGAGGCCGCGCGGGCGCTCGAGAGCG
>Ga0100403_1002694_pt1 | contig 13856 bp, 21 predicted proteins | sample CryGeymet201501t_FD_83663 | JGI IMG/M metagenome (GOLD analysis project Ga0100403, IMG submission 83663) | Groundwater microbial communities from Crystal Geyser aquifers in Utah, USA - Crystal Geyser metaG 2015-01t | ecosystem: Environmental > Aquatic > Deep subsurface > Groundwater | place...
GAGGACGGCGCGACCTCAGAGAGCGCATTCCGTCGGGGAGAGGAGTCCCTGACAGCATCCGTAGCATGGGCTAGGAGCGAGACAGCGGAGCGCCTCGCGGCACTACTCCCAATTGCGAGACATCTTCGGAGGGCGCCATGATCCTTCCTTGGAAAACAGTTAACCTGCACAAAGGAGAGCGCCATGCAGTTGTTAGTCATTGGGTCCGCGCTGATTTTCCTGTACCGGGCGATCCGTGCCCGGGAGCCAGTTGAAATGGTGATTGCAGTAGTGACGATTGTGCTCTGGCTGCTCACCGTGTTCAGAGTTGTCACACCACTTGCGTTGTAAGTGTTCATAACCCTTCAAGAAGGAGCAATAAAATGTCCCACCTGGTAGAAGCCATCAAGACTGGATTGATCTACAGTGCAGACAGTGAAATTATGGAGAAGTTGAAACAGGCACTCACGACACTCGATGCAGATTTAGAAGATTGCGGATACGAAGAAAGTGAGGCAGCAGATACTGTAACTGATGAACTGGTTGAGCTCTTTAACCAGAACGATGAACAGCGAGAGGATATTCTGTCTGAATTGTGTGAAGTTATCTCACTTGCACGAGCTCCAGACGAAGATGAGGACGAAGAGGAAGAGGAAGAGGAAGAGGAAGAGGAAGAGGAGAAGAAGTAAAAATGAAAGACGGCGAAGCATTACCTTGTCGAAGCATTCGCGTATATGCACCAGAAGGTACTCTGTTTGTCAATATCGCAGAGGACTCTCACGGTAAGCCTGTGCATGTAGAAATGACAATTGGAAAGGCAGGCTCTCTCCTTAACGCATGGGTAAATGCTAGTGCACGAATGATAACAGTGATGCTTCGCCATCACAATCTTTCTGTAATCATCGAAGAACTTTCCTTGATTACAAGTGACAAGATGCGGACAACACCAAAAGGTATTACATGTCGTTCTGGTCCTGAAGCTGTTGTGCTCGCTTTGCTTACTTATCAATGCGAGAAGTTCAAAGAGCATTATAACGAGATTCCATTAGCAGGTAAGGCACAATTCAATGGCTGACTATTTTAGCCTTGAGGAATACACAAGAGGATCGAAAGAACTTTTGATCTTATCTGCTAATGGTAACGTTGTCGGTTCGGTCGAAGCAAATACATACGAGGAGAAAGTGCTATGGAAACAGGGGATAGCAGAGATGAATCGAATCGTGCAGAACAAGTAGCTGCTATATTAGATGTGATCTCAAAAGACCCAAACAGTCCAGAGAATCGCGCCAAAGCTGTCTATAGTGTTCTACAGCAACGAGAAGAGTTAACACAATGGGATCTGTTGTGCTTCTCAATCGAGTTTCTTGCAAAGCTTTCAACAGTCCTAATTGGTTGCGAGCAAGAAATCAAGAAACTTGCAATTGCTTTATATTCAATGCACTATGTACAAAAGGAAGAATAATGGGGTACTCAAAAAATAAAGCAGCACTTGAGCGAATGAAAAACTTTCTTGATCAGCTTGCAACAGCTGAGACAAGCTTTGCATGGGAGTCTCGTAATACTTCCATGCTTGCTTACAGAATTCGCCAAGCTTTGCACATTGCGGAAAAACTGCGTGTCCAACCATACAACGAACTAAGATCGAAGTTTATAATTCGTGAACGTGGAAACCGTGTCATTGCAGAATTAAGAGAGATTGAACCACTACAAGCACTCAAATTACATATGGAAAGGATGATCTTAGATGACGTTGTAGATCTCCTTGAAATCATTGGAGTTGTAACAAGCAACAACGCAGAAGAGTTTTGTTTTCCGAATGCAGAACTTACAAACAGTGAACTGCAAAGTCTCTATGCTTGGACACAAGAAAACCCAAAAAACTTTGTAATTCTTGCAGGAGAAAATGGAATCGTTTTATCACAAACAGCACCCAGGGAGTTAGCATGGAAACCGAAAGAGCTGTAAGAGTCTACGTAGCGAATTACGCTGGACATGATTATCAAAGAGCAGAGGACTTCGGCAAACTCTGTTTTGTAACACGGGGATTTGTACCTTTTGATAATCTCGATCGCTTAAAGTTTGAGATTGCACAAGCACTTGCCGATTCACATGAGAATGATTTCTTGTTGCTTTCTGGCACGAGTCTTGTAAATGTATTTGCTGCTCTCCTTTGGTATATTATGCACAACAAAGTGAGGCTGCTGATTTACAATCGTGAAACAGGTTACAAAGAAATCGTTATCTCGCATGCAAGCATTGAGAAAATGCTGGAGGTAATCAGAGGATGAAAGACGATCATGAGGTTATGAAAGAGTATTATGAACTTAGGAAGAAAAACTGTGTTTCTGTTTTGCCTCCTCCTTACTTCATCGAGCAAGTAGAAAACTATCTGTTTTTTCGCGTACCACCAGGAAGTTTTCTTCGCGCAGTACTTGAGAATAAACTGGTAGAAAGCTTTATGTATGCTAATGAAACAAACAGGCGTTCAATGTTTTTAATTGCTCACTATATTCATAACGTTGTTCCTAGGGCAGCATGGGGATCTTCAGAAGCAGTTCAGAATTGGTTATATCCACCAGAGGAAGAAGAGGAAGATGCGTAAGAACGTAGTACGAAAAACCGTTGAGCTTTCTGCAGAACATGTTCAATGGTTTTACGACACTTATGGAGGATTAACGAATCAAGCTTCATTGTCTTGGTTACTTGATCTCATGCTCCAAAAGTTTCGTGAAGCACACGAAAAGACTCCAGAAGAACTTGCGGCTATCGGAGCTCAAGAACTTCGTAACCTCTTAAATAAGTGAGACTGGTATGGATGTAAAAATGGAAGTGCATCACCCAACAAAGAAAGATTTCATGGCAAAGTTTGAGCGCTTTGAACCTGTTGTCATGGATCACAGTGCTGTGATTGTAGCAAAACAATGTAAGCGACGCTACTTTTACAGAATTGTACTTGGTTTTCAAGAGAAGGTAACACCACAGTTCTTTGGTTTTGGCACTTGTGTACACAAGTTTGCAGAAGTCTTAGAAGAGCAATATATGGAGTTAGCAAAAGTTGAGCGCTCTAAATCTCCAGATTTAAAGACTCGAGATCTTCCTGCTGTTCAACTTGGAATGGCTCAAGTCGCTCTCAACGCCACACGAGAACTTTGGAAGAAGAAGCACATGCGAGATCCTGTTGTTGGTGATCGCTTTGACTTTCTAACCGAAAAACGTTTGGTTGAGTCTTGTTTGGAGTGGGTGAAACATTGGCAAGCTGAGAAGAAAGCAGGACGAATCGAAGTAATTGCAACAGAACAGAACTTTATCGTTCCTCTTCCAGATGGAAGTTTAGTTGCAGGTAAAGCAGATCAAATCATTCGATGGAACGGTAAAGTATGGGGAAGAGACTTTAAGACTTCTTCAAAGGAGCAAAACGCTTATTATACACGGACACTAGATCCCAACGATCAATTCACACGCTACACTTGGGCTGAGCAACAGTTGTGCGGAGAGCCTGTGCAGGGGCAACTGGTTCAAGTAATCTATAACGCAAAAGGAACAAAAGCTACGCCAAAAAAAGGACCAAAGATTTTCACACACCTCGCTACACGCTCACAACGCCAGATCGACAAGTGGGTAGAAGAACAGATGTTCTACAATAAACTTCTTAAGCTTATGCGTGATGAAGACGTATATCCAATGGAGGAAGCCAACTGCGCATTCTGTCCGTATCATTCCGTTTGTAAAGCGCCAAGTGAAGGCGCACAAATGGCGAAGCTAGAAGCTGAGTTCAAAATCGAGCCTTGGGATTGTATTCACCGTGGACCGGAGGATGACTAAATGTTAGTTCCAGATTTAATGGATATGTTAGCAGAATTAGAGGAAGACGATGAAATCTTTGTCACAACTCCTGTTGGTGTTTTTGAGATTCTCGCTGTAGAGGTCAGAGAAAAAGGTAATTTGTTAGTGCTTGGAGACCTCATCAAAATGTTGCCCCAAGGAGTATGCTATGACAACTAATATTATGAAACCCGGAGATTTGATTCAGCCACCAAAAGAAGCTGGATTTGTTTTTGATCAATTGAACGATCTGCCACTCGATGAGTCCATAACACAATTGTATTATGGAGGTAGTGGAACAGGAAAAACCTGGTATGTAGGAACAGCGGGACCAAGAACATTAATTATTAACATCGGAGGAGGGTTGAAAACAATTCAATCTCCAGTGTTCAAACGCTTGTATTTCAAAGATGGTTCACCTCTTGTTGTTACAATACAAGAGGAACGTGATCCTACTACAGGATTGTTCAAAGCAGCTGAAGCTTTTGATCGTGTCTGTGATTCAATTGATTACGCATTGCAACACTATAGCGATAGATTCGATACTATTGCACTTGATGATGCAACTAGTCTCCGCTATTTTGCATCTAACAAAGCACTTGAAGCAGCAGGAGCAATTGGTTCGTCGAAAACTCTTGAGCGTTCAAAGAAGTATGGAATGTTACTTCTCGCTCAACAGGACTATTTAGGTGAGATGAATCTTGTGGAACAGTTTGTAGCGGGCACAATTGATATTTGTAAAACGCATAAGAAACATTTTCTCATGACAGCTCACGAACGCTTTACGTTCAAGAAACTGCTTGATAATAAAGGAAAGGTAATTGGAGAACAAGTAGATACAATTCGTCCTGGTTTCGTAGGAAAGACTTTTCCAGACGACATAACAAATCATTTCGATCTTGTCTGGAATGCCACTGTTGCTCGAACAGGACAGGGAATGATCTATCGAGCACTTACAGTAGATACGATGGGGAGGAAAGGCAAGACTCGTTATGTTGGTGTGTTCAAAGAAGTTGAGTCTTCACCTAACTTCCTGAAAGTGGTGGCTGCCATACGGGCGGCTTCCTAAACAACCTCCTATAAGGAGCTACACAATGCCTCGTTACAATCATGATCCTTCTGCAGTCACAACCTCTCTTACAGTCTTGCCAAAGGACTCCTACGAGTTTCTGTGTGGGCGTCCAAAGGCTTTCGAGAGGACTGCAAAGGCAGGGCACCAGTCCTATGGTGTTCGGATTCCTCTGACTGTTCAGGGAGGTCCGATGAATGGTAAGAAGACTGTGTTCTCGATGTATCTGCATAGCGAAGGTGGAGCGCAGATGGCAAAGCGTTTCCAAATCGCTGTGTGGGGAAAGACAGTGAACGAGAAAAATGAGAAGGAGTTCGATGCATTCGCAGTCACAGAAGATTGGAGCTTTGACACTGAGACTGGCGAGGTCGGATCAGGTTGGGCTGCATATGAAGGTATGAGTGTTGCTTGTGACGTAGACGTTGAAATCATTCAAAACGACAAGGGAGAGGATGTAGAGTCTCAGCAGTGGGGGACGTGGGTACCTGTAGGATAAGCGAAGCGGAGCGAGTGGTACAAGAAGAGTTACGTATTCTTCTTGTACCACCTTCCCCACAACGAGAGAGTTTACATGGCTAAGTCTACGTATCTAAAATGGAGAAAACGTGTTGAAGCATGGAGAAAAATGTATGCTGATGTAGAAGGCTTTGAGTATAAGCCTGAAAACATCAAAGTAAGATACCCTCGCTGTGAGAAATGTTATAAAATGCAGCGTTCCGTAGCAAGACACCACAAAGGACACGAGTATGTATTCTCTTGCATTCTTCCTGATGTCTATGCAGCACGGTATCTTATGTTCTATTCTGAAGATGTTGTACAGTTATGTTCTGATTGCCATTTAAGAATTCATCGACTGTATCGTCCTTTGATTCATAAGTTAAATGAATACATTATGACTTGTGCAAAGGATATAAAACTCGATGAGGAGACAGCACTGCCCATCTATAACTGGAGAACAGAACCAGATCTTCGAGTACTAGAATCAATTCGTCTCAGTCTTGTTCGTAAGTGCAATACGTGGTTGGCAAGGAGAAACAAAAAAGATAAGGGAGGTTACAAATGAAAGAATGGCATCACTTACAAGTGCTAGATCGCATTGCTGAAGCCGGGCACACGATTTCAGCAGCGCGGTATCTCACAAGTTGTATTGGGAGAAACCATAAAGGTTCAACAAGGGAAGAGCAAAGAAAACGTGAAACACTCTGTACAGTTACACTCAAACTTTGTGAACAGCAACTGTTTACCCTAATGGATGAAGCAGTTGTTGAATGGCAAAAGTACAAAGAATGTCTTTCACGCGATGAAAAAGAGCCGGAAGTTGATGCCTCCCCTAACTCAGGACAAAACCATGACCATTCTAACTGACTTGGATCCAGTGTGCCAAAAACTCATCACTCGTGGAGGTTGGCGTGAGGCACTCATATTACTCCGGTGTAAGTTTCCGATCGAGCCGAGGAACACCTTCAGTAACCTTGCTTATGTTGGTGCTGCAGCAGTACTATTCTGGAACGCTTCATCTGTTTCACATATCATTATGGGACTTAGTCTTCTCGCTCTTGGTATTGGATCATTCTTGTATCATGGGACCAAGAGAGGATGGGCACAGCGACTCGACAATGTTGGAATGTATGCAGTGTTTACAACTTTAGTTATTCATGGAGTGCTTCGAAATCCTGACATTGCAGGAGCTATTGCTGCTCCTTTAGCTGGCTTCCTTGCCTGGCGCTATGCATATAAAGTTAAGATGTCTCTTGAAGATGTGATGGGATTGTTCTTGGCTATTGGGCTCCTCCGACCTCTGTTCGAGCACAACACTCTCCAATCTATCGGAGTTCTTATTGTGTTCGGTGCTGCATATACTGCTTGGCAAATTGATAAATGTAGTGATCGTCTTGGTCTCTGGGGCCACGCCATTTGGCATGTTCTCACGGCAGTTGCTATCTTGTGGACATTCTTCATTCAAATCTCTTAAAGGACGCTCCATGCTTACACCAGCAGAAGGCAAAGTTGCTATCATGCCGCTTTTTGATCCCGATATGTCTCCTACAGGATTACTCTATATTCCAGAGCAGGCAAAGGAACGCTGTGATCAAGGAATCGTGAAGTATGTAGGTTCAAAATGCAAACTTGTAAAGCCCGGAGACTTCGTAATCTTCCCGGGTTACAGCGGGCAAACCGTCATGATTGATGGAGAAGGAATTCTGATTTTCATGGCAGAAGACGCTATCACTGCTTGTATCGAAGGAGAAACACTTAATGAAACAGAGGTCGAAGGTTTGTATTTCAAAGGAATGGATGGAACATTCTTTCGTGCTACGGTACAAGCATCACTTGAACTTGTAACACTTGCACTTCAAGAAGCTCCTTGGAGGCGTGATATGAAGAGTGTTGACATGATAGATCACCGTCCGAAGGAGTTGAAATGATAGTCTCTGTAGATGATGTTCTCGTCAACGAACGTATTAGGGTAGAGTTTAACGAAGAAGCAATCACTGAACTCGCGGTTTCGATGAAACGTTTAGGACAACTGCAACCTGTTGTTCTCGAAGAGCGCGAGGGTTCGTATCTATTAATTTCTGGTGAGATGAGGCTTCGAGCTTGTAAGTTATTGCGAGAGCGAGGAGAAACAATTAAAGGCCTTGAGAGTGGGATGCTTGAAGCAAAGTTATCCTCCGAAAAACTTACTGAACGTCTCAAGCTTTTCATGGAGTTCGATGAAAATGTTAAGCGCACAGACTTTACGTATGTAGAAAAGGCCAGCTTTGTGCGAAGGTTTCATGAAACGTTTCAAAAGGAAGCATCAGAAGCGGGTCAGAAATGGCGGATTGAGCACACAGCTGCTGCACTCTCACTAAGTCTCGGAAATGTTTCACAGCTTCTCCGCGTTGAAGAAGCAATTAAGACAGATGCTGGTGTTGCAAAAGCTACAACTGTCAAAGCAGCCATCAAACGTATGCTTGTAGTTGAGAAATTGAAGGCACGCGCAGTCGAAGTCAAAGATCAGGCACCAACAGCTGTAAAAAAGGCAGAAGAAATCTTGTTGCACGGAAATTGTATCGAGCTTATCAAAGACGTGCCTGACGAAACTTTCGATCTTGTACACTTCGATCCTCCTTGGGGAGATGATGTTGCAAGAAAATCACAGGTTGCTCACGAAGGTTTCGACGATAGTATCGAGAATGCTGATGAAATCATTAATGCAATGCTCCCAGAATTACTGCGTGTACTGAAGCCCGATCGTTATATGATCTTCTGGTATCGTCAATGGGCATATCAAGACATGATGGATCGCTTGCTGAAGACCGGCTTCGATCTACGTTTTAGCAGAACTCCATGTATTTGGTATAAACCTGATAAGGTATCAGATGCAAACAGATTTCCCGAAAAGATGTTTAACAACTGTTATGAAACTTTCTTTCTTGCTCGAAAGGGAGATCCAGTCTTACAGTATCAAGGTGAGGGAAACGTCTTCGCTTTCTCTCGTGATACACTCGGAAATCTTATCCATCCAACACAGAAGCCAGTTGAACTTTGCGAGAAACTAATCTCTCTATGTACAACTCCAGGCGAAAAAATTCTTGATCCTACAGCCGGTTCCAGTTCCTTTTTGTTGGCTTCATTACGTAAGTCACGTAAACCTCTAGGCTTCGAGCTTTCAGATACATATATAGAAAGAGGGCGTACAAGACTTGCAGAATATCTCAAGACAATTACAGAGGCCTAATCATGTCCTTTGAATCCGCAATTATTGTCCCTAACGAAGGCCCAAAAAATGCTAAAATCTATATCGTTGGAGAGGCACCAGGTGCAGAAGAAGTTATTGAGAAGCGACCGTTTGTTGGTGTATCAGGTATGCTGCTTAGAAATTGCCTTAGACGCCACGGAATTACAGAAGCTTCCGCCCGATTCACCAATCTTTGCCAACGACGCCCAAAGGGAAATATCTTTGCATCAGTTATCAGTACTCGTGACGTGGAAGCCGGAGTTGAAGAAATTGCTAGTGACCTTAGAGAGTTCAAACCTAATATCGTTATCGGACTTGGAAACTGGCCGCTTTGGTTTCTCTGTAAAAGATCAGGTAAGAAAGGAGCCGGAACTGGAATTGGAAAATGGAGAGGAAGTTTTCTAAAATGTATCCTTCCTGGGTGTGAAGAAATCAAAGTCATTCCTACTTTTCATCCAGCCTATATAGTTAGAAACTACGATGAGTATCCCATCTTTGATCATGATCTTCAACGTGCAGAGAAGGATTCAACATTTCCAGAACTAAACTATCCAGAATATAAATTCATCATCGATCCACGAGGTGATGAGCTTTTGTTTTGGACAGAACAACTTTGTAATTCTGAATACCTTGCATGCGATATTGAAAGTGTAAAAAGCAGTACTCATATTCTTTGTCACGGTTTCGCACCCGACGAAAAAACAGCTGTTGTCATCCCACACAGCAGTACAGATTTTCAACGTGTTTCTGCACTAACTGAAATCTATCAGTCACAAGCGAAGAAGATATTTCATAATGGCGGTGTTTTTGATATCCCAATGTTAGCGCTCAATAACTTTGAAGTTAAGAATTACTATTGGGATACGATGGTAGCACAACATGTGATGTGGGGAGAACTACCTAAGAGTCTCGATTTCTTGACCTCAGTTTATACGCGCCAACCATACTACAAAACCTCTGGCAGAGCTGAGATTCCTGAAGATACAAAAGCATGGGACCAAAAGTTCGATCGTAAAGCATTGTATGAATACAACGGGAAAGATTGCTGTGTAACCTATAAATGTTTTATTGAAATGGAAGAAGAGTTAACAGGCAATGAAGATTGGAAATCTACGTTTGCATTCGAGATGGCTTCCTTAGGACCAGCACAAAGGATTTCATTCACTGGATTACTGATAGATGAAGAGCGTAGAAATCTTATCCGTCGAGCACTCGAAGCAAAGTGGGCGATTCTTCAACTTGTACTTGATAACCTGACAGGGTTTAAGACAAATGTAAACAGTCCCAAAGCAATTGGTATGATCTTATATGACAAAGATAAGTTTGCATTACCACCACGCAGAAATTATAAAGGCGGGGTAACAACTGATGAAGATGCAATTGTTTCGTTGTTAGCTTTTTGTAAAGACAAATTGGCAAGAATGAAACAAGGAGGAAGTGGTTATGGCTACTGGGATAAAAGATTTCAAGCTTTGCAAATTATTCTTATCATTCGAGGTATCAGGAAACTACTATCGTCTTACATTAACAACAAAATATCAGCTGACCAAAGGGTGCGATCATCTTATACACCAACTGGAACAAAGTTTGGCAGATGGTCGGCTTCACTTTTTTTCGATCGGACGGGAGCCAATTCCCAAACTTTCCCGCGTGAAATACTCGAGATTCAGGATTACAGTGCTTTCCCAATACTTAAAGAACTCCTCCCCCATATCTTCAACCAACAGAAAGAAGACATAGATGCTGCCAACGAAGAAGATAATTGCGAGGATTCCAGTTCGTAGCATGATCACTGCACCAAAGGATTATTACCTCGTAAACTTTGATCTAGCACAAGCTGAGACATGGGTCGTTGCTTATTTAGCCAACGAACCCACGATGAAACATGTCTTAGCAACAGGAGATATTCATAGAGAAACAGCACAAAAAGCATTTTTAAGGTTCTCGGATGAAGAATGGAATAATTATGACAATAAAAAACTCATTCGATATGTAGGGAAACGCTATAATCATGCAACAGCTTATAGAATGGGGCCTCAAAGAGCGGCACAAGTAATTAACAAAGATTCCGATAAGCCACCTTACTTAACAGTAACAGTTGCAGAATCCAAAGTTTATTATTCTAATTGGCACGACTACTACAATATCAAGAGTTGGTGGGATAATATCGACTATCAGCTCATGACAAAAAGAACGTTAAGAACTCCTTATGGAAGAATCTTCAGTTTTCTTAATCGAACAAGCGAGAAACAATCTCGAGAAGCTACAGCAGCTGTTCCTCAATCAACAGTTGCAGATCATCTTAATGGTAACATTCAAGACGAATTAGGGATCCCCGGAGGATTGATAGAAATTGATAAACAACTTGTTATTCCGGGACATGTAAGAGTAGCACAACAAGGACACGACTCGTTATTACTTGAGATTCCACGTACAAGTGCTAGAGAGTTGTGTGAACGTATTCATACTTTATTACTCAGACCCCTAATGATAGAAGGTGAGGAGTTTACAATTCCAGTTGATTGTGAAATCGGTGAGAGGTGGGGAGAACTGGAAGAACAACCACGTAATCTTGGATCAACTTTGATTAACTTTAAGGTTTAGTGTGGAATATAAAAGACAGTGTAGTAACTGGTTACTTGCATTTCGTGATTGGTCCTTGCCTCGAAGTGAAGCGCCCGAATCTTTTCACCTTTGGGCAGGACTCTTTACGCTTGCAAGTGTCATTAAACGAAAAGTAAAGATTCCTAAAAAGATTCTTGGCGGTTGGGAAGTCTCTCCAACACTCTATGTAATCTTTGTTGCTCCTGCTGGAAGAGCAAGAAAGTCCACAACAGGAGGATATGCAGAAGAGTTACTGCGTGAAATCCCAATCGTTGCACGTGCAGCTACGGCGATGACAAAAGAAGTTCTATTGAAAAAGCTTTCGGAAGTTCGAGATTCTTCGCTCTCTGTTTTCTCTTCTGAATTTGCAATGTTTATTCAAAAGAGTGGCACAGATATGTACGATGTGTTAACACATATGTTTGACGGAAACCTAGATGTAAGTGTTGAAACTATCGGAAGACCACTTGACTTTGCAGAGAAGCCCTGCATCAATATGCTTGGTTGTACAACACCTGATTGGATTTCATCAAATATGCCGGAGAATGTAATTGGCGGAGGTTTTGCTTCGCGTGTGATTTTTGTTTTTGAAGAGCGCAAGCGGCGGAGCAAACTCTTTTATGATGAAGCAGAGAATGGAGAACTAGGTTTAGATTGGGAAGCAGGAGCAAAGCAAAAAGAAGCATTGGTTGCTGATCTTTCTCATATCGCAACGATGCTTGAAGGTGAGTTTTCCTTCACTCCAGAAGCGAGAAAGTTAATGAAAGATTGGTATGAGAAGGAGGGAGAGACAGAAGCTGACAATTATCGCTTGCAGGGTTACTATGAACGCAAGCCAGCACATACACTAAAAATTGCAATGCTGTTACACATCGCTAAATCTGATGTTCTCGAGATTGATATAGAAGACATGGCAGGGGCATTAACGATTCTTGAAGATCTTGAAAAGAAATTGCCAAAAACTTTTGCCAACATCGGGAAGAACGCTTATACAAGCGAACTAACAAGAATTGTGGAGTTCATACAACGACGACGAGAAGTTACAATGAAAGAAGTTTTGGTTAACTTTTATCAAGCTGCTGATCCTAGAAAGCTACAAGAACTTATTCAAGGTTTGATTGCAGCTGGAATCGTACGCAAGTTTATAGATCCCGAAGATCCAAATGACATCAGTAAAATACGTCTGAGAGCTTCTAGCGTTCACCCTTTACTTTGATACCAATCCCGCGTGCAAGAGATGTAAAGGGATCGAAACCTTTCTCTGCAAGCTCGAAAGCACGAAAAACATCGTTAGCAAGAAATGATCCAGGAGCATACAAATGTGGGATATTGATGCGACCAGAAACAGGATCGAAGGGCAACATACGTCGTAGTTCTCCCATTGCCATACGTTGCCGTATTCCTGACGCTCCAAAGGCGTCTACGACCGTCTGAAACGTTTGAACGGATGGACCGCCGCCAAAAGGAACACCGGGCAAAATGGGCGCGTCATCGTCCAGCAGAAACGCCCCAGGGACGTTGTACCACGTTGCAAAGTTGAATCCTGTTGCTTCTCCAGCTAACGCGAGTGCGGCGTTTGCTGCTGCAAGTCTTGTGATTCTTCCTGCACGTTGTGCAATCGTACCTCGTGAAATTATACGCTGTGTTGCGCCACGAAGAAACATTGCATAGATACCAAACTGTCCCATCAAACGTCCAACATTCGTACCCCAACCTTCAGGATGATTAATGAGCCCATAGACATTAATTAAATCTCTTCCTGTTTCAAACCCCAGAAATCTTAATGCCTGAGTATTTTCGCCTGCTGTTATAAGACGATCAAACTCTTTTTGAACCGGAACCTCAAAGTTATCAAGTCCAAGTTCACGCCAAACGGTAGCTTTCGAGATTTTATTTTGTTCCAAATCAGTTAAGAGTTTGGATCCGCGCTTCAATACATCAAGTTGAGCTCCAGCATGAAAAATTGAATATACAGTTGGTTGCCCTGAAAGTGTAAGACCTAAATCGCCAACTCTTGCAATACCTTCTTCTATCGAACCAAGTCCAAAACGACGAAGAGCTGCTTGTCCTGGATCTTCAAAGGGCAACATGGAGAGACCTGGAATAATACCAGACTCTCTTAAACTCCTACGTGTTGCACGCCCAGTTTTCTTATCCGTAGGAAGTGTAATCCCAAATCTCTTGAGTTCTTCAACATCAAGTTCATTCAACCCTCGTGCACCAAGTTTGATTATTGAAGCCGTCCGATCACCTTTGAGCATACTAAAAGTAATTGCTGCGGCGCTAAAAAAGTCTCGCAATCCAGCAACAATTCTCCCGCCTTGAGCAGCTGCCTCACCTGTTGTAAGAACAGTAGAAACAATATCTTTCTTGATTCCTATGTCTAGCTTAATTCCAAGCTTTCCTAGAACTCTTGTTAGCATACCCTCAGCAGCCTGATCATTTAAATTAGGAATATGTTTTACATCCTCAATGAAGGTATTAAATGCCTGTTGTACACGTGGTTGGCTCTCCAAAGGAACCTTCTCGATTTGGAGTGCGAAATCTTTCTTTGCAGCCTGAAGTACAGGCTCAACAATATCAGCATCAAAACCTGCTTTGATATAGCGCAAAGCAGCAATAATAGGATCGCGCTCAAATACATCAACCTCTCCTGTA
>Ga0100403_1002695_pt1 | contig 13854 bp, 20 predicted proteins | sample CryGeymet201501t_FD_83663 | JGI IMG/M metagenome (GOLD analysis project Ga0100403, IMG submission 83663) | Groundwater microbial communities from Crystal Geyser aquifers in Utah, USA - Crystal Geyser metaG 2015-01t | ecosystem: Environmental > Aquatic > Deep subsurface > Groundwater | place...
CCGCCCAGTCCGGATTTAACCGGAATTTTCTTTCTTATAAAAATTTTTACCCCCAATTCATTATTCCTCACCTTTTCTTTTAATAAGTGGGCGGCCCTAAAACATAAGTTCTCCTCATCTAAGGGTACATCTTTAGCGTCAGAAAAAACTTCAATTTTATTTTTTTGTTTTTCCAAAATGATTTCATCAGATAAATCAATTTGGCAATTAATAAATTTAACCGGAAAATAATCGGTTGATTTCTTTTTAGAAAAAATATGGAGATTTAAGTTTAATTTAGCTGGGGCTCGAATAGTTATCTTTTTCATTTGATCAAACTAACAATACAAAAAACCTGGATTCCTTTACCCTTACCAAAACTAGTCAAATTCTCTCCGCTGGTAAAAGCCATGCCAATTCTTTCTTCATTAATACCCAAAAGTTTTGCTAATGACCGGCAAATTTTTTCTCGACAGTTTTCTAACTTCGGTTTTTGGGCTTCAACCATAAAAGAAACATTGTTAATCTTATATCCTTTCTGCTTGACCATTCCTAAAGCTACTCTTAGGTATTCTTTACTATCATAAATCCCTTGATTAAACATCGGCCTGGCATACAAATCAAAAGAACCGTAGCCAATGGCAGTATTTAAGGCGTTACACAAAGCGTGAATCACCACATCTCCATCCGAATCAGCCTTAAGATAATACCCTTGGCCAATTTCAACACCGCCAAGGATTAGGCTCTTTTTCATTTTTTTGTTTTTACCTTTTAATTCGTGACTATCCTGGCCAATTCCAACCCTACACATTTTTATCTAAACTCTCAAATAACTGTTCAGCTATCACCAGATCAAGGGGGGTAGTAATTTTTATATTAACTAGGTCTCCGAGAATTATTTTTACTTTTACCCCTAATCTAGTAACCAACTCGCTATCATCTGTGGGAATAAAATATTTTTCTTTTATTGCTTTTTTGTACGCTTTTAATATTAATTCCCTCCTAAATCCCTGGGGTGTTTGAGCAATTAGAGTTTTTTCTCTAAGGAAAGACTCCTTAATAAGGAAATTTTCAACATATTTTATAGTGGCCGTTGGACTAATGGCTGGGATAACAGCCCCGTACTTTTTAGTTTCTTCGATTAACTTATCTATTAACCAAACAGGGGTTAATGGTCTGTTGCCATCGTGAGTGATGATAAAATCGCCTTTTGTGGCTTTGGCGGCATTATAAGCAGAAATAATCCTTTCTGGACCGCCTTTAACTATTTTTGCTTTAAGCTTGGCTTTCGCCATAAGCTTCTTATACGTCTCTATCTCCTCTTCCCTCGCGGCAATGACAATTTCCTCAACATTCTTTGATCTGGAAAACTGGGTAATGGTTCTCACCAATACTGGCTCTCCTTTTATCAAACTCAACATTTTATTCCCTCCAAATCTTGTTGAATTACCGGCAGCAGCGATGGCGACAGAAATCATTTCTTGTATTCCTCCAGTGCTTTTTGGGCAAAAATTTGCCCCCATCTTTCGGCTTTAATTATTTCCGAAAGCGAAGGAGAATGTATTGTTTTATGAGCAGCCATTGTTTTTCTAATAATCTTTGGGATATCCATAAACCCAATTTCCTTATTGACAAAAGCTTTCACTGCTGTTTCATCCGCCCCATGCATCACCGCCGGCATTGTTCCCCCAATTTTTAAAGCCTCAAAACCAAGACCTAAACCAGGAAATTTCTCAAATGGAGGTTCTTCAAAGCTTATTTTTCTCCCAACCAAGTCAACAAACGGAACCACGATTGTTTTTCTCCTTTCAGGGTAAAATAAAGCGTATTGAATATAGCGTCTCATATCCGGAGCGCCAATTTCCCCAAGGATACTTCCATCCACAAATTCAACCAATGAGTGACAAAGATACTCAGGATGAACAATAATCTCAATTTGGTTGGGTGAAAGGTCAAATAACCATTTTGCTTCAATTACTTCAAAACTCTTATTCAAACAGGTGGCACTATCGACACTAGTTTTAAGACCCATATTCCAGGCTGGCCGATGAAGAACATCGCTCATCGTCACCTTCTTTAGTTTTTTTCTGCTCATCTTCGCAATTGGGCCTTTACCCATAGTTAAAATAACTCTTCTAACTTCTTTTTTTTCTCCTGTATGTAAACACTGAAAAATAGCTGAATGCTCGGAATCTATAGGAATTAACTTAATTTTATGCTTTCTAATCTCTTTATTCACCAAACTTCCAGCGACCACCATCACTTCTTTAGTTGCCAAAGCAATATCTTTACCAGCCCTTATTGCTTTTAGGGTGGGTAAAAGACCAACCATCCCTACAACCGCCACTACCACCATTTCTGCCGAAGGCCAAGTAGCTACTTTAAGAATTGCCTCTTGACCGTCCTTTTCAGCAATAGAAAAAGTCTCAGGTTTGAATTCTTTAATTTGTTTTTTAAATTCCAAAGAGTCAGTTTGACAAGCTAAACCAACAACCTTAAATTCTCCTGGATGGCCTCTAACTACTTCCAAAGTTTGTTTACCAATTGAGCCAGTTGAACCTAAAATAGCAATCTTTTTCAAAACCCCTCCAGTCTTTTTTTTACTTTTTTAATAATCCAATCAGGAGTTGAGGCACCGGCTAGAAGCCCTACCCTCCGTACTCCCTTTAACCAATCTTTTTTAATCTCCTTTTCAGTCTCGATATGAAAAGTGGAAACAATCTTTCTCGTCAATTCTGCCAACCTTTTGGTATTCGAACTTTGTCTTCCACCGACCACAAACACGATGTCAACCATTTTAGCAATTTTTCTAGCTTCTTTTTGAGCTAATTGGGTAAAGCTACAAATTGTTCCCACCGACTCAAATTCTTTTGTCTTTTTCTTTAAAATCTGGCAAATTTCTTTAAAAAGATAGTTTGAGAAAGTTGTTTGGGAAAGAACCCCGATCTTTTCAACCCAAGGCACTCTTTTTGCCTCTCCAATCGAGGAAATAACTCTCCCATTTTTAGTGTAACCAATTATTGCTTTAGTTTCTGGATGATTTTTTTCCCCACAAATTATAACCCTAAATCCTTTTTCCTCGAGCTTGGGGGCTAATTTTTGGACTCGAGCAACCCAGGGACAGGTGGCGTCAATTACTGGCAATTTTAATTTCTTTAATTTCTGATAGGTTTCTGGGGATTCTCCATGGGCGCGGATAACAATCGTTTCTCCTCCTTTAATCTCCCTAGGGTCGGTAATTTTTTTTACCCCCCATTTTTTTAATTGTTCGATTGCTTGTTTATTATGAATTAATTCCCCTAAAATATAGATAGAGCCTTTTTTCTTTCTGGCTGCTTTTTCTACCAAACTCCAGGCTCTTTTAACTCCTGGACAAAAACCAGCAAATTTTCCCAAAATTATTTCCATTTTTGAATCCAATAAAGTAAATAAAAAGCAAAAAACAAAAGAAAAATTATTCCGGCCAAGCTTAAACCCAAACCAAAATTTTTAAAGTGTTTCAGTTGAGGAAAGAAATTCGGAATCATAAGAAGAGTAATTCCGATGAACATCAATATTCCCAACCAAGCTCCAAGCCATAAGGAAGTAAAAATTGCCATTTGAGACCGATCACGACTAATTTTTTTTAAGGTTAAATATGGGTGAATTAAAAAGCCGTATGAATTAGCTAGGAGGAGATATCCCTCTTTAAGAAGAGTTAGAATAAAAAGCTTTGGCAAAAGCTTTTCTTGCCCGAAAAAGTCTTGACTCAATCGCCGAAATCGTTTCATTTAATTTTTGGGCAATTTCAACAATAGTTAATCCCTCGTAATACTTTAGTCGCAAAATCTGGGAATATTCTTCGCTTAAGTTCTCCAAGGTTCGCCTAACCCTATATTCAAATTCTTTTCTTAACAAAATTTGTTCCGGACCTAAAGCTTGGGTAGCTAAATTCTCAAGCCAAGGAAGATGAGAAAATAAAATGGTTTTAATTTTCTTTTTTCGGTAAAAATCGGCGATTTCGTGCTTGGCAATTCCACAAAGCCAGGTAAAAAATGGAGACCTCGCAGAAAAAGTCGGCAAAGATTCCGAAGCAGAGATTAAAGTTTCTTGAAAAATGTCCCAGGCGTCATCTTCATTCTCAACGCGTTGTTTAATAAAATTCCAGAGTCGTCTTGAATATTTTTCAATCCATTTACTCATTTTTCCTCAGTTTATACTCTTCCAGCGCCTTAATCAACCATGGAGTATAATTTTGAGAATGAGTCTTGAAATCTTTCAAAAGTTCGTCAAGAGGCACCCGCTTATAACCATAGGCAACCTCAGAATTTGGATAGACTTCGCCGTTGTGTTCTCCAACTAAAAAAGCACAATATTCATTTTCGGAAAATTTTGTAAATCTGGCAAAGTAATTAAAGCCAAAAAGTTTCTTAACCGGAATTTCAATTCCCCATTCTCTTTTTAAACAACGCCAAGCGCCTTCTTCATAAGTCTCATCCGACCCATTTTCTTTATGAAGAGGATGGCTGTTGGTTAAATCCCAAAAACCATCCCAAAGTTTGTGTTTGCGCTTTTGAAGCAAAACTTCACCCTTTTTATTGCGGATCATAATGGTAAAGGCACGATGATGCAAGCCCGTCCCAATATGACACCGACTCTTCGGAGCATATTTGCCCAAAAAATTGTCATTTTTATCAACCAACAAAAGCTCTTGTTCCGTCATATAAATGTTTTGAGATAATTCTTGCTCCATTGGTGGGTTTGTTAATAATTATTTTTTTAATCCCCAAGCTTTTTAGTTTTTGGCTTACCCTATTTTCATCCTTACCCTGACAAATTAAATGAACATTGGGTCCAGCATCGATAGTAAAATAAACCGGTAAATCTATATCCCGCCAATCTTGAACCGCCAAAATTATCTCCATTGTTTTTGGCAACCAATAAAAAAGTGCTGGCTTGGAGGTCATCATTACCGCATGCATATTTACTGCCTCTTCTTCAATGATTTCTCCAAATTTTTTAAAATTTCGCTGTTTTAGGGCTTCTTTAATTATTCTTATCTTCGCCCTCATTCCTTCAATTCTTGGTTTATAAAATAGGCTGCTTTCGCTTAAAACATGTCCCTCCGAAGAACTCACTTTTTTGGGTGTTTCACCAATTATAGCAATAATATCGGTAATGTCCCACCAATTTGGTGGGTATAAAGAGTAAGCATATGAGGCTTCACTCGAATTTCCAGCCCTCCATTCAGTAAATCCGTCAGGAATTGAACGACAGGCAGAGCCCGAACCTTGACGGGCAAGAATTGAAAGTTGTTTTTGGCTAAGTTTTAAATCAGCAGCGGTAGTGGCGGCTAAAGTTAAGGCGGCAAAACCTGAAGCAGAGGAAGCAATTCCTGTCCCTTTGGGAAAATTATTTTTAGTCACTACCCGGGCATGAACTTTAATATTTGCTAAATTCCTTATCCGCTCAAGATGGTCAACTATCCGTTTTTTGCTTTTATCATCTAATTTCTCTCCTGCCATTTTTATCTGGTCTTGTTTTAAATTTTCTAAAAACTCAACCGTAGTTATAGTAAAAACATTGCTTAAATTCATCGCTAAAGAATTATTTGCCGGCAGCCGAAGCTTTTCATCTTTCCTTCCCCAGTATTTGATGAAGGCGATATTGGCTGGCGCAATCGCGGTAACTTTTCTCATTCTATTTTTACTCCTTCGGCGTTTGGCCTGACCTTTATAACCCTTCCGCCAGCCTTTTGAATTGCCGATTCTACCGCTTTTCTTTTTTCTTCCTTAATAAAGGCAATCATACAATCGCCCCCACCAGCCCCGGAAAGTTTTGCCCCCCATGCCCCTGTCTCCCGAGCAGCAATAATTAAGTTGGAGAGTTCTTTGGTATTCACACCTAAAGCATCAAGCAATTCTTGATTTAAATTCATCAATTCTCCTGTCTTTTTAAAATTTCCCCTCAGAAGAAGTGTTTTCGCTTTGTTAGTCAAAAGGCTGATTTGATCAAAAATAGAGTCGACTAATTTTTTATTATTTTCCCTTAAAATCGCCACTTTCTTCACCATGGTTGGCGTATCAGCTTTAATTCCAGTGTAACCAACCACGAGAGGTAGCTTTTTTACTTTTAAGGGAATAACTTTTTTCCCTCCTGTCACGAAAAAAACCGTCCCACCCCAAATAGCAGCAGCCAAATCAAAACCTGAGCCCACCCCCTGCACGTCAAGAACTGTTTTATGGGCTAAATCAAATAGTTTTTTATTATCCATTTTTATTTTAAATAACTCTGATAATCCTTTAAAAGCCGCTACTGTTACGGCTGAAGAGCTGCCAAAGCCGAACTCAGAGGAAAATTCGCTTTTCGTCTCTATCCTTAACCCTGATTTTACTTTATATTTTTCAAAAAAATTTTTAATTGACGTCTCCAAAAATTGAACCCCCTTAGGTAAATTTTTGTGTTGACCTAAAAGGCCTAGCTTTTTAGTATAACCAGCCACTCCCACTTCTGGGGCATCGATTTTTATTTCATCTCCAAAAACAGGCTCAATCAAAACCCTTATTCTTTGATCTACTGTAGTTACAATACATGGGCGATTATAAACCACTGCGTGTTCTCCAAATAACATTAACTTTCCTGGAGCAGAGACTTTAATTTTTTTCAATTCTTACCCCCTCTTCCCCTAATTTTACTTCAAAAGCAGGCAAATTTTTCTTTTTGGCGATTTTAAAAAGAGCTTCTTTTTTAGAATGAAAGGCTAAAATTATTCCCGCCCCTTTTTTCTTTCCCCCAGCCCCACAAATTTTAGCCGCTCCGCCTTGCTTTTCAATCTCTCGAACTATCTTTTTAGCAAAATTACTTACCACTCCCAAATCTTCAAGCAATCGTTCGTTTTCCCTTATTGTTATTTTAACTAACTTTTCATCCATCTGATTGAAGGCAACCAGAAGTTGTTTTGTTGTCTTTTCTATCTCATTTAAAATTTTTTCTGTTTTTATCTTATTTTGTTCATATAATTTCTAACTCCCAAAACCATTTCACCAGTGGTCTCCATCGGCCTGCCGGTATTTATCAAAACAAACTCCGGTAATCTGACAAACTTCAATTTTTCAAAAAGTTTTAAAAATTCTGTTTCTTTGCGATACCAAAGAAAGCCACCGTAGGTTGAAATTGTATTGTCGCCTCCACTAGGATTGCCATGTTGTTTTTTCTCAATCTCATAAGCAATTTCATTAATTTTTTCTTTATTAAATGGTTTATTTAAATATTTAACCAAACCAGCGGTTGTCGCTACCGCTAATGCTGCCGAAGAACCCATTCCGCAACCAATAGGAATTTCTGAAGAAATTTCGATTTTTAATTTTTCTTTTGCTTTGCCGAAAGTTTTAAGAACAAAATCTCTAGCGAATTCTGCTAATTTTGGAGATTCGGAGGTAATAATTTCATTTTTAGAAGATTGTCTAAATGAAACAAAGAGACGGCGATTAATCGCCGCCAAAATTGCTGGTTTCCCATAAACCACCGCATGCTCCCCAGAAAGAATAATTTTGCCAGGGGCGGAAACTTCAACTTGCTCCCTCATATAATTTTTAATTCTCTTAAGGCCCTTTCGGCATAGGGCTCAAAGAAAAGTTTTCTTTCTTTGAATAATCTTTTGACCTTATGTTTGGGAAAAAACTTTACAAACTCTATTTCTTCAAGGTTTAGATTAAAGGGACCATTATCTTTTGCTAAAAGAATGGTGTACAGTTCTGTTTCCCACCTGGTGGCAATGATAATCTTTTTAAAAATTTTAATATTTAATTTTCGAGCAACACCTAGTTCCTCTTTTATCTCTCTTTCGGCCGCTTTTTGGTAATCTTCTCCCTTTTTTAAATGTCCGGAGCAGGAAATACTGTAAAAACCAGGATAGAGATCTTTAGTGAGACTTCTTTTTTGCAATAAAATTTCCCCTTTTGCATTTGAAATCACCATTCCTACTGATCTGTGAATCAAAGTTTTATTTTGATGACATTCTTTCCTTGTCCGATAACCGACAACTTTATCGTTTTTATCGACGACCACAAAAAGTTCATCTTGATTATCGGTCGTTTCCATATTTACTTTTTACTTCTTTTTTAGGTCACCGCCAAATCTTCTCTCTCTTCGGCCAAAATCAAGAAGTGCCTCGCGAAGAACTTCTGGGGTTAAATCAGGAAAATTAACTGTAGAATCATAAAAGTAAAGTTCGGCTAAAGCTCCTTGAAAGATAAACATCCCGCTTGTTCGTTGTTCACCAGAGGTGCGAATAATCAAATCAGGATCGGGTAAACCAGCGGTATCAAGATGTAAAGAAATTAGGTTTTCATCAATTTCATCCGGTTCTAGAATGCCATCTTTAATCCCTTGAGCAATCTCTCTGAAAGCCCGAACCAACTCATCTCTACCACCATAATCTAAAGCAAAAACTAGATTATATTTCTCATTTTCTTTTGTTCTCTCTTCTATGCTTTTGATTGCCTCAAGCAAACTCGGTCGCACCTTAGCAATCCTATCTTTCCTGCCAATGTGTCTAACTCTCACGCCCACATTCATCGCTTCGGTGATTATCTCTTCGTCGGTGAACAACTTTTCGAAAATTGCTGTCAAAGCGCTTATTTCTCCTGGAGATCTCTTTTCTAAGTTATCAGTAGATAATCCCCAGATAGTTAAGGTATGAATTTCCCAATCACGGCATGCTCTTATTAAGTCTTTAGCCGCTCTCGCTCCCTTCCTATGCCCTTCTACATCTGGTAGCCCTCGTTTCCTTGCCCAACGACGGTTACCATCTGGAATGATAACAAGGTGCTTGGGAAGAATAATACTTGGCTCGATCTCTTGAGGAGAAAGTAATTCTTTATTAACGGAGTTTTGTTCTGTCTCGAGCTTCGCCATTTTTTATATTAAGAAGGTCTAAAGCCTGGGCTACATTCTTCTCTGATTACTCTCCTTCGTCCAGCCCTAAAATCCTCAAGTATCTCTAGGGCTCCTGCCCTCCTTGGCATGTGTATTATATCAACTGGATTGATCCAACGATGATTAATGACTTCTCTGTCTTTTGAACTAAATCCTTTTGGAGAATCAGACCTTCCCTGGAAATGGATAAGATAAACCCTTCCCCAAATACCTGTCCTCTTCCCTAGCTGATAATCTCCAATCCAGTCAACTTCTGGGTTACAAACCATCCCCTCTTTGACACCAACTTCTTCCTCCAATAATCTTATTAAAGCCTCAAATTCTGTTTCTCCCTCTTTTATAGTTTCTGCTGGAATGCTAATATCACCGGCCATCTTATCTACTTGGGGTTTGTTTTCTGTTTCCTCAATCACCAAAACTTTCCCATCTTCACTTAGGATAATGGCAGCCACTCCCATTATTTTCCTTTCTTCAATCTCTTTAGAAATTTGTACTTCTGGTCTTTGAGCTTCTACCACTTTTAATTTCCTCCAAACCGCCGTTGGCGACGACTGTAGTCAAGAATCGCCTCTTTAATTTTGGCCGGAGTAAGATCAGGAAAGTGATCGTGCTCAAAATAGAATTCACTGTAAGCGTTTTGCCAGGACATAAAGCCGGAAAGCCGCTGCTCTCCGGAGGTACGAATAATAAGCTCTGGATATGGATAGGATTGACCTTTGGTATCCAAATAAGATTCAAAAATTTCTTTGGTCAACTTGTGAGGATCCACCTTTTCTTCAAGCATCTTTTTAGTTGCTCTTAAAATTTCGTCATGACCGCCATAATCAAGACAGAAATTCAGAATATGCTTTCTAGCGTTTTCAGTCTCCTTTTCTGCCTTTCGAGCAGTCTTATCAAGCCATTTAGGAATTTTTTCTTTCCGCCCTAAATGAATCATACGAGCTCCATATTTCTTGGCGTCTACCAAAAGATTCTCAATTAACTTCTTATAAAGCCTCATTAGGTACGCTACCTCTTCTTTTGAGCGATTCCAGTTTTCTGTCGAAAAAAACCAGAGCGAAATCGTGTGAATCCCAAAAAGATAACAGGCCCTTACTATCTCCGGGGCAATCTCAAAACCCCTTTTGTGTCCTTCAAACGTTGGAAGCCCTCGGGCTCTAGCCCAACGACGATTACCATCAGGAATAATGGCAAGATGAGTAGGAAGCTTTGTTCCGGAAGGCAGGGAAAAGTCCCATTTATACATTGAACAAAATTATAGCACGGAATCGCAATTTTTGCAAAATTTGACAGCCAAGATTGATATTGATAGACTGAATTTGATGGAGAAATTGGCTTTTGATATTGGTAACGAATTCAAATTGGGTGGAGAAACGGGAATTCGCCAGGCTGCTGGATATGGCTCAATTGGAGAATTAATCTCCGCCATTCTTCCTAACATTTATATTTTCGCCGGAATTATTCTTTTCATTTTACTGATTGTCGGCGGATTGATGGTTATAATTAACTCTGGTAAAGGAGAGCAAGAAGGGGTTCAAACAGGCCAAAAAGCAATTACCGCCGCCTTGGTTGGTTTCTTGATTATTTTTGCCAGTTATTGGATAATGCAAATAATAGAAATAGTAACTGGAATTAAAATTTTTGAAAGCGGATTATGATGGATATTATTGGTGGAATCACCCCCCCGGCACCCTTCACTCCAAGTCAATATGGAGGCTTCGAACATGGATTAATGGGATTTTTTAATAATATTATTCGTCTTTTAATTGTGGTTGGCGGGCTTTTTGCTTTTTTAAATTTAGTTTTAGCTGGATATGGATTTTTATCAGCGGGGGATGACCCGAAAAAAATGGCGGCTGCCTGGCAGAAAATTTGGCGATCGATGATGGGACTGCTTTTTATTTTGGGTTCATTTGTTTTAGCGGCGATTTTTGGTTATTTGTTGTTTGGAGACCCAACAGCAATTCTGAATCCTAAAATTTATGGACCATAAAATTTTTTTAGCCCAAACTCCTCATCCTTTAGGGCCAATCGGTGGTGAGGAAGGTTTTGGCCCTTGGGGCGGACTTGGCACCGAAGCTAAAATCTCGGTTGCCGCGGGAATTTTTACTAATATTATCTCTCGGGTCATTGGAGTAATGACCATTGTTGCCGGGCTTTGGTTTATATTTAGCTTTATCATTGGCGCTTATGGATTTTTAACTGCTGGCGGAGATTCCAAAAAAATGGGTGAAGCGGCTTCAAAAATCACCTCGGCCATAATTGGCTTAATTGTTGTTGTCGCCGCCTATGCTTTAATTTCTTTAATTGGTGGGCTTTTAGGATTTGAGGATATTTTGCAGCCACAAAAATTAATTCCATTATTAAAACCAGGAGGGTAATGGAACCCATACCAACAGGAATTTACAATCCTGTCATCGGTCTATTTGGCACCGGTGAAGGAGCTCAAATTATCGCCGAATTGATCGGTAGAATTTTGAATCTTGCCTTTATGATCGGTGGTTTAGTTCTTCTGGTGATGATTATTGTCTCGGGAATTCAGTGGATGTTGGCTGGCGGAGATAAACAGGCTGTTTCTTCGGCGCAAGGAAGGTTAACTTCGGCTATTATCGGCTTTATTATTCTCGCCTCTGCTTTTGCTATTATCAACTTCATCGGCAATATCTTAAATATTGAATTCCTACAACCACCGTTAAGAATAACCTGGCCTGGGCCCTAGGTCTTATGAATCAAACCCCAATTATTTCAGATATTGGTCAATATCTAACTGCTTTTAAGATTTTTGAATTACAACCACTCATAAATGTTTTGGTTATTTTGATCCTGACTATCGCTGTTATTCTGTCTTTATTTCTCTTTATCATCGGTGGAATTCAATGGATTACTTCTGGCGGGGACAAGGAAAGAATTACTTCGGCCCGGGGTCGGGTTATGGCGGCTATAATTGGATTAGCAATTGTCCTTTTGTCCTGGGCAATCTATGGATTGCTAGGCGGGGTTTTCCGCTTTCCTTCGGTATTCCAAATTCCAGGAGGTCCAGGCGGGAGTTGCGCCTATTGTGAACACTGCGAAAGCTCATCGCAGAAAACTCACCAGTGTCAAGGAACAATCCAAGATGGGGTTTGTAAATACAACCCAAGCGTTAATCCCAACTGTACTCTCTGTAAATTTTGTGGAAATGGAGTTTGTGAGATTTGTGAGGGTCCTGATTGGTGTTCCGAAGATTGCCACTAATTTGACAGTTGAGCTTTAGTGCTCTTATAATTAAGTTATTCGTATTTATTCGCGAACTCAAGAAAGGGGGTGAAAAATGAAATTTCCAGTTTGGGCGGCTGAACAAATAAATATTCTTCCGGGCGGACAATTTCAGCCATTGGGAGATATTACTATCCCGAAAATTGTCTCTGCTGGTATTCGGCTGATTTTGGTTATTGCTGCTTTAATTTCTTTTGTGTTTTTAATAATCGGCGGGGTTAAATGGATTGTTTCTGGTGGAGATAAAGAGGGAACAGCTCAAGCAAGAAGCACAATTATGGCGGCTTTGATTGGTCTATTGATTGTTTTCGCCGCTTGGGCAATTATCAGATTAATCGAAACTTTCTTTGGCATCCCAATTCTGACCTTAACTGTTCCCACTATTGGTCAGTAATTGATAGTTTAATTATTTAAAGTGGTAAAGCACCTGCGGGGTTGACGTCGGGTGCTTTTATATTGTAAAGTGGAGTTATGAGTTGGCTCACTGAAGAGTGTTCTACGATGGTTACCCCACCTGGCGGAGGCGAGCCGATTGAAGTTGCTACCATCAAGGGATTTGAGTGCATTATTATCCAAATTCTTAACCTGGCTGTTCGTCTAGCGGGAATTGCCGTTTTTATTATGCTTCTTATTGGTGGTTTTAAATATTTAACTTCAGACGGAGACCCAAAAGCAGCTGAATCAGCTAGAAAAACCATAACTTATGCGATTTTGGGTTTGGCTTTAATTTTAATTTCCTGGTTTATTTTAAGATTTATTGAGGAGTTTACCGGGGTTAAAATCACCGAATTTGCTATTCCCACCCCTGCTCCCTGAAATGAAAAAACTGCCCATTGTTATCTCCATCTTCGTCATTTTTTCTTTTTTCTTTTTCTTCTTTTCCCCTCCTTCTTTCGCTGTTTGTAGGTCGCCTGGCTATAATCCTGGACTCGACCCTGACATTAACTTAGATATTTTGGGTTGGGAGGAAATCGATGGATATCCAGGCCTCTTTGACTTTGACCATCCAACCGATCCCAAGGCCCCTCAATTGAGCACTCTTATCGAGGGAAATTGTACTCTACCGGTAAGTAGCGTTAATATGGTTTCTAACACTGGAGTGCCGCCCAATGTTCCCGGTGACTACGCCAACTTGGTCTGTCTTTCCACCCTGGCTGGAAAGCCGGTTTTGGTGCCGAACTCCGGCTACGATATGGGTGGAGGATGCGAGGCGGTTGTTCTTTATGCTACCTCCGATAGTATTGTTTTGAACTACACCCCCGATGACGATATCGAGGGCCCTGGCTATACTGTCTATCTTAACAATTTTCAAGTTGATTCCAATCTTCTTGCTTACTACAACGAACGGCATGGGTCAGGAAGAGCCGAGATGCCTTGTCTCTCAGGAGGAGAAAAGATTGGTGTTACCAGCGGAGAAATCTGTGTTGCTATCCGAGACACAGGCACGTTTATGGACCCCCGCTGGCTGGAGTGGTGGCGACAGTGCCCAGCCACGGCCCTTGAGCTTATTCTTAAATTGATAAATATTTGTCTAACGGGACCGCCGCTTGCCTGTAATCCCTCTAATTCCGGCAGTCCTGATTCTCGACCAGTTCCTTGCGATGCTTGTAATCGAACTGACCTTTTTACTTCCTCTTGCGCCACCACTTTTACTGTTAATGATGAAGTTACTTATCGGCGGGGCGAGGCTGATTTTTGGTGTCC
>Ga0100403_1002699_pt1 | contig 13839 bp, 5 predicted proteins | sample CryGeymet201501t_FD_83663 | JGI IMG/M metagenome (GOLD analysis project Ga0100403, IMG submission 83663) | Groundwater microbial communities from Crystal Geyser aquifers in Utah, USA - Crystal Geyser metaG 2015-01t | ecosystem: Environmental > Aquatic > Deep subsurface > Groundwater | place: USA...
TATCCTTTTCGAGTTAATAAAAAAGGAAGACAATGATCAACTAGAAAAGTTATATGACTCTTTCATTCGAAAAAAATAGAAATTATAATCCATCATACAAGAAATGCACGGACGAGATAGAAATGGAGCAAAATACGCAAAGGGCGTAACCTTTATAGATCAACTACCTGAACTTGCAGACTTGGAAAGAGGAGGAGGGCATTATCAACAATATACTAGAAATGCACAATTACCTCCTCCACCACATATGTCTCAATCTTCACATGTACCACCTCCTAGAATGCCTAATGATATAATTCCTCCAGAATTAGCTATTAATTATCAAAAACATATAAGGCCAAAACAACAACTGAATGAGTCATCTGGAATGGCTCTTTATAATGAACCTATATCTCATCAAGAGATAGAACCTGAACCTTATAGGCAATTTGATAATCCAGATGATGGATTATCTTGTAGAGCTATAGCTAATCATGTACAAGATTGTCCTGTATGTTCGAAGTTTCACGGTGGAGCAGATAAGACTATTTATATTATAATAATTGTCGTATTAGCCATAGTAACATTATTACTACTTAAGAAAGTTCTCGATGTATGATGACTAGATGATGTATATAAGGATAATATGTGCATGGATGATATACTTAAAGATGTTCTTTGCAGTATCAAAATGGAAGCTAAGAATTTTGATACTCTAGTTCTGTCAGGAGGTTCAACTAAAGGATTAATAATATTAGGAGCCGTTCAATGTGCTGAAGATAAAGGTTTACTTAATAACGTAACTAACTATTATGGAACATCGGCAGGATCTATAATATGCTATTTGCTTGCAATAGGTTATTCACCTATTGAAATTATGGTATATATATGCACTCATAGATTGCTTGAAAGATTGCAATCTTTCAATTTAATTTCTATGCTAAATGGTTCAGGAGCTATTTCTTTTATACATATTCAAGATTGCTTGGAGAAAATGACATTGGATAAAATCAATAGATTTGTTACTTTGAAAGAATTACGTGATTTATATGGTAAAAGACTGGTATGTTCTACTTATAATAATACCAAACAAAAAATGGAATATATCTCACCTGAAACTCATCCAGATTTTCCATGTTTGATAGCATTAAGATTATCTTCTAATGTACCCTTATTATTTGATAGATTTAGCTACATGGAGAACGAATATGTTGATGGAGGTATATCAGATAATTTCCCTATTCTGGAGGCTGAAAAAATAGGAAAAAGAGTACTTGGTATTACTCTTCTAACTGATGTTGCAACAAAATTAGATAGTGGACCATTAAAATTCATTCTTGCGTTATTATACGTCCCTATTAACCAATCTACCTTACATAAAATAAGTATGACAGACCCGGATAAGACAAAAGTAATTATATTGGATTCTGGGACATTGAATAATACATTTACTGATTTTAATTTAACATCCAAGCAAAAATTAGATATGTTTGCCTCTGGTTATCAAAGTTTCAAGGATTTGTATTAAATTAGCGTATTCTTATAATTTATAAGAATACTCAGATTTCATCATTACAATAATCTACTGGAAAACAAAGGTAAATGATCTTGTGACTTCTTCACAAGTTTTTTAGTCTCTTTCTTAGATTTTTTTAGACTTTTTCGTGCTGAAAACTCTAAGATGATATCATCATCTTCATCTTCTGTATCGTCCTCTTTTTTACTTTTCTTATGTTCTTTACTTTTATCTTTCTCTTTATCCTTCTCTTTATCCTTCTTCCAAACTATCTTCTCTTTACTCTGTTTAATATCACCATCTTCATCACAATCCTCTTCACCATCGCTATCTTCTATCTTCACATCTGCTTTTGCCTTGGAATCATCTTCCATTGTTCTTACCCTATAACCTTCCCATTTTTTACCCTTTTCACAATCACCCCATAAACGAATAAAGTAATCTTCTACTTCATTACGACAAGGAATATTCATATACGGAATAGCTTCTTTGAACCACATCTTAAATGTAGTATATAGTTCTAGCAAAGTTATACTTTTATTGTTATCAGAGATGATACATTCATCGACAAATTGCCTATATAAGTCATTTTGTTTTTGATAAACTGCTGTAGCTGCTCTAACTTTATCTGGTTCAATAAGAGGTTGATCTTTCATTTTCTTACGATGCTCTAATAACATCCAGGCAAATGCTGGGACCATTTTTGGAATTTTTAAGTGAAAATTAGGATCCATAGGAAATTTTTTTTGGTATAGTTGATCTTCATAATTTTCAGGAGCAGGATCATCTGGACGGCAAAATGTCGATTCAAATGGGATTACCCTGATACGATTCCATGAAGCTTTATCTGCATATTTGATCCTTGGGAGTTTGTTGCAATTATGAACAACTACACTTTCAGAAAGAAAGCTATTATATCCATCTTCGGCACTTATATCATATACATTTTTAGTTCCTGCAGATTTTATATTTACGACAGGTAACGTAAAATATCTCTTCTTAGTTTCTGGTTTTAAAAATTCAGTTAATCCTGTTCTATCGCAATATTCTTCATCATATTTTCCTGAATAGTTATATGAACTGATTAAAGCAGTCATATTTTTACCTAAATTTAAGTTATACCTGAATCCGATATGCTTAATAACATCATACATATTAAAATGTTCTCCTAGAAAAGAATACAAAAGAGGAATAATTTCTTTAGTCTTATTACCTCTAAGTAACATTTCATCATAGATTAGATCCATATTTTTATCAAGATATCCTGCTAAAAAATCTCTCATTAGAAACCTGGGAATATTTTTGATATTTTTGATATTTACACCAATTTTCAATAAATCAGCATTGCAACCAATGATAGACATATCATTCATAACTTCTGCAGGATATTCTTGCTCATTATTATCATAAAAATAACCTAGAAGTCTATATAATGTAGCCGCTCTAATTCGATCTGTACCTTTACTACAATCGAAGAACAAATTATCCCAATAAAAAGTATACTGATCTTTCTCTGTTAATATATCAGTACAATCTACTGTACATAATCCTACGACAAGTTTGTCCTTGCAATATAAATCTTCTGCTTTTACCCAACCTCTTTCAGTCATTATTTTATGCCCAGGAGTGCATATGATTTTTCTATTATCTAATAAGGTCACTTCTAGACAATTTTGCTTTCCTTTATCGAACCATGCCTCTTGCATTACTTTACGTAAAACTTTTCCTTCATCTTTCCAAGCTATAACAGACTGATTATCATTCAGATGTTGTATCTTAATAGACATTCCATCATTTACAGATACGAGAGAATCTTCTGCAATGCAGATAAATACTAATTTGAACATTGGAGTAATTTCTCTGACATCTTTACCTCTTTGGAATAAATCTCTTGCATAGAATGTATCATTACCAGTCAGATGTTTGAATACACCTACATTAATACTTTCATCACCATTCGGTTCTTCTAATACAGCCCACCTAACACCACCACCGGCTCTTGCCAGATCAGCAAAAGCTGAACCTATGGCTGGTTTCTTACTAGTTATGATACCTGTATTAAATTTAATTGCCAAAGGTCCCAACATCTTCTCGAAAAAGAGTTGAAAAATACTTTTACTATTATCACCATCACCTGTCCAAAAATGACCATGTTTTCTGAAATTACCTCCGACAAATACTTCACAATAAACATCTTTAACATATTTTCTTAATGATTTGTCAGGAAATACTGTCTCAAGATAAGCATGAACATCTTGAACCGTTGGATCATCTTCTGTATAAGTAACATAATCGATAGGTAAGCTTTTGGAGATAAAATCTTCTGGTCTACCAGGACGAAAGATAAATTGCTGAAGATCATATACTCCGTTCTGAAAACATATCAAATATGGATTGGTATCTAACTTATTCAAAAATCTTCTGTCATAGAAGATTTCTGCAGCTTCTTTCATAACGCTATTCTTAAATGGAGTAGTTTTGAGACTAGTCATTAACTTCATAGTATTTTTCCATTTAATGTTCCTCAGAGCTTCGTGTTCTTTAGTTTCTTCTTGTGTTACATTACTAAGAATTTCTTTACCTACTTGTTTAATACGTTCTACCATTATTGTAGAGATTTTTTGTCTAAGATCTACACCTCTATCAATAGGTTCCCATTTATGCTTAGAAAACCTATACCAAGACTCATCAGAAATAGAAGCACATACAAATTCATCGCCAAATTCTTCAAATAGAGCTTTGGCGATATCATAATGTGAACCTCCACATAAAGCTTCTTGTACATGCTTAGAACTTTCTTCTTCTTTGAGCTTTTCAAATTGAAGAGGTGAGTCTAATTTAGCATAATAATTTAATGTACCTAAAGTGATATCTTTATTCACCATTTTATCCCATTCATGAATACATCTCGTTTCATCATATTTATCGACTGATCTGGAAGAAAATTCACACCAAAGATCTAAACCATCCTGACACCCATCAGAAATATTATACAAAGCCCAACCAATTGTCATCCATTCATTATAGTCATCAGCTCTAGAATCTGAGATAAGAGGAAGTAATTTTTTGGCTAATTCCAGTTTTTGAGTTATACTCTTTTGCTCATAAGTCTTCCTATCTTCAGCTTTCCTAATTTTAATCTTTTCTTTCAAAGGAGATATCAATCCCGCTTTAAGATCACATGTAGATCTACCATAAGGAACAATACTGAGAATTCTAGGAAGATACTCTTTTACTTTACCTACAATAGGAATTAATCCTTCCTTATTATCAAAGATCTGATATGCCCTAAACGCATCTTCTAGAGATATTTGTTGTAAATCGGCATCAAATATCTTAGTAACTAAATAAGGTTCCATATCTACTTTCTTTCTTGAGCCGTACATAAGCCAATGAACTTTACAACATGTTCTATCTATTAGGGTGCTGGAATCATCGAATCCTAAGCTTTGAAAAACATTCTTGTCTTTCATGAATGTTTTAACTCTGGGAATTAGATGAGTTTCTTGATCTGGTTTAGTTAAGAAACAATAAGGAAAATGTAGATGGAATCCATGTTTAATATAAACTACATCATTAGACGTTACGGTGTACATTTTCTTCTCTAATAAAACACAAATAAGCATTTCATCAGTACAATTATCGACAATCTTACGTAAAACTGTTTGATATATATCGATAACTGCTAATACTTGATCGTCTCTGTATAATTTCTCTCCAATATCCCCACCAATATCTCTTACTTTAATATCAATATCTGCTAGTACTGGTAGATAGTGCTGAGGTTTTTCTGCTATTCCTAAAATTGGATTCTTTTTCGTAGATAGTATGTTTGAGTAAGCGTCCCAGAGTTTCTCCATTCCTTCTCTATTTAGATTAAAAGATCCATTAGGACTAATAAGAGATACGTGTGTATGAAATGCACCTTGCACACGGTAATTATTTAGTATGTTCGCTATCGTTGAATCCATTTGTATTTCTATTATTTAAAGTTTTTTGTTCATTTTTAAATTTTCTAGTTATGCACAAATTGAGGCAAGTAAGGAATAATCAGTTTAAAACATAACGTTGGAATAAAAAGAAACTAAATGTCAGCTGAAAACGATAAAATATGTTGTGATAGCTATGTTAACTTTGAACTGAGTGATAATGAAGCTCCTCGGGAAGATGATAATTCTAATAATTCTAATAATTCTAATAATGCTGATAATATCGTTGATTTGAAGAAAACAGAAGGTTCTTGTATAAGATTAACCGACCAATCTCCCGAAGCTAAAAAATGTATAGTTCAAGCAAACTATAACAAACTAATGGACTTGATCAATGAAAATAAGGCAAAAAACAGACATACTACTACGAATGAGAATATTTTAGATGATGAGGATAATGAAGATGAATTACTCAACAAAATTGACTTGAATAAGTTAATGGGGTTGATTACTGCTGATGATACGGAGGAGGAGGAGGAGGAGGATGAGGATGAGGATGAAACGGAAGAGAATGATAGAAAGAATACATACAAAACTGATGACGAACATCTCTCAGATTTATTCGTCAAAGTTGATATAAACTATGTATTGACGATGAATGGAAAGCCTAGATATGTTGTCAAAACAGAAAAAGAAGCCAAAGAAGCATTGTGGGATATCGCAAAAACATGTTGCCGATGGATTCAACCAAGATCATCTTATAATGTAAGTTTCCATCAAACTTCTGAGAATTCATTAGTAGTAAAGACAATACATACAAACTTTTTATTCTCTTATGATAGTGATTTCTGCACTGTAGAATACCATCCTGTATACGTCTTGGAAAAGTAATTTTTACACAAATGTGTGTAAAAATTTCACTCAGGTGAATCATTTCACTCAGGTGAATCATTTCACTCAGGTGAATCATTTCACTCAGGTGAATCATTTCACTCAGGGAAATATGAATGTAAATGTATAAGCACAAACAACGAAACCTGGACCAAAACCACCAGATGCTGTGAAAACTTGACTAACTGTCTTTGCTCCTACTGTAGCTGATATTGGAGGATTATCAGATGAAATAGCAGCATTACTACCATTGGTATTAACATACCCACCAGCTTGTATACTTGATGAAAAATTAGAAAATGTCAAGTCAGTAGGTAAACTAACAGTGACAGTTTCTGTAGTGGATAAAGTTAGCGCAACTGCAGCAGACCATCTTCCAGTTACTGTTACTATGTTATTGTTTCTAAACCAAGTATGTACAGGTACAGATGGAGTACCAAAAACACTAGAAGTAGATATAACGGTAGGAGTATAACTATTGTTGAGAGGATCAGTATTAATTGTGTATAAAGGCATCCAACGTTCGTTGCCATTTTCTATCACCCTGGCAAATTTATCTATTGTAGCTCGATTATCGCTTGTGATGGTAGTTGATGTAGTCGGACCTGAACTTCCTGTTAACAAAAAATAACTATCTGCACTACCAGTGAGATTCAAAAATATACCTCCTTGAGGAAAAATAAGTGTAGTAGGAAGACCATTAGCATCAACGGATACATAATTAAAAACATCGTTTGCTTTGTTAAATAATGTACCAAGATTATTAATATAAGTTAACTGAGTTCCCCCAGTAGATACGATAGATAATGCATTGTCTGTTCCTGGTACTATTGAGAGAGCTGTAGCAGCACCAGAAGGAGAAATAGTTGTTAATCCTGTATTGGCTACGTTAAAATATGTTTGATTCCCAGCAGAATTTTGTATTTTGAGAGCATCAACTGTTCCTGGTACTATTGTAAGAGCTGTAGTAGCTCCAGAAGGAGAAATAGTTGTTAATCCTGTATTAGCTATGTTAAAATATGTTTGATTTGCAGCAGAATTTTCTACTCTGAAAGCATTCCCACCACCTCCAGAAATCTTTAATCCGTTACCAGCTGTTGCACTTGGCTCAATAATTTCGGACCATTCACTATCGTTACCAATTATTCTTAATCTTTCCGAACTATTAAAAGTCGAAGCCCCAATAGCAAGACCACCACCACCAATACCAACACTATTTGCCGCCATTGCTGTGCCTGATAATGTACCAAATACAGCGTTACCCTTGATATCAAGAGTAGAGGCAGGACCAGTATTATTCTCACCAACTGCAAGTTTAGAATCTGCAGTAATAAGAGCATTCATAACTCGACCGTCAAACCCAACATTACCTACAGGGTCCAATGAACCCGATGTGAATGCAAATCCATGTACATTTGAACCTGAAGAAGGTACGTTAAAACGTAACCAACCTCTTGTACCTCCTTGAGAATCAAAGCCAAGACGATAACCTGTATATTGTGTTGCTAAACCAAGTCCAGTATCTTCATTTAAATATTGGCCAAACACTCCGAGTAAAGTCATATTAGTAAATTGTGGAGTACCTGTAGTGTTAACATTTTGATTAAGCATACTCGCCAATTCCCATTCATCTGAAGTGAATGAATATCCAGCAATATTACCTATATTGACAGGAAAATCGATTACTCCTGTGGAACTAATTGACATAGCTGTAGTCCATGTAATAGGGCTACCTGCAGCTATAGATTCTTCAACCCTGATATTAAAGGTATCTGATACTTTCGTAAATAGAAAATTACTTCCACTATCAGAAGAAGTCCAATCTGATCCATTGAAGTAAGCATCAAAAGAAATATTAACTGAATCATGACCAAAATTAAGGATTTGCATTGTTGGGAATGAATCAGTATCTACAAAAAATTCCACATGAGGTCCACTTGAAGCACTATTCGCTAATCCTGATATTGCCATCTTACCTCTAGTAGGAGCTACAGTTCCTAACTCTAATGAAGTAGGAATTGCCACATGACCAGACATGTTCAAAGATAATCCAGTTTCCCAAGGAATGACATTACCAGCCCCTGTACTTCCATATTTAATTTCAAAGGTATCATTACTTTTTGTTATACTATAACTACTACCTGTAGAAGAAAGATAATCTCCTCCGTTGTAGTAAGCATCAAAAGATAAGGCAATGTTATCGTGAGTCCAAGAAAGTAGTTGGACAATAGGTAAAGTTCCTATATCGGTGAATGTTTCAATATGAGGTCCGCCTGTAGCTGAATCATTACCATTTATTCTCAATCTACCTCTATTCGTATTAGGAGGTTCTGCGATTTTGACAATATCAAAGTTACCAGTATCTGTAGAAATACCAGACAGATAACTCCATTGTGATGACGTGAATGAACTACCCGCTATATTACTAACATTAACGGGAAAGGTAACATTAGCGCCTGTTTCTACTGTCATAGCGGTTACCCAATCTACTGTTCCACCTTGTGCTACTCCATGATCAGTTAAAATCATCAATTTGTCACTAAATTTTTGCATTAAGAAATTACTACCTGCATCTGATGACTTCCAAGCTCCATCAAAGTAGGCATCAAATACAAGATTAATGCCATCTCTAGAATAAGGTAGAATTTGGAATAAAGGATAGGTAGTATCAGTATTAACGTAAAATTCTATATTCGGTCCTAGAGTTGGATTTTCATTCAATCCAGAAATAGCCATTTTACCTCTAGCTGGTGTTTTGAATGTACCTAATTGTAGAGTAGAAGGTATTTCCACATTTCCTACTAAATCCAAAGACAATCCAGTATTCCATGATATCGAATTACCTGCAGCTACATTATCATATTTAATCTCGAAAGTATCGCTACTCTTCGAGATACTATAACTACTCCCAGTAGAGGCGACATAATTAATCCCGTTAAAGAAGGCATCAAAAGATAAAGCGATATTGTCGTGGGTCCAAGAAAGTAATTGAGTGACAGGTAAAGTGCCAATATCAGTGAACGTTTCAATATGAGGTCCGCCTGTAGATGAATCATTACCATTTATACGAAGTCTGCCTCTGTCAGTAGCAGGTGGATTATCTATTCTCACAACATCAAAATTACCATCGTCAGTAGAAATACCAGATAGATAACTCCATTGAGACGGGGTAAATGTATTCCCAGCTATATTACTAACATTGACAGGAAACAACACATTAGCACCTGTCTGAACTGTTATAGCAGTAACCCATGTTAAAATACTTCCAGCAGCAACAGCATGGTCCGTTTTAATGTCTAAGGCATTATCAGTTTTGCTGATGACAAAATTACTTCCTGCGGTTGATGATTTCCAAGAATCATCGAAATAAGCATCGAAAGCTATATTGACGTCATCACGTGCGAAAGGTAAAATTTGCATTGTAGGATACGTAAAATCTGTACTAACGAAGAATTCCATGTTAGGCCCAGCAGTCGCACTTGATGCTGTTCCTTCTATTGCCATTTTACCTCTGACGGGTGCAACACCGCCTAATTGCACAGTAGTGTTGATATCTACATTCTTATTCAATTGGATTGTATTCTCACCATTGGGGTTTAATCTGATATAATTCTGAATAACTCCTGGATCTAAAACATCAAATACTAATTCTACTTGCTCAGCACCAGATGTTGCATCTCTTACTATGGTATAGATAGATGCTCCTGTCACACTTCCGTTGTTTGTATTTTGAAAGACAGAATTGATCATCATAGCAATATCATCATCTTGGACTGTAGTAGTAAAACTACCTCTGCTCTTATAAAAATCAATCTTTGCACCTGTTGCATTATCAGCATCATTATAAACACGTAATAAAGGAGCGTTACTCGATTTTTTCATATCAAGTGTTTCTAGTACTGTGACATTACCTCCAGTCGAAATACTCATTGCTGTATTCCAAGTTATAGGTGAAGCAGCTGCTTCTGAGTCATACAAGAAAGAAAGAAGATTATTAGCTTTCGAAATGGAAAAATTACTAGAAGAATAAGAACTTCTCCATTGGCTTGCAGAATCTAAATAAGCATCAAAAGATAGATACATATCATCATGATCGAGAACTAAATTTTGTTGTACTGGTCTGGTAAGATCTGTGCTTACGAAAATTTCAGTATGAGGTCCTGTAGCAACACTATCAGCACCTCCTTCTATGATGAGTAGGCCTCTATCTATCGATTTTTGCCCTAATTGTAATTTCATGAATGCTGGACTGCCTGTGGTATTTACATATTGATTTAACCCATCGATAAAAGCGAGTTCAGCATTCGAAAGAACAGTTTGGTCTCTGAGCTTAACAGAACCATCTGTTGCAAAAAACCACGAATCATAAACGTATGGATAAGTCCCGCTGGATGAAATAGCAAGTCCATATATATTACTATTATCTACGGCAACATTTACCCTCCATAAACCAGCTACACTTCCAGTTTGACCTCCAGGACGAAGTCTATTATCAAATCCGAAACGATATTGAGCATTATCTATACCGAATGTAACAGTACCATCTGAATAAAAAGTATTCAAATTAATTCCATTAGGCGCTAATCTTAAATCATCATTGAGACTATCAAATCTCCAATATTCGAAAGATCCGTCTCCTGGGAGGAAAAATCTAAGTTCTCCACCTTCATTTGTACTACTTCCATATAATTGCAAAACACCTTCAGATGTATCATTCACACCAATGCTTAATTGTTGAGGTATGTCAACTTGACCACTCGTATTCATAGTTAATCCAGTGTTCCAAGTTATAGTTGTCCCTGTAGGTGCAACATCATATTCCAAAGTAAACAGATTATTATTCTTTCTCATACGATATGAAGATCCATCGAAAGATGATAATTCTGTGGCTCCGTTGAAATAAGAATCGAAATATAACCTAATATCATCATGAGCCCAATTTAGCATTTGTGAAACTGGCAATGCATCTACATCACTAACATATGTTTCTATATGAGGACCTCCTGTACTAGAAGTTGTACCATTTATGAGTAATCTACTTCTGTTTACATCAGGTGCAGAATTAATATTAATCTTTTCGAAAGAACCCGGAGTCGGAGTTAAAGTAGATAAAAATGACCATTGTGATGTAGTAAATGAACTACCCGCGATATTACTAACATTAACAGGAAAAGTAACATTAGCACCTGTTTCTACTGTCATAGCAGTAACCCATGTTACTAAGCCTCCTTGTGCTACACCATGGTCGGTTAAAATCGTTAATTTATCATTAAATTTTTGGACCAAGAAATTACTACCTGCATCTGATGACCTCCAATTTCCATCAAAGTAAGCGTCAAATACAAGATTAATACCATCTCTAGAATAAGGTAGAATTTGGAATAAAGGATAGGTAGTATCAGTATTAACGTAAAATTCTATATTCGGTCCTGAAGCTGAATTTTCGTTCAATCCTTCTACTGTCATTTTACCTCTTACAGGGGCAACATCTCCTAATTGTAAAGTCTCAAATTCTACTGCAGAGGTAGTAGTTACAGATTGATCCATCTCACCTAAATATCCCCATTGAGTAGTTGATATGGTAGTTGTATTTATATTCTCCAACTGATTGATTTCAGCTGTGGTTAGATTTTTTAAAGCTTGTGGAAAACCAGCAACATCAGCTGCCAATGCGGCAATATCTACTCCATCCACATCTCCTGTCACTGAAATATCACCATCAACACTAAGATTAAAAGAACCCCCACCATCATGTTCTAATTGAAGTGTTTTATCTCCGCTTGTAGATATAGCAGTTAATCGGACAAGATCTGATTCCATATCAAACACTACATTCTTATAAGGACCTGCACCTCCAGATGCACCTTGTAATACAATTTCAAATCCACTTGTGGTATTATTCACTGATTTGAAGGTAGTTTTACCTAGAAAAGCATCCCCAAATTCTACATTTGAAGTTGTTGATACTCCTTGATCCAAAGCACTGAGATATCCCCATTGTGTATTAGAAATTGCATTTCCTGCTATACTTGTAACCCCTCCTGGAAAAGTTACATTTCCCGAGGTATTCATAGTCATACCATCTATCCATGTTATTGCAACTCCCGGATTTTTACTATCATATTTAATAGAAAATCCTGCTGATTCTTTCACTAAAGCATAGTTAGCTGTATTATTCGATGATCTCCATACACCATCATTGTATGCATCGAATGCTAGATATATATCATCATGACCACCTACATATCTAGTAAATGCAGGATAAATAAGATCAGTACTTACATACACCTCAGTATGAGGGCCATCACTAGCACTTCCAGCTGTACCTTCTAATGTTAATACACCTCTAGTTACACTTCTATCACCTATCTGAAGTTTATCAAACTGAGGTGTACTCGTTGTACTTACATTTTGATCCATATTCCCCACAAATCCCCATGACGCAGATGAAATAGTGGTACTATCTATATTAGTCAATTGTGTGACTTCTGCTGTTGTCAAAGATGTCAAATTAGAAGGTAAAAGGGAAATATCTAAGCCATCTACAGTTCCAGTTACTATTATATTTCCATTAACAGTAGTCGTACCAAATGTAGGTGTACTTGTGGTAGATAAAGATTGATTTAAACTTCCTAAATAACCCCATTGTGTTGTTGATATAACAGTTGTATCTATATTTTGCAGTTGAGTTACTTCTGCTGTTGTCAAACCAGTTAAATTAGAAGGTAAAAGAGATATATTTAGGCCATCTACAGTTCCTGTTACAGTTATATCTCCATTAACATCCAAGTTAAAATTTCCCACACCATCATTCCTCAAAGATAAAATCTTGTTATTTGCACTATTTGTTGTAAATCGGATAATGTCCTGAAACATATCTACTAGTACATTTTTATAAGGTCCTGCACCTCCAGAAGCACCTTGCAATGTAAATTCAAAACCTTCGTTCGTATTATCTACAGAACGGAATACTGAATCCCCTCCCATAGAAGTCACTCCAAATACAGCAGGTTGTCCTGTTAGTAATTCTGCATCTACACGTGCATTCGTATAATATAAATTAACACTACCTTCAGGTAATCCATCAGTATTAAAAGGGGCAATACCACTAGAACCTGTAGGACCTGTTATACCTGTCGGTCCAGTATAACCTGTTGGACCAGTATAACCTGTTGAACCTGTCGTAGATGCAAAACCAGGTTCACCTGTGGGCCCAGTATAACCAGTAGGTCCAGTATAACCTGTTGCTCCGGTATAACCAGTTTGTCCTACATATGCCGCTGTTATCCATTCAACACCGTTATAGAGAAGAATATCTCCAGATACAACGGTATTTGCTAATTCTGGATCTATAGGGAGATTACTAAGTTGATTAGCATTAAATCTAGGTTGATCAGCATAATCTTGCAAGTTAAAAACTGTAAGAGTATTGTTGAATATTTCAAAGTCGTTAGGTTGTTGCGACATTTATTTAGCGTCTCGTTTATTTTTTTTAAATTTGACTGCAAAGATATCTAAAAAGAA
>Ga0100403_1002704_pt1 | contig 13830 bp, 11 predicted proteins | sample CryGeymet201501t_FD_83663 | JGI IMG/M metagenome (GOLD analysis project Ga0100403, IMG submission 83663) | Groundwater microbial communities from Crystal Geyser aquifers in Utah, USA - Crystal Geyser metaG 2015-01t | ecosystem: Environmental > Aquatic > Deep subsurface > Groundwater | place...
ATAGTGATTTTGAATGTCTTCTGCGTGTTCTTTATAGGACTTGCCAGTAAATTTTGGACCATGAAAATAAGGATTCCCAATAACCTCTACCACTTTCGCAAAATCTGTTTCGCTGACAAAATCGGGATATCTTACCCGATTATCGGCATCAACGGCCATCTGCATGTCTCCAACATATCTTAATCCCACATTCATATCCATTACTTTCTGTTCGTACGATGTTGGAGTTACCTTGTTCTGAATTGCCCATTTTCTAGCGATTTCGGAAACCTTCATCGGATTGTCCACTCCATATTTTGATAACCATGTCGCGACCCTGTTTTTTAAAATCTTGGCTGTCGCACCAGGTATTTGAGAGGGGTTGGTCACTCCGTATCTTTCTCTATATGTTTGCTTGTTTCTTTCTTGAATATCTTTTCTTGCAAATGTATAGATTGTGTTCCCATTGAGAATCGCTGTCTTTTCCATCTTTTTTCTGATAGTTGGTAGTTGGGCCACATTTTCAACACCCCATTTTTTAAGGGTTGTTTGCTTACGCTTTTTACTTGCTGCTTCGCTAAATTGTGGGAGTGCCATAATACCCACCGTACCATATCTCTTCAACAGTGTTTTTTTACGCTTTTCCACAAATCGAGCAACATTTTCTTTTTTTACTGGCATTATCTCCTTCTCTCGGTATTGTCCACAGCTTTACCTGTTAGGGTTTTCACCGATATAGCCAAATTTTTAGAGGACACAGTTTAATATCCTCTGCGCTATTTTTTGTAGTCCTCCGGGTGAATTGATGATAGCGCCCAGTCGTTGGTCGATGAGCCTACGCTCTGTAGCTGTAAGCTCTTCCATTTAATTGTTCCTCCTTTTTTGTTTTGTCAGTTATATTCAAAGAACATTTATCGCTCAGAACTAGACAAGTAACTTGATACCAAGAGAATCGGTTGCACTCGATGGGACCTTTGTGCAGATACCGACCTGGTTTGTAATACCCGATGCTACAGCGACGTTTGAAACCTGGCCCGTTGAGTTCGGCCATAGTGGCTGCCCGAGTGTGTATGTCCTGCTGTCATCGTAGGGGCATCCGCGACCATCGTTATAGATTAGGTACCAACCACCGTTTGTCGCAACAGAAACAAGGTTCGAACCCGCTGTATCGCTGCGGGAATTCAAACCCAGCCCTGTTCCGCCAGTGGCGCTTGTCTCAAGCACGAGCCCTATTGCATTTGAACTGGTTGTCGTGGCTAGCTGGATTGTCGCGCCGGTTGTGTCGGAAGTGTTCAGGATTGCAACTTTTCCGGCAATGGTTGTGACTCCAGATGCCAATGAAAAACCAGGCATGCGGTTAACGGGTTGCTTAAGTATAATCGCCATTCGTTGTTTCCTCCTTTATTAGATTTTCATTACGGTATCAGGCTCTCCTTTTATTTCCTTTTCTTCCCGGCGATGATGTTATCGCCCATCTCACTGTCCTGCCGTCTCATGCCTGCTCAAAGCGTTATGGAACTCTACCTGCTGACATTGCCGAATTTCGACTGGAAAAGCTTCTCGAGGAACGCGTCATCGGTGTCGGTTGCGGACCTTGTGGTATTGCCCGCCGCGAGCACCGAGGAAGGCACCGAGCTCCTGCGGCCCGCTGTTATCGCCTTCATTCCTTTCACGGTTTCCGCGAAAGTCGCAAGAGCCTTGTCATCGAGGTCCATCAACTTCGTAATCTGGGTGTCGACCCTTTCTTTGAAATCAAACACCTCGGCTTCCTCTATCGATGCGGCCTTCTGCTCGTTGACGAGCTTCCTCATGTTCTCTTTGTCCGCGGTTATCAGGCCCTTGTTGACCATGTCCTCTACAATCGCAAAACATTTCTTTTTCTTCTCATCGAAAACTCTTGAAATTCTGTCTTTTGCGATAGTTTCCGCCATTGCTTCTTTCTCTTTCTTCAGCGCTTCGTTCTCGGCCTTTATTTTCTCAAGCTCAAGTTTTGACTTGAGCGCGTTATCGGGCACTTTCGCCTTGGGCCCCACATCTGAAGCGGGTGCTTTCCCTTCGGAATTCTCGGGAACCTTTGCGTTCGGGCAAACCTCGGGTTTCGGGGCTTTTTCTTTTTCATCCACAAGCTCTGGGAGCTTTGTGGTTGGGCCTGATGGCGGAACAGGCACTTTATCATCAGTGTATTCGGGAACCTTTTCAGAACCGCCAATTGTATTTTTGTTCTTCAGCCACTCGTAGAACTTGTCGGCTGACTGCTCGGGGGACTCACCGTCATTCGCCTTGAAGCTAGGGGAAGCGGCGATTTCTTTCAGCGCGGCTTCCTTCTCTTTCGGCAGGGATTCCCAGGTATCTTTCAGCACTTCTGAGCCCTCTTCCTGAACAAGCTCCTGAACATGGTCCTGAATAGGGGCCTTCCTGATGTCCCTCCTGGGGAGCATCCTAGGCCTGTCGGTCGCGTAAATCTCTAGCCACCTTGCGAACGCATCGGGGTCCGTAACCTTGCCTGTAACCGCCTTAACGCAACCCTGATAGGTCGCGCCGTAGCTGTTCCAGAGGGCTTTTGCCAGCACAGGGGTCATCTTATCGCCTTTCGCCGCCGTGAAGAGCTGCTCGAAAGCCCTGGGGCTTTTATACGCAAGCTCTTTAAGCGCTTCAGGTTTGTAGATAGTTTTATTATCATCGAGATTGCCTTTAATCACACTGATTTTATTATCCACGCTCATACTGCCTGTCGTGCTGATTATCTTTGATATTCCCGCCCTTAAACTTGCTAACTTTTCATTCGACGGTACGGGGATTTTCTTGTTGTGAAGCTCCACGAGCTTGGGGAAATACGAGCTGTCTATCTTGCCGTAAACCTTGGCAAAGTAAGATTTCAGCTCCGACATCTCTCCCGCATCGAGAGCGTAAATCCTGTTCTCCGCGGCGATTTTGTTCCACCTGTCTCTCGCGACCTTCAGACCGTACTGATTAATAACCTTTTCGGTAAGCATGCCGTAACGGCGGCTGGTGTAATACTTAACATCGCCGTCCCTGCAGATATCCCGCAGTTTCGCCGAAAGGACCTCATCGCCGTTGCGCTTTACCACCCACCTTGAATCAGGGAGCTTGGTTTTGTTCTTCTCAAACTCCACAATATAGGCATCGGGATTGGTTTCTTTATCCTTTTTCTCGCTATCCTGTTGCACCGCGACATCGGCTTTCGCCTCAAGGCGCGATTCTTTAATGCCCTCATCAATTGTCTCTTTGTTTATGTCATCGGTTATCTTGTCCACCTCTTCCTGCGCAAACTCGGGGGCAACATCCCTGGCTATGTCGGAAACCGCCTTCCTGTAAAGGGAATGGAGCAGCATGTCCTGCGCCTTTGAGCGCACCGCATTCAGCACTTCGGCGGGCGTTCTCTTGGGCACAAGGGGTTTGCGCGCGGGCGCATCCTCTTTCGCGGACGGAACATCCGGGCTCTTCGGCTTGTCATCCCGGTGCATCTTCCTCATTATGTCGCTTTCCAAGCTTTCGTATTCGGCTGCGTTAAGCTTCATTTTCGCCGAAAGCACCGGGTCTGCCGCGGGCCCAATCTCTTCTTTCTTTTCCACAACGGGCTTTTCGGTTGCCGCGGGCACGGTTATTTTTTCGGTCTTGACTTCTGTTTTTACTGTGTCTTCCATGATTTCCTCTTCCTCCTCTGATTTTATTGGTTTATCGTTTTCGTATAGTTCGTCACTGCTGAAAAGGCTGTCCGCCCATTTTCTTATCTCTTCCGCTTCCTTGACATGGCCGAGTTGTTCTATCCTCGAAGCCGTCTTGTTCAGCGCGTCTCTCGCCATCTGTTTCGACCACACCATGTTCACGGTGGCCTTGTTGTCGGCGGGAACCGTAACCCCGCTGAGTTCCGTGAACACTATTCCCCTGTTTATTTCGTATGCTATCGTATCGCCGTTATCATCCTGGTCCGCCTTCACAAACTTCCCGGCCGCATCCTTTTCCACCCTGAACTTCCTGCCCTTGCTTGCCGAAATGTGTTCGCAATAGTGGTCCTTGTCCTTACTGACATGGCCGCAAACCGAACAGTTGTGAACAACAATTCCCTTGGCAATGTATGACTCGTCTTCTTCTACCGACAAGTTATATACTTTTGAAAAAGGAAAAAGCTGATTCTTTACATGTTTTTTTGGCCTGCCGGCAGCAACGGCGAAAGGTTCGACGCTTTCCACCTCCGCAGACATAAACTTGTATTCACCGCCGTGATTGCACATCATTCTTTTGATGCCGTCTATGCAACCAGGTGCATCGGCATATATGTCTTTCTCTTTAAACCTCAAAACCGTCCAGCCATATTTTTCCAACAACAATTCTTTAAACCTATCTTGTTCTTTGACCTTCGGCAAATTGTGCCAGTACTCTCCGTCGCACTCTATGTCGATTTTTAAGTGAGGAATCGCTATGTCTAGAAAAATTCTGTAGCGCTCGCCATTTGCAAATTCATAAGGGATACAATATTCTTTTTCGTGAAGTATCCCTTCTTTGTCCAAACAGTCTCCCAAAAACAGAGACAAGTTGCTCGGCTTGGTCTTGTATCCGCCCCTTCCATAAAAATCTTCCATCGCCCTCAGGTGGCATTCTCTTTTCTGGGGAGTGTCCCAGCTTGCTTTTCCGGCTTTCACCAAGTTCAACCTGCTCTCTACGTTTTGATATTTTTGTTTTAACGCAAGCCCCACCTTTCTAGCATTTTCGGCCACCTTTTCAGGATGTTCCCTCCAAAACGTCGACATCTTTCCGGAATGTTTTTTTGTTTTCTCTTCTTTTTCCAAATCTGTCAAGTTGTCCCAATTTTTCTTTCTTGTGATAACCGCCTTTTGAGCGACAAATTGCCTTTTTGGGGCCATTGTTGTTTCGTGTGTATATTTTATCCTGCATTTGTCGGAACAAAAATTCCCAGGATGCATGAAAGAAAACAATTCCCCGCATTGCTTGCACGGCTTAGCCATTATTTGGATATTGTCGCCTTTGTTTAGGTCTTTCGATTCCACCCACCCGCGATTTGTCAAAAGGGAATGATTACCCGTAAGCACCAAAGACCTATATCTTTCATGTTTGGGGCGATTACCCTTGAACACAACCCTAAACATGCTCGGGGGCGCTGCTTTTTCAAAAACCTGATTAACCTTTTTGAATCTGCCCTTGTGGGTCAGAACCAAATCGTTCACCATTATGTCCTTAATCTGTTTCCAACCATCAAGAGTATAAATATCGGAATAGGGGGGCAGGCATTCGCTTTCTTGCGCGATGCAATTATGTGTTGCCACTCCGCAAGCCACATAACTGTTATCATCTTCCACTTCCATATTATAAACAAGTCTTTCTATTCCGACTTTTTTTATGTCATATATCGGAACAAACAGCCATCCGTTGTCTTTCGGTGTTGCTAGCAAGTCGCCGGTTTTTAAGTTTTTGGCTTCAACAAACTCGCATGCTCCATCTTTTTTTGTCCAAAAAGGATGTTCCTCTGTTACGATTCCTATGGGCTCCCTTATTCCTTCTGCCTTAAAAATATAACCTTTGCCCACATAGGGCCTAACAAATGTTTTTGTAACGCTTTTGAATCGCCCATTGTGAGTCAGGACTTTGTCTCCAATGCCTATGTCCTCTATCGGAACAATGCCTTTCCATGTGAATATCGGCGTTCCGGCAACCCAGCATCCCATCGACACGCTGTTAAGCACCCCGTCGATTATGCGCTGGCACAGGTCCGGGAACTGCTTCTTGTTGATTTTGACCAGGCACTGGACATGGATGTCCTTGGGGTCTTTTTCCACCAGCACCGCATCTATAATGCTGCCGAACGCCTTTTCTATCGAATCGCTGTTGTGGTCAAGATAGAAACCCCTGCCTATAAATGTCTCGTAGGACGCCTTGATTTCCTTCGCTGGGAAATGGTCCCAGTTGCCGTTTGGGACATCGGCTGTGATGGACCTGCACGAAAAATAAAGATAATCATCGTTCTTTTCCTCTATATCTATGTCCTTCGCGAACTTTTTGAAGCCCGAACCCAGCACCACATCCCGCGCGCTTCCTTTCTTCATAATCGCAAAAGGGCTTCCCTCTTTTATCAGCGGCGTTGCCATTATTTGTCCTCCCTGTATTGTTGAGTTTTGCGGTGTTCTTCCCACAACCTTTCATTGGGGTCCTCTAAACCCTGCTCAACGCGCATCGCACGCAGTATCCGGGACTTCTTCTTTTTCTTCTCTTTGTTTTTCTTTCCTTTCGCCTCGTCGGCGGCTTCCTCAAGAAGCCGTATGGCGGTCGTAACCTTCGGGGACGCCCCCGCGAAAGAAAGCATAGTGATGATGTTCTTCACCAGGGGGCTGTTCAAAAAGTCAGTAATCAAATCCCACAGGGCCGCCTCTTTAGCCAGCACCCGGGACTCTTCAGTTGTCAGAACCCTGCTCTTGAAATCTTCCGTCATCTTCTATAATCTATCCTCTTCCTCGGATACTTCGCCCTCGGCAAGAGGGTCGCAATAACCGTATTTTTCCAGTATTGCCGTGGCATTATTGATAACACTGTTGTAATCCCTCTTTATGGTCCTGGAAACCTGTTCCAGGGCGACCGGGCTGATGCCCGAAATCTTGAACAAGTCAAGCGATTCGCCCATGAGCTTTTCGATAATGAGCCTCACGAACACCCTCAAATCCAGCTTTCCGTCCTTCACGCTCTTTTTCATCTCGACCACGTCTTCCATCGTTGCTCTCCTCTATTTGAGCCTTTCAAAACTCGGCTTCGGTTGTTTTGTATTTTCGCGCTGTTCTACTTCACCAGAACCTGCATCCCGCACTTGGGGCATTCTATCACAAGTGGTTTCTGGGCTATTGAAATAAGCTTTTTGTGCTGTATTTCCACTATATCATTACTCGTTTTCGCTATCAGCTTCTCGCACCTTGTGCATCTCACCAGGTGGTTGGCATCGGCTATCTCCTTCCGAATTTTGTCAAAATCGAACTTGTTCTGCGCCACGGCTATTATCCGTTCCGCGGTTCCTGTTTTCTCCATCGCCATCTTACCTCCCTGAAAATATGTTTTCTATCGGGCCTTACTTCTGCTTTTTTACCTCGAAATCCTTTTTCGCCTCTTTCTTTGTCTTTGAGACCTTCAGGATTTTCTCATTGGTCCCATGCTTTACCATCGCCATAATTGGTCCCTCCTGTTTTTTTGTGTTATTCCGTTGCCGGGCCTGCTGCGCCTGCCGGCGCTGCAGGTACTGCCCCTGCCGCGGGTGTCGTAGGTCCTGCTCCCATTGCGGGCGTTGCGCCTGCTCCTGCGGGTGTTCCTGGTCCTGCGGGTTTGGGTGCGCCTGCCGGGCCGCCTGCTATTTCGGGTGCATTGGTGATATCGCTCATCCCGCCTGCCGGGCCTCCCGAGATAACGGCCTTTTTCGGCCGGGCAAGCCTGTCCTTGTCGAAAATGGACCCAACCTCTTCCTCAAGCCTCTTCTTCTCGGTATCGTAATCAAGGTCCTTAAACTTGCTGAACAACGTCCTTGTGCTTATGATGCCATCCTTGTGCATGCGCACAAACATGTCCTTTTCCTGGGGCGCCTCTATAACCAGCTCTTTATACCACGAAACCGTCGGGATAATGAGCTTGGGGGGGTTCACGCTCGTATCATAGAACTTATTCTCTTCTGAAACCCTCCTGAACACATTGTTCTCTATCCATTTCTCGATTTTGTCCCTGAAATTCATATATCTGTTTATCAGCACCTGCAGGGCTATGAACTGGGGCGAAGAGAAAGCCGGGCCTTCTCCTGTAAGGATGGATTTATTAACGCCCATCCCAACCATAATCCTGTCCTGAACCCACTCAAACTCGGGAATAAGGGGGAGGATTTTGCCCACAATGCCTACCGCTTCATACTGCACGCCATCGTGGTAGATAAGGCTGAAGCTCGGGTCAAGGGCGGCTTTTTCAAGAGCGGCGCGGAAATCTTCAAGTTGCTCTTCGCTGGGTATGATATTCGCCGCGATATTTCCTATTTTCCACAGCTGCAATGGGGTAATGTGCCTGTCTGCGATTGCCTGCTGCGCCACGCGAAGCCTGTCCATATACATGCAGTTATGCACGAATATTCCGCTTCTGCCCTCGGTAACGATTCCAAAGTTCTGGTGCGGGCTAACATTAATTATATCATAAACATTTTCTTCGCCCGCAGGCACAACCGACACAACGCTGTGATTTCTTGCGGTCATTATATTTCTGTACCACTCCTGTTGCCATAGTTGTTTTGATAAGAAACTTCTTCTCTCTTTATATCCCGACTTCTCTATACCTTCTTTGGTGGCGATGCTGTGTTTTTCTCTGATGAGGGGGTTATCCTGCCACCTCGTTGCCCCAAGCATTCCGTCTCTGTCTCTTATCCATCTTTGTTGAAAATCAATCCTTCTTTTTTCTTTCTCCGCCGCACCTCTGTCAGAATCCCACCAAGACACAGCCCTATCGCTCTGTGCCTGTTTTGTCCCCTCTGTTTGCCAGTATTTTTTTATACCTTCCAATCGCTGTTCGTGAAAACTCTTCAAAAGCTCTTTGTGGTATTGCCTGTGGTTTTTTCTCGACATTTTTATTAAATTCTTTTTGCGATTATCCGTTGAACAGAAATTAGCATGGTGAATCACTTCTGTTTTTCTGTTTCTATCTTCCCCGAAAACGACTAGGTGCGTATATTCTTCCTTGTCGGCAACGGGATTATAAATCATTTCGTATGGAGTTGTTTTTCTTCCATGCTTTTTCCACTGCTTTATCCTTCTATAAAGAGGCATCAGACTATCGTCGGCCCGCAATGCACCCGCTTCTTTATATTGTCCGTTTCTCATCTTTATTTTGTGGTCCGCGGTACACTTAAAAGAACTGCCGTCATCTAGTGTAACTTTAACGATTTTTTTGATGCCCTTTAAAACAACCCCTTTCGCCCGGCCCTCAACAATGCGCCCGTTGTCATCTATGCTGTACACCTCAAAATCGGTCTTGTTTTCTTTGTATAATTGTTCTACGGTTGAATTTGTTCCATCTAGCAATGCGATTTTGGTATCGCCCGATATGCATTCTTTGAAAAGAGACTGCATGAGCGGGGTCCCGCGCACATCGCCGGGCCTTGTAATCCTGGCCATCATGCCGCAGCACTCGGAAGGCAGGTCTATGGGCCTTCTCGCCTCTATCGCTTCTTTTATATAATCCGGGAGATTGTCAAATTGGCCTTTCTCTTCCTCATCGTTGCTGGTGGCCATCCTCATCATCGCATCGGTAACCTTTAGTTTGTAACTGAAAGGCCCGCCGAACACGGGGGGCCTCCTGATGATTATCGAATCTGAATCGATAGTGGTCCAGGTATTCCACACTAGTTCTTTGGGGTTCCAGTCCCCGATTGCCACAAACTCCCCCAATTTCCACCACTGGAGGGCTGCCTCGCAGATAAAGCTGTATAAATCAAAGATTTTCGTGGAAAGCATATTGTCAAAAAACTGCTTCACGTAATTGTCGGGGCAAATCAGGTCGAATTTGGACAAGGGATATTCAGCATGCAGGTTTATGATGGCCTGAATGTAAGGGTCGTTATTATAAAAGATGTTACAGTTATGCACCAATACTGGCGCGCAAAATGTCTGGTCGGGCGTCTGAATATCGTAAACCTTCCCGGCGTAATGTTCCTTTTCTATGGAACGAATGGGAATATAAAAATAGTTGGAGTCTTGCTTAATTGTCTTGTCAAAGCCAGCGTTTTTGGAACGAATAAAAATATCATATCTGCCTTTTTGGGTTTTATAAGAACCACGAGACATTAGGTCTCGTGCCGTTGTGTACCTAGTACTCGGCAAAAAACCAAGCTTAGAACACATTAACATTAACTGACTTGCAACAACATGTGAATACACAACGATTTGGACAGACCCGCTTTTCGACTTCCAACCATCCGCCACTCCATAGTTGTTAATGAATTCTTTCGCTGTGTCATTGTCGGAATCGATAATAAATCTTGGTATTTTTTTGTCTTCGCAAACACCACACTCTTGTATTAAAAAATTTGCTAGCGGAGTAGAATACCAATACATTAAATATATGTTTTTTTTCTCTTTTACAGACACATCTAAACCAAAAACCTCTTTAAAATCTCTAGATAGTTGCAACACATGGTCGTTTTCATCTTTGGCAAACCCAATATAACCATTGCCGTTGTTTCTTTTGCCTAACCTACAACACCCATCTGCAATGTGCCATGCCAAAATACGAGAGAGCCTTTTATCTATATCTATGAACCTCGTTGTGTTGTTCTGATGCCCCGTGATTTTGTCTGATTGAATTTTGATGTATTTGGACTCTGTCGTGTATTGAGACAAGTCTATCTTTTCTGCTTTTTTGCAAACTTTATATTTTGGGAATAAAAGATAGTCGGTGTCCTTATTCACATTGTTGGCGAAAATCCAAAAGGGCTTCCCATCCCTAATAACAAGCAGGGGGTGATTCCATGTACACACAAAACCTGTCAGATTGTTTGGCTTGATAAAATATATATCGCCATCGAAATCGTGAACCGTAGTGTGCGAAATCTCTTGATAACCACCTGTTTGAGAAAGAACTTTATCGCCATCGTGAAATTCATCTATGCGTTTAACCCCGGGATTCGAAAAAACAAACGCACCTGGGAAATTGTGTCTGTCGGGAATCACGGGACAGCTCCAGTTGTGGACCTCGAGCAAAGACCTAGGAAGGAGCCAGTTCGGCGGGGTGAGCGCCGGATGATACCAAGAAGGGTCCGAATATGTCGTGTTGGATGTATCGGACGTTGTTGTATCGGTTGCCGCAGACTTGGTCATCATCGCTTCTTTCATCAACCCGCCGCTTCCGAATGTCGAGTAGGCATGCCCGACATGGGCCCGGAGGCCCTGGAAACGGTCCAAAGTGGTTTGCATCGCATTCTGTAGCTGGGCCGCCTGTGTTGTTACTTGTGCTGGTTCCGCCATAACCCCCTACCTCCTTTTACTTAAAATTTGGTCATTTCTCTTGTTTTTAGCCCTTTCCGTGCTTGTCAACCCAATATTCGCAATCTTTTATATACAAATTAGATATAGCCCCTCTATATATAGGGGAACTTACGAGTGATTTACGAGGGGGGTAGGGTCATTTTTCTCCAAAAAAAATACCAGAATCCACTTTTTCTTTGTGAACTCCGGTATATCCATCGTTTCACGCCTCGTTCCTGAACGCCCCAGGAACGCCCCAAAAACCTGTTATAGCGGGCCTATAGCCCCGTATCGCTCAAATCCTGCTCCATACTATCCTTTTCAGACTTCTCCTCGGCCTCTATCCTCTCTTCCTGCGCCTCTATCCTCTTGTGGTCCACGCCGAACTGCTCTACCAGTTCTTTCTTGACAGCCGCCCTGTTCTGCTTCTTGTAATCCTCATAGTTGGCATCCTTAACCTTTTCTTTCACATCCTGATACCAGCAGTCATCGTCCGCATGGCGAACAGTGGGAGCTGCGGTAGTCACCACGAATAAGGACAGCAACTTCTTCATGTCCTTACACTGGCACTTTTTACAAGCAACCTCTTCCTCATCTCTTTTGTTGAATATCAGGAACTCGGACACCATCCGGCAATCATTGCACAAATATTCAAAAAGTGGAATGGTAACCTCCTTTCAAAAACATCAAGTCTTTTTTATTCGATTACTTTTTCGCCCATCTGCTCTTTTCAGATTTTCTATATATTGTATATATTTTATTGCTTTCTCTTTTTTGTTGAAGCTTTTCAGATAGGGCAATAACCGTTCTAGTAAAAATTTAGATTCTAAATGACGATTTGCCTCTATGTAATATACACGACTATAACTACCGCCATTCTTCTTGTTTCCTTTTGGTTGACACTCATATACAGAATAAAAAACATTCATTTCTTGCAGTATTCTTTTAACCTCTTCAATTATCCCAACATCTGTATTTGTAATTTGAACCCTACAGGTATGATGGCCATCGGCAGGATGAAGATACAACATTATACAGCCCTCTCCATCTAAAATTCCAGCCAACCAACTAATCTCTGTCTCGGTTGTTGCCATTTATTTTTCTCCTCTCTCCTTACAAATAGCTTTCCTCGCGTTCCTTCTCATACAGCGGATGATGCAATAAGTGCGCCGAAAGCGCTTCCAGTCCCGCAATCAGTTTCTTGATTTCATCGGTATCAACCAAAGGAATTTCTTTATCGTCATCCATAAGCAGATGCTGGTTCTTGTCCTCTATATTATAACAGATGCGCTCCAGAGATTTTATGATTTTGTCCAGCTCGTAAACGCTTGTAAGCATAGTGTCCCCTTACGCCAGAATTCTTGGGCCCTGCACGATTCTGGGCAATGTCCTGTTGCCAATCCTGAACTTGGAACCTTTTTCCCTGATAAGAAAGAAATCCGCGGCCTGAACCCCGAGCATGTCCGAATTTGGGCCGTCATCATGAATATCTTCCGGCGCCTCTATCACGGCGTTGACCCCCACTCCCCTGTATTCCTTTTCCATGCAGTCCCACTGGATTTTGTGCTTGTAAAAAATCGTTCCCTTGTTCAACGTTTCGGACTGCGGGAACTTTATCCTGCCGTTCTCCGCCTCGTAGTTGAAATGCTCGCACATAGCGTTCTTGAAATTCTTCCCGGTGAAGGCATCATTAGTCTGGTAGCTTATGCCGACAATCGGTATTCCCTCTTTCTTCATGTCATCTATCATCGGCGCGCCCCAGCCCCTGTCCCCGTATCCGGCCGTGCACCTGAACCTGCCTTTTGTGGGGTGCACCCACCCCACTATTTCTTCCACCTGCACGGTCGTGTCGCCCTGCCACTCCTTGGCGAACACCTTATATTTCGTGTTGTTGCGCATCTTTCTGAAAACCGAAAGGCTGGTAAAGTCGCCCTGGGTCTTGTTCTCGGAAGAACCGGCGAAATCGAGGCCGAAATAATACTCGAAATCTCCTATGGAGTTCACCGTTTCCGAAGAGAAGCTCGTATCCACCAAGCTTCGTCTGGCGATTTCCGAAAGCGCGGGGTTGACGTTCTCAAGCCACTCAAGCAGGTACTGTGTCCTGAAGTCCTCATCAGACATATCGCCTTCCCCCTCCCACATTTCGGGATGGTTGGGAAAAACAAGACGCTTGATGTTTTTGGACATGCGGTCCACCACAATCTGGGGGTATTCCACCCCACCCACGGTAACCACGCCCGCCTTGCGCAGTATGGGGCTGTTCATCCAATCAAAAGAAAGCTTCTTGTATTTGGTATCCTTCTCGGAACTTTCGTAGAAATGGTTCCTGCCCCGGGGAACCCCGATTTTGACAAGCTTCGTAAATCCGCCCCACGCCAGCATCGGTAGCACGCGCTCGCTTATAGTGTAATCCGATATCCTCTGGGAATTCGAAGACAAAATATTATCCGCAACGAGATTGTGATTGCCCTCCACCTCTACGCAATACACATCATCTGCCGGCAGTTTCTCTGTGCCAATAACGCGAACCTCAATTTCCTTCATTTACGAACTCCAAAATCTTTTCTTTATAATTTTCATCATCATCCCGCAAATACAAACACTCGTATCCAATTTTGGAATATTCGTTAATAACATCGAGCCTTTCCTGTTCTGTGTGCCATCTTTCAAAATCACCAATCTCAATCACCTTCTTTGTTGCGCATATTGGGTCTACGGCAAAATCCGCGTTTTTATGTTTTCCGTTTTTAAACGTAACCCATAAGCTGCCGTCACCCACATATCTTACGCATGGAATGTTTAGGTCTATGATTTTTTTCTCGGATGAAAAAATCTTACCCCTTTG
>Ga0100403_1002707_pt1 | contig 13825 bp, 17 predicted proteins | sample CryGeymet201501t_FD_83663 | JGI IMG/M metagenome (GOLD analysis project Ga0100403, IMG submission 83663) | Groundwater microbial communities from Crystal Geyser aquifers in Utah, USA - Crystal Geyser metaG 2015-01t | ecosystem: Environmental > Aquatic > Deep subsurface > Groundwater | place...
ACCATTTTATGGCGAACCTTATCACTAAGTAATAAACCGCACATCTGAGGGCAATAACCCTCTCTTTGTGCTTAAACAATTCAAAATAGCGTCGTTGGTCAGTAACTTGCGACGGTAAATAACTAGCGACTGTAATTACGTCCAAGATACTCTAGCTCCCGCCATTAGCACCTTATTAATATAGGGTTTTAATGGAGCTAGCTAGTTTAGGAGGGCTTGGGTAGCGTAAGCCTTAAAGGCTCAACAACATATAGTTAACTAAGCGGTGTTGGTTAATGGGTATGTATTTCTATTTTGATATATATTCATTATCAATACCCCTTAGCTAATTATGGCGGTATAGCCCTCCTTGTATCTAATCTTATATGTTTACTAAAAACCTTATTAAGATTGCTGGACACCACTTTACTGTAGACTATATTGACGGACTAGCTGATAGCGGTAGCACAGACTTCACGGACAACAAGATATTAATTAACAAGAACCTATCCCAGAGTAATAAAGAGAGTGTGGTTATTCACGAGTGCCTGGAGGCGATTTCAGCAATATATGACCTAAACCTCCCACACCAGACGATACAAACCTTAGAAGCAGCGATTTACGCTTTGTATAAAGATAATTTCTGAGTATGAAACCAGGGGATAAACTATTTATAGTCCGTAAATACATAATGGCTAAAAGCGCAAGCCAAGTTATTAGGAAGGATAAGACCACCCCCGTTAGTGATGTATGGCTTGATGAAGATTTTAAAAAATCTAATCCAGGAGCTTCGGCGATAGGATTTATAGATTATAGTGATTCAGAATAATATGGCAGAAGTAGGTAGACCTCTAAAATTCAAATCCGTAAAAGAACTTCAAAAGAAAATTGAAGATTATTTTGATAGTTGCTATGAGGAACGGTGGCTTGATGAATATAGGAGGGATGATAATGGAGACTGGATATTAGATGATAAAGGTAAGAGAAAAGAGTTCCATATCAAGAAAAATGTTCAGATAAGAGAATTTAAGATAACTGACCTAGCTATTTTCTTAGATACTAGCAGAGAAACATTACTTGATTACCAGGGCAAGAGCGAATTTTCTGACACTATAAAGCAGGCCAAGTTAAAAATAGAAAGTGGGTATGAGGACAGGCTTATTTCTCGTGGTAATTCTGGTGATATATTTGCTCTAAAAAACTTTAATTGGAAAGACAAAAACGAAGTAGAACACTCAGGTAATTTAAATATTAGTCATATCTTAGACGCTTGTGAAAGTAGACCAGAGGCTGACACAGAAGAATTGGAGGATTAACCATCTCTATAAAATTGTCAATAAGCAAGGCAAGTTAATTACCTTTACCGAGAACACCGTTCAGGCAGATTATAACTCTAAAATCCATAATAGAAATATCAACCTGAAATCTCGCCAGAGAGGATTTACCACTAACGCTTTAATTGACGGTTTAGATGATGTTCTTTTTAATCGTAACTTTAACTTCACCCTAATTGCCCATACTAAGAATGACGCTAAGAAGATATTTCAAAAGGCTAAAATAGCTTGGGAACACTTCCCCCTTAAATCCCTTTATACCTTAACTGCTGAAACACAAGAAGAATTACACTTTGCTCACGGTTCATCTATTAGAGTAACCACTTCCGCCCGTTCTGATACAGTTCAAAGACTACACATTTCTGAGTTTGGTAAAATCTGCGCTAAGTACCCTGAAAAAGCTAGAGAAATTATAACTGGTTCTATCCCAGCAGTTCCGACTTCTGGCCGAATTGATATAGAAAGTACCGCAGAAGGAGAAACAGGAGAGTTCTACGAAATGTGCCAAGAGGCAATGTATAAAGAAGCCTCTAACCCCTTAGAGTTTAAGTTCCACTTCTACGGTTGGACAGATGATGATGACTGCGAGTTGGAAGGTAACTATTCTGAAATCCCTCAGGACTTAAGAGATTATCAAGTTAAGTACAATTTGAGTGATAAAAAGATTTTCTGGTACTACGCCCAGAAGAAAGTTTTAAAAGATAAAATGACTCAGGAATATCCCACAACACCAGATGAAGCCTTCGCTAGTTCTGGCTTAAAGTTGTTCCCGATAGAGATTATTTTAAGAAAGCTAGAGAGTGAAGTAATGACTGGTCGGGTATCAGGCGACTGGCTCTACTATAAGGACTACCGCCCTGGACACCACTACGGATTAGGCTGTGACGTTGCCGAGGGAATAGGTAGAGATAGCTCAACAATAATCATATTAGACTTTACCACCTCAGAAGTTGTAGCAGTCTATAAGAGCAGCGCGATCAGCCCTGATTTACTAGCCTATGAAATTAGGAACGGTGCTGAGAGATACGGTAACCCGATTGTAGCGGTAGAAAGAAACAATCACGGTTATGCCACTTTGGTAAAATTAAAGGAGATATACCCAACGAGCCACATATTCAAGGAAACTAACGTTGATAGAGTACTTGACACTAAGGGAGTACGGTTGGGGTGGCACACTAATTTGTCCAGTAAACCAAGAATATTCTTTGAACTAAAATCGGCGATTGAAGATGACTTATTAAAGATTTACGATAGAGGGCTGTTAATTGAAATGAAAGTCTATGATAAAGAGGAGTTAAATGTCATTAAGGCTAATGAAGACACCACTAACCACTTCGACCTCTTAATGGCTCTAGCAATAGCGTTTGAGATGAGAAAACATATAATAACTAAAACCGCTAACTTCCAAGATAGCGTAATGAGTAAAAACGAGGAGGATTACAGTCCAACTCCGTTCAAATAATATGGAGAAAGTAACTAACCCCACTAGCCGAATTATCGACATTGTCTTTAAAGAGATTAAGGATTATGAATCTGGTACGCTAACTTTAGGAAATAAAACCTATAGCCAGTATGACACCCTGAATACTGTTTTAACTCATCAGAACAATGGCTTTTTAATGCCTTATGGTGATGGGAAGGCTGACCCGAGAGAGTTCTATGATATTGGCTCATCTATTATTGCGACCAGAGTTGTAAATACTGATTTAGATACCAAAGACTTTGAGCCATATGTTGATAATGCGTACCATATCGCCAAGCAGTTCTTGGCTAAATGTTTATTTAGGCATTGGCTAAGACAAACCAATCAAGGCGAGAAGATTAACGACTTAATGGAAGAAGGCCACGACATTGGTAATCTGGTAGTTAGAAAGGTTAATAACTCCAATAACTCCGCTGAGATTTTCGCTAATGTCTTACTGTCTAATCTTTACGTAATTGACCAGTCCGCTAGAACACTAGAAGATACGGTTGTTATTGAAAAACAGATAATGAACCAAACGACACTCAGAAAGATGAAGGAATGGAAAAATATTGATAAGGTTGTTGCTCTTGGTAATATGGGTAAAGATGATGACTTGCCTTCTTATGAGGCTTTTTACCGTTATGGTGAGTTGAGCCGAGCCAATTATAATTATATTCAAAAGGAATTGACTGATAAGGATTATGATGTAAGTGACGAAGACGCTAAGGAATATACTAATTGCTTAATTGTTGTTGTTAAGGCTAAAAAAGGCAAGAAGTGGGAAAACTTTAACAACGACCAGCAAGGAATTGTAGTCTTTGCCGAAGAACTTAAGCCAGAAGTGATTAAAATATCCGAGCAGTTGACTATTACCAAGTACAAACCCTATGAGGAGTTTCATTTAGGGGCTTACAAGGGTAGATGGCTAAGAGAAGGTGCGAGAGAGATACTTATCCCTTACCAAAACAACGCCAATAACCTTAAGAATCGCTTTAACGAAGTCTTAGAACAAGCCTCAAAGTTCGTCTACTGGTCTACAGACCAGAAGATAGCCACTAAAAACGTCTTGTCTTCTATTAGAACTGGTCAGGTAATATCTACTGAGCATTTAGCAGTCTTAAATAACCAGTTCCCTAATCTAGTAATGTTTTCTAATGAGTGGAACGCTAATATCCGTGACGCTGAGAAGGCTCTTAAGGCATTTGAAGTGGCCTCTGGTGAGGCAATGCCCTCTAGCACTTCCGCAACGGCTGTAAATGTCCAGAATGTCCAGGTTGGAAAGTATTATGACTTTATCCGAGAGAAGTTCGGCCTGTTTTTCTCCTCTGTCTTTAAACGCTGGGCAGTTCCTACTATATTAAAAAAGACTTCTACTATTGAGAAGATGGAAATAGTTGGCGACCCTGAATATATAAACGAATACGCTAACGCTATTGCTAAGGGAAAGATTATTAAAATGCTTCCTAAAATTGCTATCGAAGGGGGAATGGTTACCCAAGAGCAGTTTGACCAGATAGTAGAGATTGAAAAGCAGAGGATTCTTAAAGACGAAAAGTATTTTCTTGAAATGGAAAAAGACTTCTTTAAGGATGTTGAACTCTATATCGGCTTTAACCCAACTGGAGAGTCATTTAACAAGCAAGCGAAAGTTTCCAATGGTATCCAGTTACTCCAATTCATTATTGACCCTGAGGCAAGGGCTAAGTTAGTAAGCGAACTAGCTAATGATTTAGGATTTAAGATAAATGTTAAAGCATTTACACCACCTGATCAACAACAAATGGCTGGTGAAATACCAGGCGGAACACCAGGCGGAACACCAGGTGGAATGCCACAGATGGAACAGCCTGAGTCTATCGGAGGCACTATGCTATAATTAAGATATGGATATTAACAATGAAGACAATTTAGAGAAGTTAAGAAACGCTGCTAAAAGTCCGAACGGTAAACTACTAATGGACTTTTTAGCACAGCAATTAGAAGCTCTAAAGTTCGAGGATATAGATGATAAACAGTCTGTCGAAATAGTCGGCCAGGAGTTTAAGACAGTTCTAGGAATCAAGAAGTTTATCTCTAAGTTTATAAGTTTACTAACCCCTTAATAGGGAGATTAAATATTAACCGCCTACGGGCGAGAAATTTATGTCAAAAGAATTTACCGCCGAAGACGAAGTTGTCGAAGGTGAGGAAGAAGTCGTAGAAGAAGGTACTGAGGAAACCGAGGAAGAAGCCGAGGTAACCGAAGAATCTAAAGAAGAAGAAACGCCTGAAGTCAAAGAGCAGAACCGTAAAGGTTTTGAACTTAGACAACAGCAAAAAGCTAAGAAAGAAAGTGTTATCACTTCTCTTTCAAAACGATTAGAGGAAACAGAAGCTAAACTCGCTGAATTGAGTGACGTTTCAACAGACTCTAATTGGAGGAAATCTCACCCTGAGGTTTCAGACGAGTTATTTAATTTAATCAAGTTAGCTTCTAAAGGCTCTGGTAAAACCTATGACGATGCTCTTAATAACCCAGTTATTAAGTCAGTCCTAGATACCACCAGTTCTAAAAGCCGAATAGACAGCTCAACTCCAAACCCGTCTACAAAGTCCTCTACCTCTAGCAGTAATGGAGTCTGGGATAAATCCCAAGATGAATTTAAAGCCTATCAGGAAGAAGTCTTAAGACGTGGCTAACACAAAACTATGCCCGTAGCAATCACTGGCAAATCCCAAGTTGCCAACATAAATTCCTACTATGATAGGACTTTATTAGAACGAGCCACCCCTCTTTTACTCCACAGCAAATTTGGTCAGGTTCGTGACATCCCGAAGAACAACTCAGACGTAATTAAGTTCCGCAAGTATTCCGCTTTGTCAGTTGCGACCACTCCTCTAACTGAGGGTGTAACTCCGAACGGTAGCCAGCTTGCTGTAACTGACAGTTACGCAACTATCGGTAATTATGGTGACTATGTTACCTTAACCGATAAGTTAAAGATGGAAACCGAAGACGCTGTTGAGACAGAAGCAACCCAGATTTTAGCTGAACAGGCTGCTTTAACCCTCGACACCTTGACCAGAGATATTTTAGTTGCTGGTACTACCATTCAGTATGCTGGTGCAGCTACTGCTCGTGATGAAGTTACCGCTGCTATGAAATTGTCAGTTTCTGAAATCAGAGAAGCTGTCCGCACAATGAAGAATAACAAAGCCAAGAAGTTGACCGCTATGGTTGACGCTTCTAGTGGCTATGCTACCTCTCCAGTTGACGCTTGTTACGTTGGTATTATCCATCCTAACGCTTCTTATGACCTTAAGGCTGATTCCGCCTTTGTCCCAGTTGAGAAATACGCTGGTTCAGTTAAGGGTGGTGTAATGGCTGGTGAAATTGGTAAGCTCGATGAAGTTCGCTTTATTGAAACTACTGAAGCTAAGGTTTTTGAAGATGCTGGTGTCGGTGCTGCTGTTGATGTCTATGCCACTTTGATTTTCGGTTCTAACGCTTATGGTGTTACCAGAATTTCAGGTGAAGCTATGAAGACCATCAGAAAGCAACTCGGTTCTGGTGGAACATCTGACCCACTTGACCAACGTGCTTCCATTGGTTGGAAGGCTACCTATGTAACCAAGATTTTAGACCAGTTGAATATGCTCCGTATCGAACACGGTGTAACCGCTTAATAAGTTAGTTTAGGGGGAGACAACTCCCCCTTCTCTACATAACAAATAAAAAGTATGGCTAAGAAATCCATTGAAAAAGAAGTTGAAACTAATGTCGAAACTTCCAAAAATGAGGCCTTAAAAACCGAAGTCCTAAAGGGCGAGGTTGTAAAGCGACCTCAAACGAAGAAGGAAATAATGAAGGCTAAACTCGATAGCCAACCTAAAGTTCGGATAATTATTCCTAAAGAGCCGAAAGAAGCCGAAGGAGCATTTGAGACCGTTCAATTAAACGGTTACACCCTCCAAATCAAAAAAGGTGTTTATGTCGAAGTTCCTCAACAGATTGCGGACATTATAATGTCTTCTAACAATCAAATTAACGAGGCTTTTGAAAAGGCTGCCAGGAAGTTATCTGACCTTGAGAGACCAGAATTTAATAACTCTAATTAATTCGTATGGCAAAATCAATTCACGTCTCTGACGCTACAGCCAACCAGAACTTGCGAGATGTTATTACCAGTTTACAGGTTTCTTTATTAGACTGTGTTCTTAACTCCGCTGGTTTAGCGATTAAGGCTGGTAGCTCTGCTCTAGCTAAGTCTGTTAATACTATTACTGCCTTCATTGATGGTGTCTTAGTATCTAAGGCTGCCGCTGATATGCCAGCTCTAGTTGGTACTATTGCTGCCGCTAAGTATGGCTTGTTCGTGTTTTCAGTCAATGCGTCTGGAACACTAACCACAACCCCAGGAACTTTAACTGGTGCGGCTCTCGCCAACTTAGTATTCCCAACTATCCCTGATGGTGATGTTGTTATCGGTTTTATCGTAGTTCATAACGGTTCTGCTTCTACCTTTACTGGTGGAACTACTGCTCTTGACGCTGCTGATATTACAACCACTTACGTTAACACTCCGTTCCCATTCAACCCGAATGCTCTGTCACTCTAGTTGGTTTATAGGTTAGCTCTTTACAGGGCTAACTTATTAAACTAATTAAAAAATATGAACAAATTTAACTCTTGGTTAAAAACCGCAAATGGCAAAAGGTTTACATACGAAGTTAAGTCATTTCTAATGACTTTCGCTAGTGTCTTCTCACTTCTAATCGCACCACAGTTAGTCTTAGCGGCTGAGTCTGCTAGTTATAATGTGGAGTTCCTTAATACCTTACTAGGCGGCGTGGCTGTTGCTCTAGCTCGCAGTTTCTTTATTACCATTATCAAGTTACTTGGATTTGACTACCGAGTTGATACGAGTAAATATCCGAAGTAATATGAATTGGCTCATTTCTATAATCCTGGTCATATTCTTTATTTGGCTAATCGCCAATAACCCAGATTTAATAAATGCTTTTGTTGCTCTGATGGTGGATGTACTCCGTTTTCTAAGGGAGTTGCTGAATCAGATTTGGAAATAATATGTCTACAAAACAAGATTCAATTAACGACAAATTTATGGAGAAGCTAGACCAACTCTCTGAAAAAATGAATCAGGTGTCTATATCTGTTGCCCAACTTCCCCAAACATTAACCGACAAGTTTGATGAAAGATATGCTAGTAAACGAACTGAAAAGGCAGTCGATAGAATAGGCTGGATGATTATATCTGCTTTTGTTTTAGCTGGTATAGCATTAATAATTCAAGTCAAATAGTTCTTTACAACAGGAGGTTACAATGGAAGCTAAGTGGATATTTTCTCGCTATGAAATACAACCACTAAGATTTAGATGGTTCTGTGCTAATTGCGGTACTAGATGTGAATTAATAACAGATAATCGCAATAAGCCGATTAACTGTACTGATATTTCCAAACTTAATAGAACACTAAACATCAGAAGGAGGTTAAAATGAAAAAGCATAGATGGGAAAGGTCAAAAAGGCTTAATAAACACCATATCAAGAACAAATGCAAGGGTGGAGATAGTTCTCCATCTAACCTAATCCGCCTTGATACCGAAAGACATAAAGCCTTCCACTTCTTATTTGGTAATATGGACTTCTTAGAAGCTGCTAACTTGCTTACAAGAGCCTACCAAATCAAAAATTCGGAGTAGAAATACTCCGCCTTTACTTACTAACTCATCATTTTATGATGAAGCTAATACTAGGATTTACTTTATTTATAATCGCCACTTGCCTATCTGCGATTATTGCCGAGATGTTACCCTTAAAAACTTTTTCAGACCAAGCGACTTTCGCCTTTTTCTCTGGACTTCTAGTATGGGCAGTCTATTGGGTTATAATCACTTTAAAATATGGTTGGTAAAAGACAGCTCTGTCTAGTCTACAGTCGTGTTGTCGGCTGGATGACCCCACTTAAAAACTGGAATCCAGGCAAACAGCAAGAATGGTTAGAGCGTAAAGAATACAACTATGACCGAACAAGTAATAAATAGCGCAGTTGTTCTACCAGTTATTACTCCAGACTCTTTGGAATTTGGAGGGCTGACTACTGTTGATAAAGTATTAGTATTTCCTGACGGTAACGCCATTCCTTATTTACCTTCTTTTGAAACGCAGTCCAATGTTTATTTTGATACTTGGGGCTGTGTTAGTCATAGTTTTGAAAACGCCTGTGAAGCCTATCTAAAGGCACGTTATAATGAATTATTTGACTTCTCTGATAGAGATTTGGTTGTATTGTCTGGAACTAAGCCCGGAGTTGGTAATAGCGGTGAAAAAGTATTGGCTACTGCTAAGAATTTAGGACTCATACCACAGGAACTAGCTGATTGGGATTCCACTAACCGCGACCCGAAAGTAAATATCCAAGAAGTTTATTACGCCTACGCCAGAACGCCAGAAGCCGAAGATGTAGCTAGAGATTTTAATGAGAAATATGAGATAGTAGGAGAATGGGTAGCTAGGGAGAACTGGGCAGAAGCCTCTAAGTTTGGTACTTTACAAGTCTATGTTAACGCCTGGCATTATAAAGGTGGCAAATACTACAATCCAACTGGAAAACATAATCACGCTGTTTTAATGGCTAACTACAAGGAGGTTAAGATATTTGATACCTACAAGCCTGAGATTAAAACTTTAAGCTCTTGGGATGATGCCTATTACTGGGCTTTGAAAATTAACATAATCAAAAAAAATATGGATAAACCTAAAATTGATAATAATACTTTAGTTCAACTAGTTGAGGGCGTTGGTTGTTTCGGACTTTACCTAGACAACAAAATTATAGTTGATGATTTATCCAAGATAATCGCCTCTTGGCTGGTTAGAAACGCTGGTAAACTTGACGGAAAGACTAAAGCTCTTAGTCAAGTGAATTGGAATATGTTTGATAAGTATAACTTAAAGATGGAGAAACTATAAATAGCCTAATATGACACTTGAAAACATTTTAAAACTATCTAGGTATACTGTATTTGGAGATGAAACTAATACTGATTATGCCGATACTATAATCAAACTAAATACTAATAAGAATTACCGTAGACTAGAGGCTAGGGCTATTATGAACTCCCCTAATTGGCAACCTAGAGCTACTTATGCCTACATAGATATTCTAGCTGATGTTTATAAATATGATTTAGACTCTTCTATTTGGAGAGTTAATAAAATTGAAGCTAAGTTTACTTCTGATAGTGATTATCTACTTGTTAATCCTATTAATATTGATATTAATACCGCCCTTGAAGAATATGAGCCTACTAGCCCTGAATATGATATAAGAGCTGGATTTCTAACTCTATTCACTAATCTGCCTATAGTTAATGTTACTAATGGAATTAAGTTATATGTCCAAAGAGATGTTACTGATTTAGTCAATACTACAGACGAGCCTGATTTAGTTGAGCCTTTTGTTGATTTACTAGCCCTCTATAACGCTTTAGACTACTGCCTTGCTAATGAAATGACTACTAAAGGGAGGGAGATAGAAAGGGCTATTGATAAACGCTTAATAGAGTTTGATGAGTTTATGGCTAGTCGGCAATTAGTTGCGACAACCTTAACTCCTGAAAATAAGAATTATTACTAATATGGCTACTACTTATAACTGGGAAGACGCTTCTTCTACTAGTGCTGGTGCTATTACTAACTGGACTGGTGCGTGGGCTTTAGCTACTGACTACACCTTACAAGATGGTTCATCTAATGATGGGTCTTCTTATGTTTGTATTTTAGCCCATACAAGCGCAGAAGCTAACGAGCCAGGAACTGGAGCTAGTTGGGAAACATATTGGGATTTAGTTGCCCAGAAAGGCGATACTGGCGATACTGGAGCTACTGGTGCGCAAGGTGAACAAGGTATTCAAGGGATACAAGGTGAACAAGGTATTCAAGGCATACAAGGTGAAACTGGTGCTACTGGGGCAACTGGTGCGACAGGTGCTACTGGTACTGCTGGTACTGACGGTGCTAACGCCTATGTCTATGTAGCATACGCCTCAGACGCTTCTGGAACTGGATTTACTACAACCTTTGACGCTGATTTAAATTACATAGCTGTTTTATCTACAGATACTGCTATCGCAACTCCTCTAGTCGCTGATTTTACTGGTTTATGGAAAAACTATAAAGGTGCTACTGGTGAACAAGGTATTCAGGGAGAGCAAGGCATTCAGGGTATTCAGGGAGAGCAAGGCATTCAGGGTATTCAGGGAGAAACTGGCCTAACTGGTGCTGACGGAACAAACGCTTATGTTTATGTTGCCTATGCTTCTGATGATAGCGGTACTGGTTTTAGTTTAACGCCTACTGGTTTACTTAAATATATTGCTGTTTTATCTACCGACACAGTAATAGCCAGCCCAGCAGTTGGAGATTTTACAGGCTTATGGGTTAAATATATTGGAGATGATGGAGAGGGTAGCGGAGATGTTTTAGCCCCAGCAACTAATACTGATAGCTATATCCCCCAATGGGATGGTGCTGATAGTAAAACACTTAAAAATGGTATTCCTACCTCTACATTTGAACCTGCTAAGGGGGCTGATGATAATTTTGTTACTGACGCTGAAAAAACAAAACTAGCAAACTTATCTGGAACTAATACAGGCGACCAGACTCTGCCAGTCAAGGCTACTGGAGCTGAGGCAGATACTGGCACAGATGATGATAAGTTCCTCACCGCTAAAGCCGCTAAAGATTCCCATAATATCCCAAGCGTTGCTCCTGGAACTTCTGGAAATGTTTTGACATCTGATGGAACGGATTGGACGAGTGCTGCTGCGAGTGTTTCAGCTACAAGCACAACCACCTTCACAAATAAAAGAATTACTCCTAGAGTAACGAGTGAAACTTCAAGTGCGACTCCGACTATTAATACTGATAACTGTGATGTTCATAGAATTACCGCTCTAGCTACCAATATCACATCAATGACAACTAATTTATCTGGCACACCAACTCACGGACAGAAATTGATTATTGAGATAACTGGAACAGCCGCTAGAACTATTACTTGGGGAGCTTCGTTTGAGGCATCTACCACGACGTTACCAACTACTACAGTAACAACGGCTATGCTTTCAGTTGGCTTTGTTTATAATTCAGCGACATCTAAATGGAGGTGTTTAGCTTCAGTATAATTATATGGCTTGGGGAACATTTAATGTTAGTTCAGCTACATACGATAGTAAGACAAAGTCTTTCGGGTCTACTGTTGCTAGTTTAATGCTGAGTGATGACGGGACTAAGGCTTATACTTTAGAATATAACACACGTAAAGTAGTCCAATGGACTCTATCCACCGCTTGGGATATTTCAACAGCTACTTTAGCTAGCAAAGAATTAGACACAACCGCACAATTAGGTGCGATTAATGCCTTTAATTTATTTATTGGTTCTAGTGGCACTAAGGTTTATGTAAATGGTGCTAATAATTATATTTATCAATACACCCTCTCAACTGCTTGGGATATATCGACAGCAAGTTACGATAGTAAGAACTATACGCCATCTTATTCTATTAAAAGTTTCTTTATTAACCCTACTGGGGGGATACTCTATATTGGAGATAATACCAACGGTGTTGTTAAGCAATACACCCTCTCAACTGCTTGGGATATATCGACAGCTACTTATGCCAGCAAGTCTTTTGCTGATGAGGGATATTCTAGTGAAATATTTTTTAATGATACAGGAACAGTAATGTTTGGCGCTCCTGGCGATGGTTATGTCTACCAATATACCTTATCTACCGCTTGGGATTTATCGACAGCTAATTGGGACCCTGGGCGAGTTAAATTTGACCACTTTTCCACAACAGGTTCTAATTTCACCTCCTCTCTATGTTTTAAAAATTCTGATGGCTCTAAAATGTATATAATGAATAATTCTGCTGGTGGAGTCTGGCAATTTTCCACTTATACACCTGTTACTGGCTCGTCTAATTTCTTCCAACTATTCTGATGTCCATTCTCCTCTTTCTTATAATCTGCTACGGAATATATCTGTCTATTGAAGCGATGGTTTTAACCGCCCAAGCTGACGCTTGGAAAGGCACGATGAAAATGACTTTCCTTGCCTTAATCTTTACCCTGTGTGCGATATACGTTTATCTAACTAGAGAACAAATAATCTTAATCGTTAACCTATGAAAATCCTAACTATAGACAAGTCAAACTTTCTTAAGGGGATGTCTTTAACCGAACACTCTGGCGATGGTGGTTTTTCTCCTGACAGTTTAGGGTTTGAAATAGATAGAGGTGCTAGTCTTGGTTTACTTTCTGCTGGCAGGTCTTTAACGGATTACAGCACTGGACTTGAAGGAGAAGTGGTCACTAATGTTAAATATAAAGTTTCTGGTGCTGGTGGGAGTGTTAAAAATTACTTGTTTTGTTCTAATGGCAAGATTTATGAGGCTAACCCACTAACCCCCCCTGGATATTCTTTAAAAGATACCGCTACTCTAATTACTTTTTCTAGTAACAGTCACGCTATAGTATTTCGTGATGTTTTATATGCTTCTGGAACTACTGATATATTTTCTGATGATTTTTCTTTTACTTCGCCTAATGATAACTGGTGGACTGGTACTCAAGGCAAAACTGCTTTAACTACTGGTGTCCCTCACAAAATGTTTGAGTTCGGAAACAAGATGTATATCTTAAATGGAAATAAGATTGCTTCTTGGGATGGCACGACCTCTATTGATGACGCTTTTACTTTGCCTATTGGTTATATTATCACAGATGTAGCTGTTGATAATGACTTGATTTATCTGACTATTGTTAAGCACGTTAATGACTACGCTGTTTATACTGAAACTAAGATTATTATTTGGAACGGTATTAATACTGACAAATGGTTAAGGGAAGTACCTATTTTTTCTACCGCAATCTCTGCTATCATAAAAGCCGAACAGGGATTTATATTCTTTTCGGCTCGTAACATTTTCTTTTTTGACGGTTATAATTATCAATGGATTAGGAAAATTTCCA
>Ga0100403_1002709_pt1 | contig 13811 bp, 15 predicted proteins | sample CryGeymet201501t_FD_83663 | JGI IMG/M metagenome (GOLD analysis project Ga0100403, IMG submission 83663) | Groundwater microbial communities from Crystal Geyser aquifers in Utah, USA - Crystal Geyser metaG 2015-01t | ecosystem: Environmental > Aquatic > Deep subsurface > Groundwater | place...
TTGATCCAAGGCTTTTCTGACCAAAGAACTCTATCACTGATTTTTTTTTGGGATTCAAAACGACTGCAAAACTCACAGTTTTTTGGAAATTGACCTTTGAGCATTTGCTCTCTTTCAATTTGATCTTGTTTTGTGTCATGAAATTGTGATGACTCTTCCCAGATTCGCATTTCTTGGTGGCAACAACTTTTGACGGTTCCATCTGAAAGATTAATAGTTGAATGTTTCCATTTGACAGGGCAAAAAGCAGGTGAAATTTGATTAAGTCTTTTTAAAGTCTCTTCTCTATTTTCCAAAAATTGGCCCTATTAAGTGAATTGGAATACATTTAAATCATAATTAGTATATATCTTGGGGTTATGACATGTCTTCGAATAATCAGATTGTAGGACCTGGAGTGAGCGGTAAGGCCGCAAACTTTGACGCAAAGAATGTTTCACATGAGACAGTTGTTAATGAACTTGCATTATTAAATCTTGGGGATTGCATCCCTTTGAATATATCTGTCGATATCCATCAATTTATGTCAGAAATAAAAGCATTTGATAATGATTGGGTCGACTATCTTCCACGAACAGATCGTCCTAACAATCGCTACGGTTTGGTTTTAAAGAATCTTCCAGGAAAAGGGCATCAAGACAACCCAAGTCGCGCCCAGGCCAATAGTGAAGCTGGTAGAATTATCAGTGAATTAGATTTTAATTCTAACACTATTGTTTATGAAAAGTGTCCAAGCTTGCATCCATTGCTCAATTACTTTGAACCCTTAGGCCGAACTTTTTTGGTTAAATCAAATATCGGTGGATACTTCGTTCCCCATAGGGACCATCCCTCAATGCCGAGAGAAAGTTTTCGAATAGCAGTCTTTTTAAATAATTGTGGGCCGCTCGAGTATGATTGGTTCATGGAATCAGATACGAAATTACAATTTGATTTAGGTCGTGCCTATTACATAAATACGAGAAAAACTCATCGAACAATTTCATGGGTTAATGACAGTATTCATCTCATTCTCAATGTTCCATTAAATAATGAAAACGTTGCTAAAGTTTTGGCTTCGCTCCAGCATACTCATTAAGTTTTTGTGAAATAAGCAATCGCTGCAATGATAAGAAAATGCACAGGATATGCGACATAGAAGAAATAACGATATACAAAACGATTATCTGACAATCCTTTAATTTTTTCTAAATACCAATTGAGAAAGAAAATCGCAAAATTTGCTAAGTAGGCATACCAATGAAAATAAAGCGAGGACTGAGGATTATGGTGTCCAAACCAAAAGAAAATCATTATAAAAAGTGTACCTACGAAGAGATTAGGAGCTAGGAAAATGGCCAAAGGGAGAAGCATGCCCCTCAGGCCGTTATCAAAGCGCACGAGATTTCCAATGACGACGATTGATAACACCGCCAGAAAACAATACACATAATAATATTTAGATTCTTTAGAAATGAACTTGCCTTGAAATGAAGCAATGAGGAAGGCTCCTCCTAGAAGAGTAAAGCCTACATTGAGACGAGCTCCAAAAACGAGATAGTAAGGAATCTGTGAGATTAGAGCGAATATAAAAAGTCTTTTAAAATATCTTTTTACACTTTTGCTTCTCAATATCCCAACTGTTAATAAACAACAGATCATGGGAAAGTCTATTTTATTAATAAACCTCGCCCAATTGTATTCTCTGAAAAGTCCATAGATAACATGGCTGTAAAGCATTAGTGAAAAAGCTATTACTTTGGTAACATCACCAGAAGGTAGATTGGCGAAGTAATTCTCTCGTTTGATCCAATTATCGTATAAATTTAATTTTTCTGATCTCATATTAAAATTTGTCTATCATTTGCATGAGCCACTTAAAGAAATCTGGTCCTTGTATTGTTGCATAATGAGCATAACTGTTAAGAGTGGCATGAACAAGTACAGGATAGAGAAGTAATTTAAAATGTTGATAAGTGTAAGTGATAAAAAGTGAGTGAAGAAAGAGAAAGAGTCCATGTGATAATGAATGGGGAATATGAACTGCCGAAAAGATGAGGCTAGAAAGTATTAAGTTGATCGAAAATGAATAGTTCTTTTTAAGATAATTGAAGACAAAACCTCTGAAAAAAAGCTCTTCACCAATTGCATGAATAAACCAAATGGGAACCATAATCCAAAATATGTCTTCAGTGGCAAAGGCTGCTTGATGCCAGCCATAATTTGTTCCTTTTAATTGAAAATAGCCATTTACAGTTGCCCTAATGTGAATTGAAATAATGCCTAACGAGAAAGAGATTAATGAAAGAAGAGCTATTTTGAGCGGCCTCTGCTTTTCACTAAAGAGAACCATTTTGAGATCAATACTATATTTTTTGCAGCAGCAAACTCCAGCAGTGAAGAAAATGGCGAAACCAGAGAAGATCTTGACTAAGACGATCAACTTTTGGGCCATCTCTCCTGGGTAAGCTTTTTGAAGGGGGATATAAAGAAAAACGCTTAAGTAGGCGATAAGCATCACGAGCGATAATTCATGGACAATATTGAGAATATAATAAAATTGAGGAGATAATTTAAGCCGGTCTTTGCTCATAAATTTGAGGCCTTAGCTTAGAAAAGTTTCAATACAAAGATTTTTAATAATCATGCTATAATCATGAATATAAGTATAGGGGGCTACATTATGATGTTAAATATTGTTGGGGTTATCACTCCCGAAAATATGCCAAAGTTGATCGCTGCGATTGCTATTTGTTCTGTTGTTGTAATGACAACTTGGTTTCTCAAGAGAAGAGCTAAGCAGTCTTAGTCTCTTTCAAGACCATGTTTCTTTAGAATTTTTGTAGTGTCTGACGTGAACAGCATTGAGAGAAATTGATCTCTCAGTTCAATTTGTTTTTTATTCCAATTACCCTTAATTTTTCCCAAAAAGAGCCTTCCATTATAATTGGAGCTACCAAAAATCTTATCGTTTTCTGTATTAGGGATTGTCACCATCTCAAACTTATCAGGGAAGGTCTCTATAGTGTACTTGGCCATTTGAAAAGGCATAAAACCAACATCGCCTTTGCCGTACCATATAGACCAAGGCATTCCTCGATGCATAAAAATATCTGAGGCGACCCACTTATAGCTTTTTTGATTATTAGGATGATTAAACATCTTCTTGATGAAGTCTTCTTCTTTCATTACATATTTTGCTTGGTTGTTCATTTGGGCCAAGCGGAAAAGAAGCTTCACTGTAAAAGCAAATGAATTTGACTCTCGAGTTGGGCTTGGAGTAACAAAATGAACGTCTGGCTTTGCTAGATCCCACAGTGATTTTATTTTCTTAGGGTTTCCTTTTTTAACAATCAAAACATAATGGCTTACTTTAGAGAACAATTTAGGATCTTCTTCAAGTAAGTCTTTGGCTTTAAGTTTTTCAAGCACGCTCCAATTGTTTATGACAACACTAGGACGACAGCGAAATATCATATTACCAACTTGAAGTTTATTTTCTTCTATTTGCTCAAGGGCAACAGGAGTTCCACCAAAAATAAACCAATTTTGCGGTTTTTCGGAATCAGAAAATGAATCCAGATATTTTTTCCATAATTCAGTAAGAGCACCTAGATAATTCCCTTGAGTAGTGAGAGAAATATCGCAATTGTTAAATTCTCCATGAAAATCATTCAAAAAGTTGGCGGTTTTTTCAGTGAGATTTAAATAATCTTCACCATTAGTTGTTGGCCATTCTAAGAGTTCTGGCACATCTACATACGGTTTACCATTGATGAAATGCAGAAGTTTGACGGGCCCAGAATCTGGATTTTGGTCTTGAGTTTGAGAATAAGCAACTTGTGAAAAAAGAGATAGTGCAAGAAGAATGACTAATTTCATAATGATTTCTTTTTGCTTAGAGTTAATTTCCTTTCCATTTTTAGGCTTGGAATATAAGTCATATCTCCCTCATTAACATCAGCTTGCCAATAATCGACGATAGGTTGATAAGGGCCATACTTGTGTTGCTCATTTGAAAAAGCATCTGCATATGGAGGAATAGGGTAGTCATACGGCTTTTCGGAAAGCCTTTTGAAATTCGATTCGCCTTTCCATTTTGGCCGAGGTTGTGAATTAACAAAGGCTGCGACATCCCAAGAATCTTCGTCTGAAAGTAATGGCTCTTTTGCTGTTGCACCAAAGGGCATGTTCGCTTTTATAAATCTGGCCAGTACGCTAATACGACTCATACTTGAGCCTTCTTTGTAAGACTCCTTTCCCCAAAGAGGTGGGTATATAAAGGCTGTTTTTTGTTCGTTGAGTTTGCCTAATCCGTCTGCTTGATGACAAGCAATACAATTATTCTCAAAAACTACTTTTCCTCTTTTTGGATCAGCCGCTCGTTTCAAAAAATTCAAAGGAATTAATCGATTCGCGGGATCTTTTGGCAAAATAGATCGGCCATTCCCTAGCCACTTGTAGTACATGAGGATCGCCCGCATTTCTTTGCTATCCAGAGGTACTCTCGTACCATTCATAGGGTGTTCAAAGCAATTGTTTGCTCTATCACCTAAAGTTAGAACCTGATTTTCTCTTCCACGATATTGGGGATAAATTCCATGTGTATCAAGCCAGGAATTTCCGAATTCTTTTCGTCCAGCATCTAAATGGCAATTTGTGCAAGACATCCTAGTATTTACATATTTTTTTACCGAGCCATTTGGTCCAAGATACTTAGCAGTATGTACTAATAGCTCAAAACCATAACGAATTTGCTCGCCTTCTGGACCATCAGGGATATTTTCTAAAACTGGATTAGATACAAGAAGCTCAATTTCTTTTGCTTTAGCGTTAAATGATAAAAAAAGTACTGAAAGTATTAAAATCTTAATAAACATAGCATCGATATTTAATGACATCTTTCTTTATTTAGCAAGTGACGTTAGGATAAATGACAAGTTACTCAACAGGAGAATATGATGAGAAAAATTATTTTTATAATGTTAATTTCTGGTTCATTTTTTAATTCAAAGGCATTTGCAGCAAATAAAAAGAAAGAAGGGAACTGTCAAAAAATTAAAGCAGAGTGCTTAAAGGCGGGATTTTCAAATGTAAAAACAGGCGAACCTGGCAAGGGCGTTTGGCCAAATTGTGTAAAATCTCTTTTTGCGGGTAAAGTTGTCGAAGGTACTGCTATTCCCTTGCCAGAGATTGATCCGGAAGTGGTGAGAAAGTGTAAAGCTGACGTTCCAGATTTCGCAGAAGGTAAGAAATAAAAAAAAATAATCGTCAAACTTTTGTTGGGGGCCCTGCCCTCAACAATGTTTTGTAAGGTTTAAGTTCCTATGTCTTTAAATAAGACGAAAGATAAGACCTTTGGCACACTATGGTGCTTTAAGGTTGTTAGTCCTTTGCTCATTCTTTATCTCTTATTTATCTATTATATTATAAAGTTTCCTGAACGAATCTTTGAGTCTTCAATTCTCACGATACAATATGCGCAAGAAATTCTTGCTAACTCTCAATTCGATAAAGTTAGTATCCTGGCCATTGGAGACTCAACTATTGGTGCGGCACTTAATTTAGACATTTTAAATAAGGATGCTTATAGCTTAGTTGCTCCAGGTGGAAATTCTCGTGAAAGTTTTTATATTCTGAAGAAATTTTTAATGAATAACCAAAAACCAAAATGTGTACTCATGAATGTATCGGCAAATAATGATTCGTTTTATTATGAAAAATTTTGGAAGTCCTTTATTGTCCATCTCTATAGTCTAAATGATTTAATAACGATTTGGAAAGATTCAGAAGAACACCAATTCCACCCTTATGCTCATCAAAACTTGACATCATTTTGGACAGAGAACTATCTTTCCAAGTTGTATTTAATTAATTTCCCTTGGTTTCAGTTTATCCAGTCATTTAGAGGAATGAGTAGTTTCATTTTTAGCCATCAACTATATTTAGAATTTATTCGAAAATCTCGCGGTCAAAAAATTTATAAGAAAACTGATTTCGAAATAGCACCTGAACTTGAGTATTTGGTTAAAGATTTTAAACCTTTTCCTTTGGATGATTTTTATTTTATAAAAATTTTAGATCTATTAAACGAGCATCAATTAGAGCTTATCTATATCGACATACCGTTTGCGAAAGTTGGAAATTCTAAAATTGAAGATTTTTTGGCAAAGAATTTAAAGCGAAAAAAAGAACTTGCTATGAATAATCCATACGTCCATTTTTTTGAAACTCAAAGAGAATGGGATCAAACTTATTTTTCCAATATTAATCATCTCAATGAGGCCGGGGCGATAGAGTATTCTAAAGAGCTAAAGTCTCAATTACCAAAAAAATGTTTAAATTTTTGATTCTAAGATTTTCAAAAGGTCAACGAGCTGGCGAATGTTTATCATCTCATTTGCTGACAATTTAATATTAAATTTCTTCTGAACAGCGACGATGAGCTCAACATGTCTAAGCGAGTCCCATTTTGGGAATTGATCTCTATGGAGATCAATTTCTACTTCTTCTCGAAATATCTGATTGCAGATTTCAAGTAGGCTCTTTTGAAGTTCTTCTGTTTGAGTATTCATCTTCTCTATATTCTGTTACAATAGTTGTAAATGTCTATATAAAATGGTCAAAAATGCAAGATCGGTATTTATTATATTATCTTTTAATTCTTTTTATATCGAGTCTCGTTTATAACTTGTCAGGCAGGATCCTTGTTAAGAGGATAGTCATCATTGCTTCTTCCTTACTCTTCTTTGCAATCCTCAATTCTACTTATGTCATTTTATTCCTACTCCAAATACTCTTAAATTATTTTTTAGCAAAGAAAATTTCTAATCAAAAGTCTAAGAAGGACTTTCTTTTTCTCTCATTAATCATCAATGTTGGTTCTCTCGCGCTGTTTAAGATTGCTACCCAAACTCAGATCGGTTGGATACTTCCAATCGGAATTTCTTACTATACACTCCAGGTTTTGGCATTTCATTTAGATCTTTACCGATCGGAATCTGTATCAAATTTACGTTTCTGGCCCTTTGTTCAATTTCATCTTTTTTTCCCTAACATTGTAGCTGGCCCTATTGAAAGAACGAACCTCTACAAGCAATTTGTCGAATGCCCAACAAATACGACAAAAAATTTCTATAGGGGAATGACACTAATTCTCTTTGGTATCGCTAAGAAATTTATTGTCGCAAATTTTTTGGCCAAGCTACTGGACCCTCTATTTGTCAATCATGGCCAAGTCGATTCAATTTCGCTTTTAGGAGCGATACTGCTTTATCCTTTTCAACTCTTTTATGACTTCTCATCACTTGCGGACATGGCAATTGGAGCAGGACTGTTATTTGGAATAAAGATTAGTCTCAATTTCAATCGGCCTTTCTATTCTCAAAATATGATTGAATTTTGGCAAAAGTGGCATATCACACTATCGACATGGGTAAGAGATTATATCTATATGCCACTAGGCATTTCTTCAATCGGAATGGCTTCTCGCTATCTGCCTATCATTTTAAGTTTTGGTATTATTGGCATCTGGCATAACTTGAATCTAAATTTTTTGATCTATGGATTATTACACGGGCATATTATCTACTTCCAAAGTTCAATGAAGCGACCATTTAATGTTTCTCCTCTTTTCAAAACCATTTTTAATTACTTCTTCTTTATTAGCACCACATTTCTCTTGATGCGTTTTAGTACGTTTCAAGAGATTTTTAGTTTTCTATATTCTCTTTTAAAGTTCGAAGTTCATTCTTCTTTTTTCAATTTAAACTTGGCCAAAATTCTAATTTTTATTTTAATATTTGAGCTTGTTGAAAAAGTTAATGACGAGAAGGATTTGGTATCTAAGCTCTATCAAAAAGGTTATTTTGTTTCTCTTACTTTTTTTGCAGCTTTTATTAATCTGCTTTTATTCTTTGGAGAGTTTTCGGGGCAGTTTGAGTTTATTTATCCAGGCTACTAAGAACTTCATTCAGAACTTTTTTTCTATCCATTTTTCCATTTTGATTGACCGGAATTTTTTGAATGGTATAGATCATCTTGGGAATCATAATATTCGGTAGAATATCTTTTAAAAAATGTTGAACCTCTTTGAGTTCTATTTTTTTACTTTCAGAAACAAGGCATAATGTTTGCATTTTTAATAGAGGAACTACCAAAAAGGGAACCTCTTTGAGAAATCGTTTTATGTGGTGTTCAATGCCTAGTATTTCTAATCGATTGCCGGCAAGTTTAATTTGTTGATCATTGCGTCCACGAAAAAAGAGGTTGTTATTATCATTTTTTGAAACTAAGTCTCCACTTCGATACTTAATTTGAGCATCCTTAAAAAAAGAGTGTGTTACTGTTGGTTCAAGATAGCCATCAGATAGCTGTTCCCCGAAAAGAATAAGTTCATCTTCAATTATTTCAAACTGGATAGATTGAAATGGTTTTCCAATTGAAACTATATCAAACATGGTTTCTAGATTGTTCATTTGACACTCATATTTAAAACAAGCGATCGTGGCTTCAGTTGGGCCATAGAGATTGAAAATTTTACTTTTCGGGGAGTATTCAAACCACTTCTCAACAAGTTGTTTCGTCAGGGGTTCACCACAAAACAAAGAAGTCTTTAAAGAGGAAAGAGAATGAGCATTGATTAATTGAAGGTCTAGTAAGTTTTTTGCCAAGGTCGGTACACTAAACCAATGATTGACTTTATGCTTTGTCATTAGATCTGGAATCGTTAGATAATTTTCTTGATCAACGGCAATAAGATGGGCTCCATTGCTGAAAGTACAAAATATATCATGATAAGCAAGATCAAAAGTAAGTTCAAAAAATTGAGAGCAAACATCCTTTTTTTCTATCGGATCAAAATGAGAAGCTTCTTTTAAGTATGCTAATAAAGATTTTCTTTTGATGGGAACGCATTTCGGGTTACCCGTTGTTCCAGAAGTAAAAAGGATGTAGGCATACTCGCTTTTTTTTGGGGAAGAATGATTACTCGTTTGATCAAAACTCGTTTGAAGTTTTTTAAAGGGTCCCTTAAGCTGATGTGACTTTTCTTTGGAAATTAAGAGATATTCAAGATTTGTTACAGAGATTATATGATGAAGCTGACCCTCTGTTTGTTGCGGATGGAGTGGAATAAAGCATTTATGACAAAGGAAGCAAGCGATTATGCTCGCGTATGCATGAATCGACTTTTCAGCATAAATACCGAAATGATCGGCATTGACTATTTCTATCTCGGAAATAATCTCATTTACAAGATTACTAAGTTGAGAATAACTATAAGTCGTTTGATTAATAGTAATTGCGGGAGATTGGTTGCTCGAATTAAGGAAGGAAATTAATTTTTTTTCAATCGTGTTCGTCATCTTTCGAAGATTTTAGCAAAATTATCAGTTACTTGATAGCTTTTACTGTTTTTTGAGCAGTCTTGAAGTAAAATCTTTATATCGAATATTGACCTAGGGTGATATGTACCAAATTTTTGTACTCGGTTTTATCCAATTTCTTAGCGTTTTATTTTTAACGAAATACTTTGATTACGTTTATTATTCTTTTTATTCACTTTTAATAATGAATTTTATTCAGCTGATAAGTATTTGGAGTAATATTTGGTTTGAGAAAATCAATCAGTTAAGATACCACTTCTATTTTATCTATTTGATTTCCTTTCTCATTTTATCATTGGCCAATCAAAACTGGAGTGTTCTTCCTCTCTTTATGGTCACGATTTTTATCGTGACATTTATTCAGTCTGAAATAATAAGAATCTTTCATGAGAAACGACATCTCATCGAACTCTATTATCCTTTAGAGATGTTAGGGGGGGCGCTAGGAACTGTCTTTTGGTATTTTTATGCAGGAGAAATAGGTTTTAAGGGTTTTGCCATAACGTGTTTCCTTTTGACTCTGATCTTATTTTCTTTCGAAAAAATTAAGTGGTTTGTAAAATTTGGCTACCTTATTTGCGGTATTTTGGTATTACTTTTTCTAGCAGAACCTCAAAGTATAGCGACTCCTTTAAAGCGTGATGACTATATCAAAGACAAACAGATACTAAGTTTTGCTTGGGATGTTTCAGGTCGAGTCGAGCTCTTCAAAGTACTGAGCAGAGATGATTTTAGAGTAATTTCCTTTGAAAGAGGTCCACAAAGTACGATTTTCCATTTTGATTCAAATTATGAAAAACTGAAAAGTGATTATCTCTCATCTAAGGCGACAGGTTTATGGGGTCTTGATGTCATTTTGCCTCATTACATTTTGGATCAAAAGGCGAATAATGTTCTGCTCATTAGTGCTGTTGGAGGACAAGAAGTCCTCGCCGCCAAAGCCTTTCAAGCCAAAAGAATTATTGCCCTTGATATTAATCGATCTGCTCAACTGATGGCTTCACAATACGATAAAGATTTTAATGGTGATCTTTACAAGGACGTTGAAATTGTTACTGCTGACGGTCGAACTTATGTTGAGAAATCGAGCGAACTTTATAGTATTATCCAGATCTATAGCGCTCACTCAACCAGTTATATGTCCTCTCTAGGGGCCCTTTTTCAACCCAGCTCTCTTATCACCACTGAAGCCTTACTTTCCTATGTCGAGAAGCTCGAAGATGGAGGAATTCTCCATCTCGCAATGCCTAATTTACAAAAAATTAAAGCTACTTTTGATTTGGCCTTTGGAGAAGACTTTATCTTTAATCAAAACAAACTTCTGGTCTTAAAAAGAAAAGGTAAGTCAGAAAATTTAGTAAGCTTTCTTTATAGGAAAAAGGGATGGTCATCACTTGAAGTAAATTCGATTTCTCAACTTTTAAAAAATGATAAGGAAAAAGAGTGGGATTTGATCATCCATCCTATGGACTCTACTCAAGAGAAATTTGAAAGCTTAAAACGCTACGCTATTGAATTTACCAATGCGGATTCTGAATTCATTGGAAGTTCAGATAACTGGCCTTTTTTTAAAATTGTTAAAAAGATTATGGTTTTTGATGAGTTTCGTATCTTGATACTCAATTTTTTTATCGTTTTAGTCATTATTACAATTTCCTTTTTTACAGAGAAAAGAACTGAGAAACGTTCAATGCTTCTGCTACTTTTGCTGGGGGCTTCTTTTTCAATTGCCCAAAATATCATCATTTATAAAATGCAGAGCTTGTTTGGCTTACCAGCTCGCGGTTTAATGTTGGCCTTCATTCTAATGCTCTTCGTGAGTGCCATTTCTAGTTATTGCTTTTATAAAAAATTATATACTCATCAATTTGCTTTGAAATTTTATCTTATCTGTATTCCATTCATTGTCATTGCTCATTTTTTAGGAAAGGAAGCCTTTTGTTTGACTCTTTCGTTATCGATGTTTTGGAATGGTCACTTTTTTATAAATATTTTATCGAGAACCAAGGATTATTTGGGAAAAAGTTTTTGGTATAACGGGCTTGGATTTGTTCTCGGATTTTTTATTTATAATTCAATATTCGTTCTTTTTGGCTTTCAAAACCTAGTCTTTATCTTTTGTGGCTTTATTTTATTGATTGCAATGGGAATTTCCTCATTACAAAAGAAATTGATTTAGTAAAAAAAGCTTTGAATCCATCTATAAATAAATGAATCACCTTGTATTGTACAATAGTGGGAATAGATATTCGTAGTAGCATGAACCAGGATGGGAAAGAGCAAGGATCCAAAACGCTGATATGTCATCGTCATAATCAAGGACGTAAAGACATAAAAACAACCGTGAGTGAAAGAATAGGGAATATGAACTAAAGAAAAGATAATACTAGAAATCAGCATAGCCCCTGGAACACTAAAGTACTCTTTTAGGTTGTTGTAGAGATAACCTCTAAAGAAAAACTCTTCGCCAGTTGAATGAATAACCCAAATAAATGTCATGGCAAAATAAATATCTTTGGTAGCGAGAGCAGCTTCTCTCCATCCTAGATTAACTCCATAGTACTGTATCAGATGAGAAATGTAGGATCTCATTAAGTGAGCGGCAAGCCCAATAGCGATTGAAGCCACTGATAAGATGATTATCTTAGAGATTCTTTTTTCTTTTTTAAGCAAGAGGTCATTGAGGGAGATACTTCTTTTTTTAATAAAATAAAGTCCACTTGAAAAAAAGACCACGAAACCTGTAAGTATTCTTATCACTGTAAGTGTTGCTGGAGAGAGGTTAAGAAATTGGGAGGTCTGAATGCCCAATAAAAAGAAAACACTTAAATAGAGGATTAACATAACGATTGCTACAGATTGAAATAAATTCAATAATGCTATATATTTACCTGAATTCCTTTTGACTTCGACCATTTTTAAACTGCCAAGTATTTATAAAGATTTTTCTTGTTTTCTTCTGTATTTAAAATATTGAAAACCGCAAGGACTACAGGTTCAAAAGCAAAGACACAATGTTTTGTTTTTGTGTTGACTCCCATCCAAGACGTTGGATGAATGGGGATCACCTGATCATTTTCAATCCATACGAAACTGAAGGGATTAACAGACTCAAAAAAGTAACAAACGCGAAAGGTATCTTCTCCTAAATCTCTATGCCAGGGAAAAAAACCACCAGGTTCAATTTTAATGAGATTGCTACGGCCGCATTTAAATTCAGATAAAAAATCACCAAAGATTTCCCTACCTGCAGAGGTTGTCTTTTGAAATGATGATTCTTTATAGTTCGTGCCATGAATTTTATTATATTCTCTCAGACTATCTAACTCTGGAATTCCTGAAGTTCCACCATCTAAACTGGTGAGGGGAAAACCTTTTCGAGCGATGGGTTTTCTAGGATTGTATTGCATCCAATTCAAGTCTTTCACCTGACTTAAATTTGGTTTTGTTGGAATGTTTAGGAGATACCAGTTTTCAATCGTTTCATTTAACATATTGTCTTCAACCTTTCGTTTGTTTACTTTAAAATTACCACAAATGGCGATTTGAGCCACAGGGCAGTGCGCTTATCATAGACTTCTGATTGCATAAATATTTGGTCCAAATTCGACATTGTCCGTTATCCATTCGCCTACTGTGTGAAAGCCAGCTTTTAAATAAACAGGTAAAGCCTTTTTTCTCGGTAGCGTCCAAATAAATTGGCCTTTTAATTTGTGGGCAAAATGACAACTCTCATTTAGTAATTTTAGACCTATCTTTTGATTTCGATAGTCTGGTAAAACAAAAAGTCCACGGCTTCTAAAGTATCCCTGTGCATCTGTTTGAAAGAGACTGTTGACTCCGATTATTTTAGATCCATCAAAACAGGCGAGAAAGTGAGGTCGATATTTGAATAGAATCTCTTGCGAGTAGCCACCATTAAAGAGCATCCCATTTATGGGTTCGATTTTACTTTTTCTGTTTTCCCAAAGCATTTCCCAGAGAGGCAAAATGTCAGAATAAGAAATTTCTTTGATCTTCATAAATTCGCCAAAATCATAAAGCGTTTATATTCTCCAATGGATAATTCGTCAGCATATTGGATTTTCTTATGGTCGAGCTTCGTTTGTTTTACAAAATGTTCAATGGAGTTAGAACAATTCACATGATCGGGGCAGTGAAAAAGGTTATTGGATTGAAGGATGAGAGTTGTTTGCGTGGGAATCAATTCTATCCATTGGCACACATTTTTAAGATGCTCACAGGCCGTATTAATAACTAAAGTATTTTTGGGGTATTGGACTTCAAACATATCCGCTGTCTCAAAAGTGATTTGAGGTAAATCATGAAAAGCTACTTCGCTAAATATTTTACACCTTTCATCGAGGTCAATGCATTCGATCGGAATTTCTTGAGAAGCATATTTATAGATCAAATAGGCTAGTGAGCCGTACCACGAACCGACAA
>Ga0100403_1002714_pt1 | contig 13787 bp, 8 predicted proteins | sample CryGeymet201501t_FD_83663 | JGI IMG/M metagenome (GOLD analysis project Ga0100403, IMG submission 83663) | Groundwater microbial communities from Crystal Geyser aquifers in Utah, USA - Crystal Geyser metaG 2015-01t | ecosystem: Environmental > Aquatic > Deep subsurface > Groundwater | place: USA...
GATTATCAGTAATGGTGATTTAGAAATTGAAGCACAGATACCTGAAATTGATGTTGGGAGAGTTGCTGTGTCTAATCCTGTTCGTATAACAGTGGATGCTTTTCCTGGTGATGAATATGTTGGAGTAGTAAGATATATTGACCCAGCAGAAACCATTATAGATGGTGTGGTAAATTACAAATCAACCATTGATTTTGGTACTGTTCCAGAAAAGGCTCGGAGTGGTCTTACTGTTAATTTATATATTGAAACAGCATCAAAACAAAAAGCAATTATAATACCTCAATTTGCTGTCTTGGAAACTGACGAGGGTACATTTGTCCAAAAAGATGTAAATGGAAATAAAGTAAAAACCCCCATAACTCTGGGCATTAGAGGAGAAAATGGAATGCTCGAAGTTTTGTCAGGGCTCAGTGCTGGCGATAGGGTATATAATGTTGGTTTACGATAATTTTTCATGAATGATGTAATTATTAACGTACAAAATCTCAAAAAAGATTATGTTGGAGATGTGACGACTAATGCACTTAGTGGTGTTTCTTTTGATATTCGTAAAGGAGAATTTGTTTCGATTATGGGCCCTTCTGGTTCAGGAAAATCAACCCTTTTACACATACTTAGTTTTTTAGACAGACCAACTTTTGGTTCGTATAATTTTTCTGGAAAAAGTATAAATGAACTTTCTGATACTGAACTTGCTCATGTGAGAAATTTTGAAATGGGTTTTGTCTTTCAGGCATTTAATTTGCTCTCGCGTTCTACTGTATATGAAAATGTCGAATTACCTCTTATTTATTCTGATATATCTGCAAAAGACAGAAAGGGAAAAGTAGAAAGTGCAATTAAATCAGTTGGACTTACAGAAAAAACATACATAGAAGCAGGAAAGCTTTCGGGTGGACAAAAACAAAGGGTGGCAATTGCTCGCGCTTTGGTGAATAATCCTCCGGTGATTTTTGCCGACGAGCCAACAGGTAACCTTGATTCAAAATCAGGAATTCAGGTCATGCAAATACTCAAAGATTTACATGCCAAAGGTCATACAATTATTCTGGTCACTCACGAAACCTATACCGCACAGTATGGTGACAGGCTTATATTACTCAAGGATGGATCAATTGAAACAGATGGTCCTATGAAAAAGACAGAGCATAAAAACAGTTTCCTAAAATAATATGAAATCAAACGACGCTTTTAAAACCGCATACAAAAGCCTTTCTCACGCACGCATGAGGTCGTTTCTCACTATGCTCGGTATTATTATTGGGATAGCTTCAGTTATTCTACTCATGTCACTTGGTAGTTCCGCACAAAAGCTCATTTTAAATCAGGTTCAAAGTGTTGGATCGAATCTTATGTTTGTAATTCCTGGAACACCATCAGGATCAAGGTTGGCCTCACCTGCGTCAGTGCAAGGCATTATTATAAAAACTCTTGTTGATCGTGATTTAGACAGCCTCAGACAAGAACCTTCTATAGAGGCAGTTTCACCGGAAGTCCGTGGTCAAGCACGAATGGTCTTTGAAAATAATGATACCGAAACAACTTACCAAGGTGTTTCAGAAGATTTCTTTTCAATTAGGGATTTTAATATAGTGAAAGGGTCACTTTTCACAAAACGTGATGTTGAAGCATACAACAAAGTGGCTGTTGTTGGTCAAAAATTAGCAGAAGATTTGTTTGGAGCACGTGACCCAATAGGAAAAACTATAAGAATAAAAAATTCAAATTTCAAGGTCATTGGTTTGTTGGAAAAAAAAGGAGTAGGGCCATTTGGTGTTGATCAAGATAATCTTGCTATTATTCCTGTAACAGTGGCGCAAAAACAATTACTCGGTGTTGATTATTTTGCTGCAATAACAGTACAAGTCAAGGATGCATATAACATTGATTATGCAAAACAGAGGGTGACAACTATTTTACGTTTAAATCACAGAGTAACTGATTCAACAAAAGATGATTTTCAGATTAATACCCAAGAAGATGCTCTTTCAATTTTGGGGGACATTACGAGTATTCTCACTGCCTTTTTGACAGCAATTGCTTCTATCTCGTTGGTTGTTGGTGGAATTGGTATTATGAATATTATGTTAGTTTCTGTTATCGAAAGAACTCGCGAGATAGGACTTCGAAAGGCCCTCGGAGCCACAAATAATGACATAATGAAGCAGTTTTTATTTGAGGCAATCATTCTTACTTTTGTTGGGGGAATCATTGGTATTTTATTCGGGGCTTTTACGGTTACTGTTCTCTACTTTATTTTGGTGCACACACTCTCTACTGGTTGGTTCTTTTCTCTGCCTTTCTCATCAATTGCCATTTCTGTTGTTGTTGCCACTATAACAGGTGTCATTTTTGGAATTTACCCAGCCCGAAAAGCGGCAAAAAAGAATCCTATTGATGCGCTCCGTTACGAATAGTGCTTTTTACAAACACACTCTTGTGCTAAAATAATGTTATGAAAAAGCATATATTTGAATTGGGGTTCTTTTACCTCTTAACTTTGGTAGTTTTCGTTTTTTTGTTTTTTATTCTTAAACCCTTTCTAACCCCAGTCTTTTTGGCGGTGGTCTTTGCTTCGGTGTTTTATCCTGTTCATAAAAAGATTGATACCTTTCTTAAAAAAAGAAAAAATTTATCGTCATCTATATCAGTATTGCTTTTGGTGATTATAATTATCCTCCCTTTGTTGATAGCGTTATTACTCTTGATCCAAGAGGTTGCAACATTGTATGCCTCTTTTTCGGCAGACGGTTTTGAAAAGGTAAGTCATATTTTGCTTGATATGAATAACTTTTTTGACCGTGTGCTACCTTCATCAATCGGATTTAATATATCTTCTGCTGATATTCAATCTACAGTAAAAATTGTGCTTGGTTCCGTTGTACAAAATGCAAATGCGATTTTCTCAAGCGCCCTCAGTTTTTCATTGGGAATATTTTTGTTTATTATATCTTTGTTCTATTTCTTCAAAGAAGGAGATTCATATATAGATAAATTAGTTGCTTGGAGTCCTTTGCCTGATACGAGTGATAGAACAATAGTTCATAAAATATCAAAGGCTTTCAATTCAGTACTTAGAGGTAATTTAATTACTGCTGTGGTGCAGGGTAGTTTGGCTGGTGTAGGATTTACATTGGCAGGTGTTGGGTCACCTATTTTGCTTGGCTTTATTGCGATTATTGCTTCGTTTGTTCCTTCTATAGGGACAGGGATTATAATTGTGCCAGTCATTATATATCTTTATGTAATTGGATCGTACGGATGGGCGATATTTCTATTGCTATGGGCAGTTCTGGTTGTTGGGCTTGTGGACAATTTGTTACGTCCTGTGCTCATGGAAAAAGGAATTAGTGTGCACCCGTTTTTGATACTGCTGTCAGTTCTTGGGGGAATAGCATTTTTGGGGCCAATTGGTTTGATTGCAGGACCGGTATTAATTAGTATTGCTGTGGCCCTCCTTGATCTCCACCCTCAGTTAATCATTAAAGATAACTAAGTATATATGGATAAGCAGGTAATCGGTTCGTATGAACCATACAGAGAAACTGCTCGAGCGGTTTTGGATAAATTAAATACACCTTTTGAAGGTTTGGAAATAGCAGAAGTAGACCGAAGGATAACAAAGTTTGGAAAAAATTCATTACCCGAAAGCCCTAAGAGACCTGTTTGGAAGCTTTTTATTTCACAATTCCAGAGTCCTTTAATATACGTCCTGATTATTGCAGGTATAGTTGTGTTTTTAATCGGTGAAAAAATCGATAGCTTTGTTATTTTTGCCGTTCTTTTTATAAATGCTTTCGTTGGAATGTATCAAGAAGGTAAGGCTGAAGATACCCTGCGAGCATTAAAAAATTTCACAAAAACAGAAACACGCGTGCGTCGAGGTGCCAAGGAAATAATTGTGCCCGATACTGATATAACAATTGGTGACATTATTCTGCTATCTGAAGGTGATAAAATTCCTTGTGACGCTCGTATTTTTAGTGAGAGAAATTTTCAAGTAAACGAAGCATCACTCACTGGTGAATCGATTCCTGTAGAAAAAACATCAAATCAAATTTATTCTGACAGTACTGTTCTTGGAGACATGAAAAATATGGTATTCAAAGGAACTTTTGTGGTGTCTGGGAATGCGGAATGTGTTGTTACTGCAATTGGAGTTGAAACGGTAATTGGAAAATTATCAGTTCAACTATCATCTATTTCAACTGATGTTCCGCTCAAAAAAAATATTGAGAAAATAGCTCGTAATATGACTCTCATAATACTACTCGTTAGTTTGGGTATTTTTGTGGGCGGTATTTTGATTGGCAATACGGTGCACGAAATGTTTTTGGTAGCCGTTGCGATTAGTGTTTCTGTTATACCAGAAGGACTTCCTATTGTGATAACATTGGTGTTGGCGATAGGGGTGTCGCGAATGAGTAAACAAAATGTACTTGTGAAAAAACTTCAAGCAGTAGAAGCACTTGGGAGGGCTGATGTGATTTGTGTTGATAAGACAGGTACTATAACAAAAAATGAATTAATGGTAAGTCACGTATATGTGTCAGGTAATACATATAAAGTAAAAGGAAGTGGGTATGAAAGTGAAGGTGAATTATATTTAGGTAATGATGTGATCGATGTTCATAATCATCCTGACCTGTCTCTTTCGGGTAAGATAGCGTCACTTTGTGCAAATGCCACTGTTTCATACAGAGAAAAAGAAGGGGTATGGAAGGTTGTTGGTGATCCAACAGAAGCTTCTCTCTTGATTTTAGGTGAAAGGTGTGGATATAAAAAAGAGATTTTAGAAAAAGAAGAACCACTCATTTTTGAAGTACCTTTTACCTATAAAAATAAATATCACGTGACTCTTCACAAAGGAGAGAAAGAAAATTTTATGACGGTTGTCGGAGCTCCAGAGGGAATTATTGAAATGGCAGATTTTGTATATGATTCCAATAAAGGTAAAATAAAAAATACCGAGAAGACAAAAGAAAATTTTGTTAAACAATTACACAAAATGGCAGGCGAAGGGCTCCGTGTTGTTGCGTTTGCGTTTTTTGAAGGTGATATTGAATCAATTAACGAAGATGAATTACCCCCTGTTACATTAGGGGGTCTGTATGGACTTTCAGATACTCTTCGAGAAGGTGTATCTGATTCTGTTGCATTGGCTATGTCGCAAGGTATCAGGGTGGTGCTTATTACAGGAGATCATAAAAAAACAGCAGAGACAATTGCTTCAAATGCGGGTATCTATAAAGACGGTGACGAGATAATAACAGGTAAGGATTTGGAATTATTATCAGACGTTATTCTCCTGGAGCGTTTGCCCAAGGTATCTGTTTTTGCTCGCGTGTCACCACAAGATAAATTAAAAATAGTAGAGTTGTTTAAAAAAGGTGGAAATATTGTTGCTATGACAGGGGACGGTGTTAATGATGCTCTTTCGTTAGTGGCAGCAGATCTAGGTGTTGCTATGGGCAAGATGGGAACAGAAGTTACAAAAGAAGCTGCTGATATTATTTTGTTAGACGATAATTTTAAAAGTATTGTTTCTGGAATCGAAGAAGGGAGAAGTATTTTTTCAGCAATTAAAAAAGTATTACTGTATTTGTTCTCGACTGGTTTTGGAGAATTGCTAGTGATAGTTTTTGCAATTTTTATATTTCTACCATTACCACTGTTGCCAAGTCAAATAATATGGCTCAACCTCGTGACCGATAGTTTTTTGGTTATCGCTTTTGCTTTTGAGCCAAAACAAATATTGGGCGTAACAAAATCAGATAGAAAAAAACTAAAAAAATTAATAGACGCAGTTACTATCACCAGGATAATTTTAATGGCAGGTGTTATGTCAATCGGTAGCCTTATAATGTTTAGTTATTATAATTTGCATACTGATATAGTACTGGCGCGAACCATGGCCTTAACATTACTTGCTGTGTATCAATGGATTAATGTATGGAACTGCCGGTCAGAAAAAAGATCAATTTTCGCAGAAAATCCATTTTCGAATATGTTTTTTGTGTACGCACTTATTCTTGTGATATTCCTGCATGGCTGTCTATTATATGTTCCTTTTATGCAAAATATATTTAGGACAGTTCCTCTGTCAGCGAGCCAGTGGGGAATTATCCTGCTCGCGAGCCTTCCCCTTGTTGTGATTGAAGAGATAAGAAAATTTATCAGCATGCTCTTTTCTAAAGCAACAAGAACACGTATAGTAGAGTAAATAACCTTAATAAAATTTAATGATTACAGAACCGATAATTAATACAAAAACAATTTTGATGAATTCAGAATCTGATAAAAAAATGATTGCAGTAACACATAGTGGTGATTTTCACACTGACGATATTTTTGCTTCAGCAACTCTCAGAATGGTATACAAAAATATATCAATCATCCGTTCTCGCGACCCAGAGCAGATTAATTCTGCTGACATTGTTTTTGATGTTGGACAAGTTTATGATCCAGAAAAAAAACGCTTTGATCATCATCAAAAAGGAGGTGCTGGACAAAGAGAGAATTCGGTCCCTTATGCATCATTTGGATTGGTATGGAAAGAATACGGAGAGATGCTTTGTGGTGGTAAAGATATTGCTCAGATTTTGGATACCAGATTAGTTTCTCCAATTGATGCAGTAGATAATGGAATTGATATCTGTAGTCCAAAAATCCCTCATGTTTTTCCGTACAATGTTCAACAGATTTTTTCTATTTTTACTCCCAATTGGGATGAGAACACAGACAGAGATGTTGTTTTTTTGATGTTATCTGATTGGGCTCATAAAATACTTTTACGAGAAATAGAGTGCGCAAAATCATACAATAATGCAAAATCAAAAGCCTTTGATTTATATCAAAAAGCAGATGATAAAAGAATACTCGTTTTGGACGATCCGTATCCGATGCCTCTTTTTCAGGAATTTGAAGATGTAATCTATGTTGTGTATCAAGGCTCATTACCAGATGATTGGAGGGCAAAAGCAATGCGGAGCGGAATTGATTGTTTTGACGTAAGAAAACCTTTCCCTTTAAGTTGGGCTGGAAAAGAAGGTGCTGGTCTGCAGGCTGAAACTGGTGTTTCTACTGCTACTTTTGCCCACCAAAAGCAATTTTTGGTTGGAGCAACAACAAAAGAAGGTGCAATAGAACTTGCTAAAAAGGCTTTAAACGCGTAATCTTCTTATTATATGGCATTTATAGACGAACTCACATTACATATGCGTGCAGGAAAGGGCGGAAACGGTATCGTTTCTTGGCTGCACCTAAAAGGGAAAGAATACTCTGGACCAGCAGGAGGAAACGGCGGTGATGGTGGAGATTTGTATGTACGGGGTGTACAAAATTTATCAAAACTTGTTGATTATCAAAACACACCAATTATTGAAGCGGGTGATGGTGGTAATGGTAGGTCACGAAGTATGCATGGTGCGCGAGGGAATGACTATTGTTTTGATGTACCAGTTGGATCGGTTATAACAAACAAAGAAACTGGCGAAGTCTTCGAAATAATGAAACTTGATCAAAAGGAATTAATTTTAAAAGGAGGAAAGGGAGGTTTAGGTAATGAACATTTCAAAAGTTCTCGAAATGTTTCTCCTCAAGAATCAACCAGAGGAACAATAGGAGAAGACGCTGATATGCGAATAGAATTGCGTCTCATTGCTGACTTTGGTTTGGTTGGTTTCCCAAATGCTGGAAAATCAAGTCTTTTAAATACTCTCACAAAGGCAAAATCAAAAGTTGGTGATTATAATTTTACGACTCTCGAACCACATCTTGGAGAAATGTTTGGATATCTCATCGCAGATATTCCAGGAATAATCGAAGGGGCATCCGAGAACAAAGGACTTGGGCACAAATTCTTGCGACATATCAGACGAACAAGAGTTGTTATACATTGTCTACCTGCAAACTCAGAAGACTACAAAAAAGATTATGATGTGATTAGATCAGAACTTGAAAAATATGATGTTAATTTAGCAAAAAAACCAGAGGTATTACTGATTACAAAAATAGATACTGTTGACCAAGAAAAAATTGAAGAGATGGTAAAATATTTCAAGGATATGGTTCAAAAAATAGAAGTAATTACTATACTTGAGGATAATCTTGTTAAAGACCTGAGAGACTCCTTGATAAAATTTATAAAAGAAACAGAATAATAATTAGTACAAAATAGAATACAAGTATATGGAAAACGGATACACAACAACAATTGGTTTAGAAGTTCATGCTGAACTACGAACATGTTCAAAAATGTTTTGTAATTCAAAAAATGACCCCGACGAAAAAAGACCGAATGTTAATATATGCCCAATATGTATGGGCCACCCTGGAACACTTCCGACTATTAATAAAAAAGCAGTCGAGCATGTATTGAGAGTGGGTTCAGCAATTGGGGGAACTCTGGCAGATTTTACTGAATTTGATAGAAAGAACTATTTCTATCCAGATATTCCAAAAGCATATCAGATTAGCCAGTACAAATACCCACTTGTTTCTGGTGGAAAATTACACGGTGTAGATATTACTCGAATTCATCTCGAAGAAGACACCGCGAGCTCAAATCACGGTAATGATGGAAAATCACATGTTGACTTTAACAGGGCAGGAGTTCCTTTGATGGAACTCGTCACCGAACCTGTTATTCATGATGCAAAACAAGCAAGTAATTTTGCAAAAGAATTACAGCTTCTTCTTCGATATTTGGGAGCTGGATATGCGAACTTGGAAAAAGGTGAAATGCGAGTAGAAGCAAATATTTCTGTAAGTAAGACAGATACCTTCGGAACAAAGGTGGAAGTGAAAAATCTTAATTCATTCAAGGCAGTAGAAAAAGCAATTGAATATGAAGTAAAACGACAGATTGAACTTATAGAAGAAGGAGGCGTTGTTGTTCAGGAAACTCGAGGTTGGGATGAAAATAAAGAAACCACCTTTAGCCAGAGAGCAAAAGAGAATTCAAACGATTACCGATATTTTCCTGACCCTGATTTACCAAAAATGACTCTCAGTGAATTACCCGAATTCAATTCTGAAATACTTAAAAAATCACTTCCAGAATTACCTTGGGAAAAAAGATTACGATATGCAGAGGGTGGCTACGGTTTATCTGATGATGATATTGAAATTTATGTTTCTCGCGACAATTGGGCAACCTTTTTTGAAAACGCAAAGGAACTATTGTTCTCTGATGCAGAAAAAGTGAAACTAGTTTCAAACATGATGATTTCGGAAATCCCTGTCCTTGCAGGTGATGTTGGTGTTGAGGACAATACTTTTTTCGGAAATATATCACCGAAAAATGTGGCTGATCTTTCGAACATGAAAGTTTCAAATGAACTTTCTTCGCGTGGGGTAAAAGAGGTATTAAAAATTCTTTATGTAAATGGAGGTGATGTAAAAATTGTTGCAGAGCAAAATAATCTCATTCAAAAATCAGACACAGGAGAATTGCTCGAAATCGCAAAAGCGCTGATTGCAGAAAATCCCAAAGCAGTCGAAGAATACAAAGGAGGAAAAGAACAATCAATTATGTTTTTGGTGGGGCAGGGTATGAAGGTTACAAAAGGATCTGCTAATCCAGAAATTCTAAAAAACCTTTTTGTAGACTTATTGAAGTAACTTGATTTAATAGAAAAAAAGAGCACACAGCCGTTTGTGTGCTCTTTTTGCTCTCATTCCCTTTTGGTGATTGTGATGTATCGTACGTAACATAAAGCGCCACTTACCAGCGCGATACTACCCAATGCAATCAAACAAGTATCTAGATTGTAGTGCCTTAGTGCAAGTGAAAAGATCACAAGTCCTATTGTTGACACTAGGCTAGATGCTGATGATTTTACAGAGAGTATCGTTGCACGATATGATTCGCTTTCACATCGGGTATTGATATACCCGCTTACGAATGGTGCTGATAGTCCTCGGACAATATTTTGAAACAATACCAAGAGTGCACACTGCCAAGTGACAATGAGACCCATAATGATGATTGGTATAGATAATACCGACATCAGTATGATGATAACCCATCGTTCACCAATGGCATTTTCAATTTGCCCAGCATATATGCTCGATAGCCATGCCACAAGGTTCAATCCAAAGAATATAAAACCAAAATATGTCACAGGTATTTTAGCCAGTGCAAAATACGGATTATAAGTGAAGAACCAGATTTTTGAAATCGTCCCTAAAAGAATCGAAAACAAAAAGATCCAGCATAATTCTCTCGAATTAGTTATCGAAGAGAGTCCACTTACTATGGTGCGAAAGTATTCTCCAGATTTCCTGACACCATTCTCATGGCATATTGGTTCGGTCATCATAAACACCGGAACAAGTGACATGAGAATAAAGGGGATACCTAACAATAGTGGAGTCCTAATTCCAAAACGACATAGATACGAAACAATGAGTGACGTAATCATTACTACAAACAGTCGATACCCGACAGCTTTGCCAAGTATTTTTTTGTATTGTCCCTCTTCTCCGCTATCCTTGAGTGTTCGATATAGAAAAGCTTGATCGGCACCAGATTCGAGTGAGAGGGCAATAGCCCAGAGAATATTTCCAATCCAAACCATTGTTGAAGATGTCATAAGCGCCATAAAGATGTACGCGACAACAAATATAATCCGCCCCATTAGAATAGTTTTCTTTGTTCCAATAGTGTCTGCAATTGCACCAGTTGGAACTTCAATGAGAAAACAGATAATCGTATATGCTGATTCGCATATAAAGATTTCGGCTACACTCATATGACCAAGTTCCATCATTGAGATAATTACAATCGGACCAAAAAACAATGGTTCCGAAAGTAATTTGTACAGGTAGAATAGTTTGACGTTGCGACTGGTCGTGTTCACAGTAGGAATCCTTTTTTGTGTGTTTAAAAGAACTGTGCTGAAATAAAAAATCGGCTTTCATTCAGCCGACAGAACCGTTGCTAGATTTTTTAGTGAGTCTACAATAGCATAAGATTATTTCGGCTGAATATAAGGGAAGATTTCCATAGAGAAATCACGACCTGTGTGTAGGCCTGTCCTTGGGGCTTGTTATTCATACCAAAACAATTTAAATGTTTCATATATTTATAATTACACCAGCATGCTATTTTGTCAACTTATTATTTTGATAAGATATGGAAGTTCAATTTGCACAAAAACGTAAAGAGTGGTATAATTAAGGGTAGTGTCAGATAATCGCCCCGCCCTCTGGGTCTACGAATAGAAAATACTGGATAATAAGTGGTAGTATGCTTTATCTCTATTCTTCACGTTTCGCAGTACCAGAGGGCGGGGAGGAAAGTCCGAACATGCACATAGTAATATGTAGCAGGGTAGTGGGTAATACCCATCCGCAGGAAACTAACTGCGCGAGGTGCGAACAGTGACGCTGTAATCGAAAGAAAACAGTGTCCACCTTGATTTTCAGGGTGGATGAACCCACGTAGTAATACGAGGGGTGAAACGGCAAAATCCTTACTTGCATGCAAGATCGTGTCGCCATACCTAATTAGGTGTGACGGAGAATCGCTTGAGGTATATGGAAACATATATCCCAGATTAATGATTATCCCAATTCATTTTAATGTCTTGGACAGAATTCGGCTTATAGACACAAAAGTTCAACAAAAAAACCACCTGCAAGGGTGGTTTTTTTGTTGAAAACTATTCTTTGGTAAATAACACAAAAGTGTTATTATGTAGGGAAATAACAACCAAAATTTATGGATATAAAAAAAGAAAAGAAAGAAGAAATAAAAAAAACGAGTGTCGATAGTACTCAAAAATTACCAACAGAAATTAAAAATAATTATACTCTGCTCAAGGTATTTTTGTACATCTCATTAATAGGTGGAATGCTAGGTGTTATGTCACTACTTAATATATCTGGAGTTTTTGCAAAATCAGCATTTATCTACACAGGTATTATTTTAACTTTTGTTTTTCTGATTTTGAATTCACTGAAAAAGAACGAAATTATTCTACCGAATAATATATTTTTGTATGTGTTACCAATTCTGCCGATTGCATATCTAATCTCATCACTTTTAAATCCAGGACTTGCATCTTCACTAGTAGGACTCGGTGTGGAAACTGGTACTGTTAGCTTTATTGTTGCAATGTCGTTTTTTGTAATTTTGATCACTGTAATATTTAGAAAGAAAATCGACATTATTTTTTTTCAGATTGTTTTGTTTGCGCTCGCCATTTTGTTGTTATTGGTGCAGGTGATTAGAATTTTCTTCCCATCAATTCTAAAGATGAACGAACTTTTGACTACTCCACTTTCAAACTTTATAGGAAATCTCAATGATCTCGGTGTTTTCTTTGGCGCAATTTTGATTCTGGTTATATGTGCTACAGAATTATCAAATATTAGCAAGACAAAAAAGGCGGTAGCTTATCTTGTTGGACTGCTTTCGATGATAATCTTGGCTGTTAGTGGTTTTACCTATTTGTGGATAATTATTGGTTTATTTTCGTTATTAATCTTTGTCTCATTATTCTCATTTTCAAAAGTATTTTTTCCAAAGATTAAAGCAAATAAATTATCATATGTATCACTTGTAACTGTACTGGTATCAGCTGTATTTATTATCTTTGGTACAAGTATTAGTAAAGAGATAAATAATTTTATCGGAGCATCTAATCAGTCAGAATCTTACCCTCCCTCAATAGAATACACACTACCTGTTGTAAAGAGTGTATTTAAAAATAGTCCTGTGCTAGGCGTTGGTCCTAACAGATTCGATAGTGAATGGGTAAAATCAAAGCCCTTGGTTGTTAACACTTTTTCTACTTGGAATATTGATTACAAATATGGTAACAGTGTTCTCTTGACGTCATTGGTCAATGTTGGAATTTTGGGGACATTAGCATGGCTCATAATGTTTGGTTTGTTAGTGTACCTGGGGGTAAAATATCTCTTTGTTAAGGGTGTTAGTACTGGATTGTCAGATTATATTACTTTCTCCTCCTTTATTCTTGCTGTGTATTTGTGGCTCACGATGACTATACATATACCAAGTCAGGGAATATTCGTACTTACATTTATGAGTACAGGACTATTTATATCATCTCTGTATGCTTCAGGACTTATAAAGGAAAGGATCTTTAGATTCAACGAAAAGCCAGCGATGAGTTTTACCGCAGTTATGGTTATGGTACTTATGCTAATTGGGTCAGTTGCATATGAATATGTGATTATTTCAAAGGTGTATGCATCATATAATTACAACAAGGCGGTTTCTGTACTAAAGACTTCAAACACAAACAAATTTGAAGAGGCAAAAATCTATGCAAAAAAAGCGACTTCATTCGGAGGAAATGATATTTATTATAGAGGGCTGAGTAGTATTTATTTGAGCGAGCTTGAAGCCAGGGCAGGTGAACTAACTCAGGGTTTCAATGATAAACAAAAGTCTATAACATCCGACTTGTTTGAGAATTCAATTGCAGCATCTGTTAGAGCAACAGAGATTGATGGTAGTAATTATCAGAACTACGTTTCTGTAGCTAATGCTTATAAATTATTAGTGTCTCCATCATCTAAAGACCATTATATTGAAGCCAGAAAAAAATATGATGAAGCAATCAAATTAAACCCTACTAATCCATCATTAATGCTCGCTGTCGCGAATATAGAATTACTTTTCGGAAACAGGGATCAATCGATTGAATATATTAACAAGGCTATTGCACTCAAACCTAATTTTGGACAAGCAAGAATATTCCTTGCAAATAATATTTACAAACCAGAAGGGAAAATGGATGAAGCCA
>Ga0100403_1002715_pt1 | contig 13778 bp, 21 predicted proteins | sample CryGeymet201501t_FD_83663 | JGI IMG/M metagenome (GOLD analysis project Ga0100403, IMG submission 83663) | Groundwater microbial communities from Crystal Geyser aquifers in Utah, USA - Crystal Geyser metaG 2015-01t | ecosystem: Environmental > Aquatic > Deep subsurface > Groundwater | place...
GACGTAGGGTGTTGGTGGCGAGCTGGTCTCTGGCGAAGCTGGCAGCGTTGGCGGAGGCAGCAGCGTTGTGGGGGCGGTGGGGGTACTCATGCCAGGGAGTGTACCGCGAAGGTTGTCTTTTTTCTTTCTCTTTTCTTTTTTGCTTCGCGGCGTTCACTTTCATCGTCGTGCCTCACTTTGGCTTTTCGACGGGGATTGCGGTGCGCCGAAAGGGACGGCGGAGGTAGGAGTGCGGTACGGGGATGAAAGTGAACGGCGCGAAGCAAAAAAGAAAAGGAGAAGAAGAAGAAGAAGAAGAAGAGGAAGAGGGAAGCGGGTTCTAGCTTGGGGACTCTAATCTACCTAGGAGCGCGTGTGCGCGTGTGCGCGAGGAACGCCCCCCCCTACCCCCCCCATGGGGTTTTTGAGTCTAAACCGGCTGTGAACTGCGCACCCCGGCCAATCAACGCCGGGCGGCTGTGGGCGCCGTCAGATTTGAAGAGGCTCACAATACCGGGCTGATGGGCGGGTCCCGACACTCACCGTCGACGCGCTGCCACTCGCCCGAATCCTGTTCGGGAGATGAGTGCGACAGAGGGAGTTGGTAGAAACCACGGCGGAAGTTTGTACCTCGACGAGGCGATATGCAACACTGACCCCATCGCGTCGCCCGGCTGGCGGTCGGGGACCATCGCCACGACCGGCACGCGACACCTTCCCGCGGGGGCCCGGGCCGACCACACCCGGGCCCCTTCTCTTTACCTTTGTAAAATGTCCACGGATTCCACCCCTTCCCTATTGCATGTCCAGTTTCGTCCTCTACATTAGATAGAGACACACGGTTACATCAGACACCGTCGAGATTGGACTACCGCCTATCGCCTGACCGCACTCGCAGCCCCGAGTTGGCCGCCCCGATGCAATAACCCCGCGCTCCACCCAGCGGGCCCGCCAGTGAGACATGTCCACGCGGCGGCACAATCAGCGTTGCCGGGCCCGCGTAACGCCAAGCCCGGTTATATCGACGCTCACGCCCCCAGTCGCCACGAGCGACCACGGCACATCTTCGACGGCCGCCCCTCACCGGGCGGCTTTCGCATTTGTGGCGCATGGGGACAGTGTGACGCGAGCGGCTGCGCTCGACCCCTCTTCGAGCTCGGCCGCTTGCGTCACACGCAAGAATCCAACATCGAGGCTAAGCGATGTCATCCTGTCGAACCTGCAAGGCGCCCAAGTGGCGCGGCGACCCGTGCCCCACGTGCGGCGCTGGCCTGCCCCAGTCCCACCGCACGAGCCACACCCCGCCCATCACCATCGGCTACGCTCACGGCTTCCACGAGCCGGCCACAACCACCACCCGAAAGGCGGCCTAACCCATGACGACCTATGGAGAATGGCTCGACAAACTCGCCGAGCTCATCGGCCGACGCTACGTGTCGGGCCGCTCCTTCATCCTACAAAGCTACTTCCGCCGCGGGTTCACCCCGGAACTGGCCGCCGAGCTTTACAACCCCGATACGTTCATCACAGAGGAGACCCCCCGATGACTGCAACCCCCGACCAGGACTTCACCCTCCGCGTAGCAATCGCCACCGAGCACCTTGCCCGCCTTGCGGACGACGCATGGGAGAACATGCAACGCGAACGCCCTACCCTAACCGGCCTGAACTACGCGGCCGGACTGACCCGCGCTTGCGCCATCATCGCCGAGGAGCTAGGCGGAGACGCGACCCGCTGGCACCGACGGCAAGAAGCCATCAGCGCGCTAATCCGCACCATCACCGACACCCAAACGGCCGCGGAACTGGCCGACCTCGCCCATGAGCACGAGGACGCCGGACGATGGGCCGAAGCGGCCGCCACATGGCGCAAGGCAAGCGCTCGTTGTATCGGGCACGGCCGCGGCGGCCGCTACCGGGAAGCTGCGGAACGCTGCGAGATGGTTCAACGCACCAACGTCGACCAGGAGCAGAACGCATGACCAGAACCACGTACCCGTACCGCGCCACGTACGCCCGCACCGACCGCGATGGTGACCTGATGGAATGTGAACGGTTCGACTTTATCGACGTCAAGGAGGCACGCATCACCGACACTACCGACCCACTGGCCGTCACGCTCAGTCTCCGCACTACGTCCGGCGGTATCTTTCTCCAAATGGATACGCCCGCGTGGCGGTCTCTCGCAATCGACCTGTTCGAACAGTGCGCATCGTTCGACGCGGGGAACGTCCCTGTCCCCAACACACAGCCAGGCTACGACCCGGACCGCGACGATTGCCCCGGGTCATGGAGGGGTGCGGTCGCGTACAAGCGGTCGTCACCGTGCCGCGCATGTGGCGAAGAGGTCCCCACCGTCCGCGACGCGGGCGGCACCCTCCATATCGCCATCCACAACACCCCGGAGGTGTAACCCCATGGACAGAATCACGAACGCTCAACAGTGCCCCTACTGCCGCGGCTGGATTGCCCTCCCCCTCCGCCGCGCCCGCGCATCGTTCGAAAAGCACAAGCTGCGATGCCGCGCCGAGGTGCCCGACGCGGTACAGGCGCCTCCCCCGCGGGAGGCGGTCGCGTTCGACCCGACATGCGGCCTGTGCGGTGCCGATATCGTCACTGACCCGTTCCACCATTGCCCACCGGCCGAGGAGGTGTACGCCCGAGCCCTCCGCCAGGCGACCGACAGGACCAACCCCGACGCCGTAGCAGGCGCCATGCGCACCCTCGCCGCCCAACCTACCCAAGGAGTGATGTTCCCGTGACCTGTGAAATCTGCGGCAAGACCGCACCCGAGAAGCGCCATCCGTGCCGATTCGAAAAGGCGTGCCGATGCTGGTACGGGCAACCGTGTGAGGTGAAGGCGTGATATTCGGGCATGACCTCCTGAACCAGCCCGGCCACAACCACCCGAAAGGCGACGGCTTTCGCACCCGGGCGGCCTGCGCGTTCTACTCGCACTCTTCGCCGGCGACCCGGATGGCCGTTGTCGCCGATGACCGCGTGAGCACCGGCGAGACCCGTTACCCGCTATGCCGCAACCACCGCGCCGAGGAGCAGCACGGGTTTATCCGCTGGGAACCCCTGGATTAGACACCGGGCCCCGGGCCCACCACGGAAGAAAGAAGGACAGAGAATGATGACCCGACAGGACTACGTAGCGGTGGCGCGCATCATCCGCGACGCCACGTTCGACAACGCCGCGGCCGAGGCGCCGCACCCCGCGGAGTACGTCGACCGGGACCAGCTTATCGCCGGGTTAGGCGACTACTTCCAGCGCGATAACGCCCGGTTCGACCGCGGCCGCTTCCTGTCCGCTTGCGAGGCGAAGTGATGGCCGCGCCAGTCTCCGGCGTTCACGACATGACCTGTAAATGGGTCTGCAGCATAGGCGAAGGGTGCGGGCTCTCCCATGCTTGCTGGTGCGAGCCCGAGACCCTCCCCACCGACCCCGCCTATGCTCACGACCCCGACCGCAACCCGCGATGGACGCCCCTGTTTGGGCGTCGCGTCGTTGCCTGTGCCCAATGCGGCACGGAGCAAACGACCACGACCAACCACACCGGGACGGTCTGGGGACTGCACTGCGTCGGCCGCTGCCGCCAGATTATCAACCCGCACACCGCGCGCGAGATTGTCTTGCCCTACCACGGGCCCCACAAGTACGTCAGGGAGGCGTAACCATGTTCGCTCTTTGCCTCAAGGCCACCGAACGCAACACTGCCGATGCGACACTCGCAGTTCTCATTTGGGGAGAAGCCGAAGCAGCGGCGGCGGGGTTCGCCGTCCTGCTCACCCGCGCGGATGCCCTCCAGTTTGCCGAGGACCTCCGCCGCACCGCGGAAGGGTGCCCGGACTGTGGCCGCCCTACCGGCGACCCTGAATGCTTGCGGACGCCCGCAACAAAAGGAGAAATAACGATGGACCGCGATAACGCATGGCCGACAGGCTTCGCCCTTGCCCAGAGCCAATACGACCACGCCGAGCCGGCCGACGAGTGGGACTGCATCTGTTGGGAGCCGGGCTGCGAGCTGTGCTATCCGGACGACGAGCCAGACCCCGACGACGTACGTGACCGGAGAATCGACCGGGAGATGAGAGAGTGCGACCGATGATGCGCGACGACGCCGCGATGTGGTGGCTACTTGTGGCCATCACGGTTATCTTCGCTTCCGGCTTCGGCGCCGGTATCATCGCCCACCGCGTTGCCGACACCTACTCCCGTCCTCCCTGTCACGAGGACGAGGCGCTCGTCTGGGTGAATGCGCCCGTGATGGCGGAGTGTGTGCCGCTCGACGACCTGCCGGTCACACCGGAAACGGGAGAGAGGTAAGCCCATGCTCATCACCCACGCCGACCCGCGCGACCGCGGGCGGTACGTCCCAGCCCGCGGCCCTGTGTTCGTGGCAATCGCCCGGATGGACGAGCGCCGCCTTCTCAAAGATGCCGGTTTCCGGTGGGACCCCACGATGTTGCTCGCTGCCAACTGGCACCGGGGGTATTGGTGGACCGCCGAGGTTGCCGTGGCCGCCCGGCTCGCCCCCTATGCCGACGAGACTGTCGGGCCCATGGTGCGCCCCTATGCCGCCAGCCGGAAGGAGTCGCGCCTTACCACGGTGGACCTCGACATCCCGTGCCCGCCCGGACTCGCCTACATGCCGTTTCAGAAGGCCGGCATCGCCTACGCCCTCGACCGCGAGGCCGTTCTCATCGGTGACGAAATGGGCCTCGGGAAAACGATTCAGGCTATCGGCATCATGAATGCCGACACCCCGCGGCGCACGCTCATCATTTGCCCGGCCAGCCTGAAGGCCAACTGGCGCCGGGAGCTCACGCGGTGGCTGGTCGACCCGCTCATCACCATCGGCATCGCGGCCGGCAACCATCTGCCGCACTCCCGCGTGACCATCATCAACCCGGACATCCTGGCCAAGCACGCGAAGGCCCTCGGGGAGCAACGGTGGGACCTTCTCATCGTCGACGAGTGCCACCAGTTCAAGAATCCGAAGGCGCAACGCTCGCGCGCGCTCTACGGTGGCGACAATGCCGAGGAGCGGAAGACCTTCCCGGGCATCCGGGCGGTCCGGAAGCTGTTCCTGACCGGTACGCCCATCGTGAACCGGCCGGCCGAGTTGTGGCCTATCCTGCACCACCTCGACCCGGAGCGATGGCGCCGCAAGGGGGATTTTCAGTGGCGCTACACCGTCTACGGCTCGCCGAACGCCGGCCGCAACCTCGAAGAGCTGCAGGATATCCTTCGCAGCACCATCATGGTGCGCCGGCTCAAGGCGGAGGTGTTGACCGAGCTCCCGCCCAAGCGTCGCCAGATACTCGAGCTGCCGGCGAGCCCCGAGCAACGCCGGTTGCTACAGGCCGAACTTGCGGCCGCCCGCGCCGGACTCCGGGAACACGCGAGCGGCCCAGAGTCACCGCTGCATGATGCCGGGTCGACGGACGCTGGATGGGCCGACATCGTGTCGCAGCTTGTCGATGGCGAGTTTGGCTCATTCGAGGAACTCTCGAAGCTCCGGCATCAAACGGCCGTGGTCAAGGCGCCGTCAGTTGTCGCGCACGTCCGAGACCTTCTCGAAGAGGTGCCGAAGGTGGTGGTGTTCGCCCATCACCTCGACGTGCTCGACATCCTGCACGAGGGATTGCGCGACCTCGGGGCGGTCTGCCTCGACGGGCGGACGCCCATCCCCCAGCGGCAAGCCATCGTGGACCAATTCCAGAACCGCGACGAGTGCCGCGTATTCATTGCCGGCATCCAGGCGGCCGGGGTGGGCATCACCCTCACGGCCGCGAACACCGTCGTCTTCGCGGAGCTCGATTGGGTTCCCGGAAACATGAAACAGGCCGAGGACCGATGTCACCGCATCGGCTCAGAGCACCATGAGAGCATCCTCATTCAGCACGTCGTGTTGGAGGAGTCCCTCGACGTATACATGGCCCAGATTCTCGCCGAGAAGCTCGCGACCATCGAACGCGCGATGGACAAGGAGGTGAAACCGCTCGTGCCCGAGGTGGTCGTGAAGGAGCCCGAGGTGGGCTCGCTGGCGACCGCGCCGGCGGGGCCGAAGCCTCGCACGGATGCCGACTACGTCGAATTGCCGGGCGGGCTGGCGCAAGCACGGGCCCTTCAAACGGTGGCGAAGGTGCTCGCCGGGCTCGACCCGGACCATGCCGCCGAAATCAACGGGATTGGTTTCAACAAGATGGACGGGCCCATCGGTCACAGCCTGGCGCGGTGGCAAGGTGACCTGACGCCCCGGCAGGCCGTGACCGCGCGGAAGCTCTTCCGGAAGTATCACAACCAGCTCCCGCCCGAACTCATCGAACTCGCATTCGCCTAAAAGGAGGCCAGTCAATGAAATGCGAACTGACGCACAAGCTCGAGTTCACCGCGGCCGCGCCGCCGATGCTCTCAGAACTGCAAGGGATGGTTGAGACGGCGTTGCGTGACGGGTTTCCCGCAACAACGCCCGTCTACATTCGCGTGAGCGTCGACGAGGAAACCGGCAAGGGCTACACCTTCTATGCCGTCATCGGCAGACCGGAGGACGCACTTGGCTAGGCGCCGGCCGGAGGAGGGAACCAATGAGCACGCCAGCTGAACGACTACGGCACTGTAACCGCCACAACGACTGTGATGCGGCGGACAAACGACAACACGACCGAGGGGTGGAATGGGAAGCCCGTGAGAAGGAGTTGGAACGACGACCTGATTACTTCGCGGGAGAGCCACCGGATGTACTGGCTGTTCACTGCCACGCCGAAGATTGTGAGGATTGTTTTGGCCGCTGAACCGACGCCATCTGAACGACGACTGCGTGCGAAGCACGTGCCGTACCACAAGACCTTTGCGATGGAGCAGTTCTGCCTGGCGTGCGGCCCCCTCGCTCCTTGGCCCTGCGACACCATCCAGGCCTTGGATGAGCTACAGGAGATGCACGACGACCTGCTCGCCATTCGTCCGACCCGAGGGCAGCTTTTGGCGAAGCTCAAGGCCGCCGACGCAACGAGTAACGAGACATTCCGGCAATTTCAGGAGACCAGTAAGCGCCGCTGCGAAGAGGGCTTCGGTCACGCGGTCGCTTGGGACGAACCGTCCTGGCCGCTCCAGAACTGGGCGCTCGCCATCTGTGGGGAGGCCGGGGAACTTGCGAACCTCGTCAAGAAGTGTCTCCGCGGCGATTACACGGTGGAGGAGAAGCGGGAGGAGATTCTGGACGAACTGGCGGACGTGATGACCTACTGCGACCTCGCAATCAGCTCTCTCGGCGCCGACACCGGCGAGACCGTCTGGCGAAAGTTCGCTGAGGTCTCTCGCCGCATCGGATGGGATGTGAAGCATGGCTAGGCGCCGGCCGAAAGCGTTCATGTTGGAGGTGGTCGCGGTCCCGTCGACCGACCTCCGCGCGGGGGCGTCCATCGCAACCGGAGTGGTCGAGGACGGCCGCGGTGGCCGCCACGAGTTCTCTGTCGTCTACGCGCCCCCGCTGACCATCTTCGTGTCCATCGACGGGGAAATGATGTCGGTCGACTTGGCCGACATTCTCCGTCTGGTCATCCTGCCGTGACCAACATCCTCACCTATGCCGACGCCAAGCACGAGTACCACCTTGACGGTGAGGAGGTGCCCAGCGTCACGACCATCCTGTCCCGCTTCTTCCCTGTCGGGTGGGCCCCGGAGTTTGCCCGGGACCTCGGGAAGGATGTCCACCGTGCCATCGAACTCTACGAGGCCGACGACCTCGCCGAGGACTCCGTTGACGAATACGTCGCGCCCTTCGTGGCGGCCTACCGCGCGTTTCGGCTGTCGATGCCGGAGTGGCGGACGTTCGGCGTCGAGGAGATGGTCGCCCACCCGGCCCTTCGCTATGCCGGCCGCATTGACCTTGTGTTCCGCGCGGCGGACAGCCTCGCCGTGGTCGACGTGAAGTCCGGCGAACCCTTCCCGAGCCACCGGCTCCAGACGGCGGCCTATCGCGCAGCCTTGCGCGAGTGGGCCCCGACCATCATGGCCGCGGACATTGTCCGGCGGTACGCCCTCTATCTCCGCAAGGATGCGACCTTCCGGCTTGTGGCCCACCACGACCACGAGGCCGACTTTCGCGCGTTCGCCCAGCTTCGCGACGTGTACCAGTGGCTCGAAAGGAGCACGAAATGACTGAAATCGAAACCTCCCGGCTCATCCCCGCAGGGGCGACCGATGTCGCGGCGCGCGCCAAGGCATCGTCCCAAGAATTGTGGGAACGGGCGGCGGTCCTCACGGTGTCCAATGATGCCGAGTTCCGAGCAGGCGGCGCCCTCTTCCGGGAAATTGCCGACCGCCGGCGGGAACTCGACATCACGCGTCTTGGCATCACCCGGCCCATGGATGAGGCCAAGAAGCGCGTCATGGAACTGTTTGCCCCGGTCCTCGCCCAAATCGGTGAGGCGGAGGCCGCCGTGAAGTCCGAACTCACCACTTACGAGGAGCAGGTGGAGCGCGAGGCGAGGCGGCAAGCGGCGGAGGCCGAGGAGGCCATGCGCAAGGCGCGGGAGGCCGCGGAGGAGGAGGCGGCGGCGCTGGCGGCCATGGGGCGGCCCGAAGAGGCCGAGGCCGTCCGTTACGAGGCGGCAACCGCACCGTCGCCGGAAGTGCCGACTGCCACAATGCCGCCACGGGCAACCGGAGTCGTTTCGGGAACGTCGTGGTCGGCCGAGGTCACCGACAAGGCCGCGCTCATCAAGTTTGTGGCCAGCGGCGGCGGCGCGCTCGACTGGCTGGACGTGAACATGCCGCGGCTGAATGCCGAAGCTCGCAGCCGGCGGGAGGCGATGAACGTGCCCGGGGCCCATGCGGTGCGTAAAAAGACCCTGTCGGGCCGATGACCGTTCACGTCTACGGGGGAATCCTTCAGTTCCGGTTCATCGAGCACCAGCCGACGGGGACGTTCGTCGCAGCGGAATGGAACGGCTTCGGGGCGTTCGTCGCGAGCAACGGCGTTCTCGAATACACCTACACCGAGGGGGCGTGGAGCGAGCGCGTCCGCATCCCCCTCGCCACCAACTTCGCGCCAGCAACCATGCGGGCGTTCAAACAGCGCATCTACCGTGTGGTAGACAGGCTCGCCAGACTCACCCTACCAACCGAGAGGAGAATCAGAAACATGGACCAGGACATGGCTATGCGGAGCGCTCTCCGCAACACCAAGAGCAAGGAATCTGCCAGCCGCAAGGCGGGCAAGGTGCTCGAGTACGTGCCGGCGCGCGTGCTCCCCGAGGACAAGGAAACGGTCGAGGCCATCGCCAATCGCTTCGCCCGTGACCAGGGCTTCATCATCCGGGCGGCTGTCCATATGTTCTGCGAGGCGTACCGTCGCAACCCGCAGGCGCTTGACCTATGAGCGACAAGACCATGGCCGACCTCGAGAACATCCTCCCGGGAATCTTCGACGAACTTGTGTACCTCGAGGGCCAAGTTGCCGTCGCCGCCGCCGAATACAAGTACCTCAAGGCCCGCCACGAGATGCTCGTCTTGCGACATAGCTTCTTGCGGGACTTCTGCCTCAAGCATGGCATTGTCCGAGAGGGCGAATCGGTGAGGCAGGCCGCCGGGCGGCGGGGGTTCGGGAAAGTCGAAGGCCCCGACTAGCGGGGCCCCCAACCTGTTCGAGCAATTCGACCCGGAGTGTCGTGTTGCCAAGCCCAAGCATACAAGGAGATTGACTACATTGTCAGACGAGAAGCCTACTACTGCCGTCGCGACGCGCGATGTCGCCGAGGTCGCCGAATACTCGCGCCCGCCGCTCATTGATATCAAGGCCGAAAAGGAGGCCCTCCAGAACTTCCGCGACTTCATCCATGAGGTCCTCGAAGAGGACAAAGGTCATTTCGGGAAAATGCCCGGGGTACCGCGCAGCTTCCTCCAGCAGCCCGGGGCGGAGATTGTCTACCGCGCCCTCCAGGCCCGCCCGCAGTACACCGTGATTGAGTCGGTTGTCGATTGGGACGCCGACCTCTGTTACTTCCTCTACCGGTGCGAGGTGTTTCACGTCACGAGCGGCTTCAAGATGGGCGAGGACTTCGGCGCCGCTTCGTCGCTCGAGTACGCCACGGCCTGCACCGGGGGGATGGTTCCTTCGGTCTGGGACAAGGAAAACAACCGCCCGGGCGCGGGGCCTGCCGAGGTCATCTGCCCCATCCATGGGGCCCAGACCCCTCGCCGGAACAAGGTCGACAACAAGTGGTTCTACACCTGCCCCAAGAAGACCCCCGTGGGGCTCGACAGGACACTCCAGAACGTCCAGAGCAAGGCTAAGAAGCGCGCCATGGTGGCGGCCATCCGAACGGTTGGGTGCGTGTCTGAAATGTTCTCGCAGGACAGCGACCTCGTTGACAACCAAGACGGGCCCGCCGACGACCGCCCGCGGTCCACGCCACAGTCACGGAGCGCGCCGGCGCCAGCGAAGGGCCGTGCCGCGGCCGCCAAGCCCGGCCCCGCGCCGCAGGGCGGAGGCAACGCGGGCCCGACAACGACCGATGGGTTCTCCATTGCCGAGGTGAAGGAGGCCATGGCAGTCCTTAAGGACTCGCTCCAAATGCACGAGATTCGGGCGTTTTTCGAGGACTCTGGCGTGCTCGAGGCCGGCGCCCCGCTCACGGCGAGGCCGGTCACCGAATACTGCAAGCGGAACAAGGTCACGTTGCCGGTCATGGTCGCGGCGGCTGTGGAGCGGTTCCAAGACAAGCCGGCGGCCGAGGTCCCGAAAGACAATCCCGAGGTGGTCGACGGCGAAGTGGTGGAAGATGTGGACGACCTCCCCTTCGAGTAGTACCCTTCGAAACACTTCTCCCGGCGGGTGTCTTAGCCGATAGCTCGCCGGGGGAAGCAATCCCCCAAGGAGTCCGCCAGTGGCAACCGCAACCGAGCCCTACCAAATCCGTTTCGACGGCCTGGAAGTCGACGGAACCATCGCCCTCAACTTTTCCGGCAGAATCGAACTTAACCCGGAGAACCCTGCCGACCGCGCGGTCATCGAGGAACTGACCCTCGGGAAGGATGTCGCCATCCAGTGCCATGCGTGGGTTGCCGCCAGCGGCGGGAAAGCTCCCCGCGACAAGGAGGGCGCCGTCAAGGAGATTCGGAAGTCCATCGGCCTGAAAGTCCACGAGATTAACGCAGGGACGGTCGTCGTCATCGACGGCCCGTAAATCTTCCGCCGCGCCCCATGACAACAACGGCCGGGAGTTCTATGCTCCCGGTCGTTTCCATCTCTCATGCACGGAGGTCCCGACAGTGCAGATAAGTCCCGAACTGATTCGCCACATCGAAGATACCCTCATCGCGGAACGCAAGGGCATCCGCAAGACGATTCAAGGCGTTCCCCAAATCGAGTTTCAATGCGTCGAACACGCCGACGAGCATCAGTCGGCCCACTGGCATCCCCGTAAGCTGGTGTGGAAGTGCCGGGCCTGTCCCGCCGGCGGTGGAATGCTCGCCCTCGCCAAGGCTCTTAATATCAACGTCGAGGCGCCAAGTGCGCCCAAGAAACGCCGGTCGCCCGCCGCCGGGCAGAAGCCGGTCCGGACCTACACCTACACCCACATCGACGGCGGACAGTGGCAGAAGGAGCGGTACGAGTTCCCCGGCGACATCGACCCCGACACTGGCAAGCCGGCGAAGACCTTCGCGTGGAGCCCGCGCTTCCCGGAGGGGGTGGCCGCCAAGGACATGCAACTCTATTTCCTCGAGGACCCGGCGGCGCGCCCGGACGACCCCATCCTCTTCGTCGAAGGGGAGAAGACGGCCGAGGCGTGCTGGCAGCGCCAGTTGCTCGCCTGTACTGGCGGGTGGGGCTCATCCATCCGGGACTTCAACCCGCAGGTCTTCGAGGTGCTCCGGGGGCGGGAGGTCTGGCTTTCCGCCGACAACGACCGCGCCGGCGCGGAATACATGGACGCCATCTCCGCATCCCTCCGAGGCATCGCCGGCAAGCTTCGGCGGGTGTCGGTCGCGCTCCCTCCGAAGGGCGATTTGGTCGAATACTTCGCCGGCGGAGGCGACCCGGCAGCCATCTTCACGGGCGGGCTCGATGAGACTGCCGTCGAGGTGGTCGACTACGACACCATCCGGGTGCGCATCCCGAGCGAGCTTGGAGTGGTGGGGTTCGTGGCGTCCAACCTCACGAGAGGAGCCCACGCGCTCGATTGCAAGCTGAAAGTCGCCCCCGAGGGCCCGGTCGCGACGCGCCCCTACGTCACCCGCATCAATCTCCTGTCGACCTCCGCCCGGACCCAACTCCGCCTCGAGCTTTCGAAGATGTTCGAAGGGTTCAAGACGAATTGGACCGAACTCATCAACGACGCCATCTCGTGCATCGACGACGCCTACTCCAACCAAGACGTTAGCCAAGACGCCTTCGACATCGACGAGGGCGCCGACGAGGAACTGTTCCTGTTCGGGGACCTGTTGCCGCTCAATCAGCCGACCATCTTCTTCGGCGACGGCGGGAGTCTGAAAAGCTATCTCGCCCTCTTCTGTGGGACGCTCTTCTGCCTCGGGGATTCGTTCCCCGGGCAGAGCGTCGCGCCGGACCCGGGGAAGGTAATGTACTGCGACTTCGAAAACGTCACCGCCAAGGGGTTCAAGCGGCGGGTGCGGAGGCTGTTCGCGGCCGCCGGCGTGCCGGGCGTCTACCCCGACAGCTTCATCTACTGGCCCGGCCGCGGGGTGCCGCTCTTACAGCAACTCGATGCCATCCGGGAGAAGGTCCGCAAGGACAACATCCGACTCCTTATCGTCGACTCGGCAGCGACCGCCATCAACGGCAAGCCGGAAGACGCCGAGGTGGTCACCGCCTTTTTCAATGGCCTGGCAACCATCAACGCCACCATCATCCTCATCGCCCACATCAACCGCGACGGCGACAAGTCCAAGCCTTTCGGGTCCGCCTTCTGGAGTAATCTCGCACGCCGGACGTGGTACATCTCTCGCGTCGGGCATGGCGACCGGGCGGATGTCGGACTGTTCTGCCGGAAGGTGAACGACGGGCCCATGGGCGAGCACAAGGCCCTCGGGGTGGAGTTTGTGGGACTCAACGGCGAGGTCCGCTTTGTGCGCAAGGCGTTCTCCGAGGTCGACCGCGCCCTAGACCGCGAGCGACCCATGGGGGTACGGTTGCGCGACGCACTCGGGCCGGGCCCCATGACCGCCAACGCGCTCGCCACACATCTCGCGAGCAAGCCAGAGACCGTTCTCGCGTGGCTGAAACGGTACCCGAATGAGTTCATCGAAATGGGCTCATCGGACGGCAAGCCCTCCGAATGGGGCCTTCGCGCCCGGGAATCAGCGTAGAGGAATCGCTCTCTGATTCGCTTACTCGTAGCGGTGCTGGCCGTGACCGGCATCGCCCTCACATCCTGTGCCCCGCCCACTGAGAATCCCGCCACGACCATCGCAGTCGCCACGCGGACGCCAACACCCCCCGCGCCCCTCAACGCCGAACCACAAATACCCGACCTCTGGGCCCACCAGAGCCCCGTGGCGCCGAGTAGTGCCCCATCCGGGCCCATCCCTGCCGCAGCGCCCCCTCCGGACGTGTCTGCCTCGGCCAGCGACACGGAGCATGCGGTTTTGTCCGAGGCGGAGATGCGGTCCGTCCTCACAGTGGCCGGCTGGCCGGCGGAGCTACATGACGAGGTGCTCGCGGTCGCGTGTGGCATCGGCAACCGGAGCGGCTGGCCGAACGGCGAGAGCGGATGCAACCCGGGAGCCATCGGGGATAGCGGCCGGAGCTATGGGCTTCTCCAACTCAA
>Ga0100403_1002719_pt1 | contig 13767 bp, 17 predicted proteins | sample CryGeymet201501t_FD_83663 | JGI IMG/M metagenome (GOLD analysis project Ga0100403, IMG submission 83663) | Groundwater microbial communities from Crystal Geyser aquifers in Utah, USA - Crystal Geyser metaG 2015-01t | ecosystem: Environmental > Aquatic > Deep subsurface > Groundwater | place...
CGTGGGGAAAACCGAAACGGCAAAAGTGGTTGCAGAAGTCTTTTTTGGCGATCCAACTTATTTGTCAAGATTTGACATGTCTATCTATCAATCGAAAGAAGATATTTCAAAGCTTATTGGTTCGATTGAAAAACTCAATCCTGGCCTTCTGACCAATGCTGTTCGCGAACACCCCTACGGCGTTCTGCTTCTTGATGAGATTGAAAAAGCCCATCCTGACCTATTGAATATTTTTTTAACGATTCTTGATGAAGGATACTACTCCGATGGCTATGGTCAACGAGTTGACTGTAAAAATCTGGTAATTATCGCAACGTCAAACGCTGGTGCAAGCCATATTCATCAATTATTACTGAAACAGTCAATTAGTCATCAAGAGCAGGGAGATGGACTTTCTTCAAATGAGCTTATCAATTATCTGATCGAAAATAATCTCTTTTCTCCTGAGTTTCTGAATAGATTTGACGGCGTGATTGCGTACAAACCTTTAGAGAAAGATACTGCAGAAACGATTGCCCGAACCATGATTGAAGAGGTTAAAGAAAAGATTCTTGAACTATACAAAGTGCATATAACAGTTTCTGATCAAACCATACACGAACTCACTGAAAAAGGATATGATGTCAAATATGGTGCCCGGAACCTTGAGAGAGCGCTACGAGATTCAATTGAGGATAAGATTGCAAAAGCCATTCTTGAAGGTCGTGCAAAAGAGGGTGATTCTATTCAGTTGTAATCATTTTTTGTAGCTTTTAAACTTCGACAAAACAATGACCATCCAGAGGAGAAATGTTGGCATAAATGCAGAGGGAAAACGAATCCCTACAAGTTCAAGAATAAATCCAAATACAATCGGAACTGATATTCCGTAGAGACCCAGCTGATACACTTCCCCATATCCTTTCTTTAACCGAAACATCTGAGCGACAGACCAAAGAAGCATTGATGCAAACAAAAGATAGAAAAGATACCAGAGTGTCAAGAAAAAAGATCCAATAAGGGGAAACAAAATAACCCCACCAATGATGATAAACAGTGCATTATCTCCAATAAATTGAAGAGTCGTATTGAATTCGGCAAGAAATTGAGTATACCTAAACTTTGTTATTATTGAAGGAATATCAAGATCTGACACCTTCACGATCTCATACTGAGTTCCATCATAAATAGACTTCGGATATAGTATTTCTGATTTTGTCACCAGAACAAGCGCGTGATACCGTTCATAATCTGATTCATCTCCATTCATATCAAAAACGACTGCATGATCGTATTCCTCAAGATCCTTCAGATCAACAAGATCAATCACTACCGGAGACTTTTGATTAATTGAAATGATTCCGTTTTGAGCTGATATCACAAGATCATCGGGATACGCTTCGTTGACCCTCTCTTGAAAAGAATGAATTATGAGAGGAATGTCGGGAAGTTGTGTCGCAAAATATATTGCAACAACAAGCGATTGGATAAATAAAATCACCAATACCAACGTGAAGAGATATCCAATTGCCGACCTTAGAGAATGAGTATTTAATGAAGTATAAAAACTAAAGTCAGAGATTGTACGTTTGAATATACGGTAAAAATGAGAGAAAAATTTCATGAGGATTGGTTAATCTTTAAGTAATATCGTTTCAAGCTCTGCAGGCTCATCGACAATAAAGGTTGGTTCTGAAGATTCAAGAAGCGTATGCGAATTGAGCCCCCATGCAACCGACACTACATCGATCCCAACTTTTTTACAACTTTCAACATCGCGAATTTCATCACCAATATACAACACTTCTCGATGAATTAAGTGTTCTAATTTTAATCGTTTTCGTATTGCCTTATCCTTTCCAAAAAGACTTGTTTCACTATGAATCCACTTAAAATGATTCAAGTCATGCTGAAGTAAAAACTCCTGAACAGTTTCAGCATCATTTGAAGTCAATATTCCCAATGTGTATTTTTTTGATAATTTTTCAATGAGGTGAGAAATTCCTGTAATGGGCTCGAGCTCGTCGATACGTTTTTTCATCATTCGTTTTCCAATAAATAAAAACTCAGGGATAAGTAGAATAGGTATTTTCAACTCATGTATCAATTCTTTGATCGTAAGACTGCGCAAATACTCAATTTTTTCCATGCCGATTGGATCTGCATGAAATTTATGCACCATGCTGTTGAATATATCGATCATCAGATGAAGACTATCGGCAATTGTCCCGTCAAAATCAAAAATAATTGTTGAGTACGTTTTGTTCGTCATATTTATATATAATACCTTTATTGTGCACGTTTATTGTAACATTAAGATATATCTATGAAACATCAGGGCAAACTTATCGTGATCGAAGGTGGTGATGGATCTGGCAAATCCACTCAAGCAAATTTACTCCTAAACTATTTAGAACGGCAAAATATCCCTCATTCGAGTCTTGATTTTCCTCAATATGATTCATTCTATGGAGAAATCGTGGCAAAATTTCTACGCGGTGAATTTGGTGAGCTTAATAGTGTATCTCCGTATCTGGCGGCACTAACATTTGCGCTTGATCGATATTCAGTAAAAGATGAGATCATTGAGCGACTTTCTCGTGGAGAAATCATTATTGCAAATCGCTATGTCACGTCAAACATCGCTCATCAAGGTTCTAAGTTTGAAGACAAATCCAAACGTGATGCGTTTATTTCTTGGCTTGATGAGTTGGAATATACGGTTCATGGACTACCACGAGAGGATATTGTACTCCATTTACACGTTCCCACAGAGATAACCGCAAAGCTCACTGAAATGAAAGATGAACGCTCATATTTGCAGGGAAAAAAGGATATTCAAGAGCAGGACAAACGCCACCAAAACTCTACCGAAATGATGTATAATATACTTTCACAACAATACAAACACTGGATTTCTATCCCGTGTTTTAAAAATGGTACAATGAATTCAAAGGAAGAAATTCATAAAAATATTGTACGCACTTTGATTAAAAAGGGTATAGTGAAATAAGCACCTATTATTTATCCGCAAATCTATGGATAACAAACTTATCATACTCAGTTCAGTATTCTTTGTAGTCTTTCTTGGATTCGCTGTTTATCTCTTCACTGATGGCTCAATCGCACAGTTTACTCGAGCAGATATCGCATCAGATGTATCACTTCAAAAATCTCTCATTTTTGCCTGGCCACTTTCTATCCCAGCTGATGGGACTACCGAATCTGAAGTTACGGTCTTTGTCCGCAATGAAGATGGCGGAGGACTTGCTGAACATCCTGTCAAAATTACGACTCCCGTGGGATCTATAAAAGAAGGTGAAATACTGAGCGATTCCGATGGACAAGCAATCTTTCATGTTACTTCAAGTGAAACTGGGGTTGCAGAAATAGAGGCTTTCGTGAATAATAGGAGACTTCCGAGAAAAATAACAGTTCAGTTCAACTAATCTTATGAAAAAAATAACAAAAGCAGTTATTCCTGCAGCGGGATTTGGAACCCGATTTTTACCACAAACAAAGGCGATGCCGAAAGAAATGTTGCCGATTGTTGACAAGCCGGTCATACAGTATGTTGTTGAGGAGCTTGTTGATGCGGGGATCACGGACATCATTATGGTGACGGGATATCACAAGAGGACTATTGAAGATCATTTTGATGCCCCAAGTAAGGAATTAATCGAAAACCTCAAACGTGGTGGCGAAAAGAAAAAACATTATCTTGATGAAGTGCATGCAATCAGCAACATGGCAAACTTCATATATGTAAGACAAAAAGGACCCTATGGAAATGGAACACCATTGATGAATGTCCGCCATATTATTGGAGATGAGCCATTTATATATACGTGGAGTGACGATTTTATCACCGCCAAACCATCTCGATTTAAGCAACTTATCTCAGCATACGAGAAGTATGGAACAACGTGTCTTGCGAGTATCCGGGTTAAAGATGATGAAGATTATGATCGTTATGGATTTACTGGCGGAACACAGATTGAGCCATGTATCATGGATATTGATAAAATTGTTGAAAAACCAGGGAAAGCACATGCACCCTCTAATCTTGCGAATGTCTCCGGATATATTTTTACCCCCGAGATTTTTAGATATCTCGATCGCGCGATGGAACAGCTCAAAGAAGGTGAAGAGTTGTATTACAATGACGCACTGAAATTCATGCTCGAAGATGGAAAACAGGTACTTGCCGTTGAGATCAAAGAGGGAAAATACTATGACACCGGAAATAAAATGGAGTACTTGAAGACCGTCGTTGAATTTGCCCTCAAGCATCCAGATCTGAATGGAGACTTCAGAAATTATCTCAAAACCCTCAATCTGTAGGAATGATTTTCTTTCAATTTACCCATTTGTGAAGAGTATTGATTGCATTTCAGACTTTATTTGCTACAATAAATGCTTATGGCGAAACAAAACAATATGAAAAATGTCGAAGTTTTATTTGAAATGGGTGCTCACCTTGGTCACAATAAGAGCAGACTTCACCCAAAAGCACGTAAAAACGTGTATCAAATCGTAAATAAAACGTCAATTATTGACCTGACCAAAACCATTAAACAGCTTGATGCAGCCAAAAAATATCTGGCACAAATCGCTACTGATGGGAAATCTATCCTCGTTGTTGGGACAAAAAAGACAGCAAGTGCTTTCGTAAAAGAATATTGTGCTTCAAAGAACATTTCATATATATCATCAAAATGGCTTCCTGGACTTCTCACAAACTATAAAATGATCATGAAGAATGTAAAAAAACTTAAAGACATGAGGGAACAAATCACCACAGGTGAAGCAAAAGTACTCGTCAAGCACGAACGAACACAAATGTCCAAAAAAATTGCAAAGCTTGAACGCCTGTTTTCCGGTATTGAACTCATGGATAAGCGTCCTGAATGTATGGTCATTGTAGACATTCGAAAAGAAAAAAACGCCGTGAAAGAAGCACAAGAGTTCAATATTCCCATTGTCGGCATTGCTGACACCAATGCAGATCCAAATACCATAGAATATCCCGTAGTGGCAAACGATGACGATAGTGAAGTAGTCAAACATATCATGACCGAACTTCTTGAAGAGTATTCGTCAAATCTCAACATAGCTGAGCCAACGGCAGCATCAAAGACCTCGCCAAAGACAGAACCGAAAGTAGCGCAACCGGTTGAACAGAAAACAGAACCTAAGAAATAATTTTCTCCTATGATCGACTATTCAAAATTGAAACAGCTCAGAAGTGAAACACAAGTATCGTTTTCTTTGTGCAAAAAGGCACTTGAGGAAAGTGATAACGACATAGAAAAATCAATGAAGCTCTTGAAAAAGTGGGGGATAGAAAAAGCTGAAAAAAAGGCCGATCGAGAAACAAAGGCTGGAGGATTATTTAGCTATATTCATCACAATAAAAAAATAGCATCACTTATTGAACTCCAGTCAGAAACTGACTTTGTATCTGGAAATGATGATTTTAAAAAACTTGGCAATGAAATTGCGATGCAAGCCGCATCCGTGCGATCAGATACTCTCGAAGAATTTCTCGTTCAAGATTATATTCGCGATCCAGGCAAAACAATCGACAATCTCATTAAGGATGCCATTCTCAAATTTGGCGAGAACATAAAAATCGCACGAATTCTTCGTTGGGAACTCGGTGAGTAAAAAACATTTTATTCTCCCGCAACTCGTGCTACAATGTTCTCATGCACGATCTTATTCTTTCTTTTAAAACAAGCGCCGAAAAACACATTACAAATCTTCGTGAAGAACTCAAAGGCATTCGAACCGGACGCGCACAGTCGGGGATGATAGAAAGTATGCAGATTGAAGCATATGGCGGAACAAAAATGAAGCTGATCGAACTTTCCTCAATTATGACTGAGTCAACCGATGCTCTTGTCATCACTCCATTTGACCCATCAACCGTCACTGACATTGAAAAAGGAATTCTTGCATCTCCCCTCGGAATGAATCCACAAACAGAAGGAAATCGAATAATAGTGCGTATTCCACCTCTTTCAGAGGAGCAACGAGCCAAATATGTTAAGCTTGTTTCGCAAATGATAGAAGAAGCACGGAATCAAATTCGATATGAACGAGATACTATCCGCAAAAAAATTAAACACCAAGAAGATGCAAAAGAATTGACCGAAGATGATCGATATCGTTTGGAAAAGGAAATTGATGAACTCACGGGTAAAATGAACGCAGAGCTTCAAACGATCAAGGACAACAAAGAGCAAGAAATCATGGAGGTTTAAAATGATCTGCCAAATGCTCCGTTATTTATTTTAACAACCAATACATGCTAACTGCAGTCACGTTTCTTATTATCCTCGTTATTCTCGTCCTTATCCACGAATTTGGACATTTTATTGCAGCTAAAAAAAATGGTGTCCTCGTTGAAGAATTCGGATTTGGATTTCCGCCACGTATATTTGGGAAAAAAATTGGGGAAACACTCTATAGCATCAATCTCATCCCACTGGGAGGTTTTGTAAAATTATTTGGCGAAGAATACCATGAAGATGGTCAAAAGAAAAAGCAAAAAAGCGAAATACCTTCGTCACGGGCTTTTGTAAACAAATCCCCTCTTCAAAAAACCATTATTATTACTGCAGGCGTTGTCATGAATTTTTTTCTTGGTTGGATTCTTCTTTCAATTATATTTACTCAAGGAGTTCCCGCACCAGACGGGGTTATGGTGAGTAAAGTTCAAAAAAATACTCCCGCATCAGACGCGGGATTAATAGTTGGAGATATGCTTAATTCAATCTCATATGAAAATAATACAATTGAAATTCAATCTACTGAAGATCTCATTCAATCCACGAAAACATTTGCCGACCAAGGCACACTTCTCGTCGTAAACCGTTCGGGAAAAATGATTGAATTAAAAATTACTCCGCGCTCAAATCCCCCACAAGGTGAAGGGTCTTTGGGAGTAGTAATTGAGCAAAAAATTAAAATGATCAAACACCCATGGTACTCGGCGCCATATTATGGATTTATTGAAGCAATAACGATGATAAAAACAATTGGGTATGAAGTACTCAAGATTCCGGCTCAACTTATCACGAAGCAGTCCACTGATGTACAGTTCACGGGACCAATTGGTATTGCTAAAGTGGTTGGTGAGGCGCGACAGTTTGGCATCTTTGCGCTCATGCAAATCACCGCAATTCTTTCTTTGAATTTGGCAGTTATAAATATCTTGCCGTTTCCCGCACTTGATGGGGGAAGGCAAGTATTTATTTTTTATGAATGGATTACGGGAAAGAAAACAAATCAAAATCTTGAACATTATCTCAATTTAATAGGCATTATTATCTTGTTGACGCTGAGTGCTGTAATAACAATTTTTGATATTCAAAAATATTGGGGATAATATCCGTTAGAATATAACAATATGAATTTAAAGTATCGAAACATTACGATATCAGGAGGAGTGGCGGTAGGAAAAAATACCCTTCATGCAAACTTAAAAGATTACCTTGAACCATTGGGTTGGACCTTCACATCAGGAGGGAAACTTTTGAGAGATTTTGCAAAAGAGTATGTTCAGCCGCTTGCAAGTCTTGCTCCTGATACATTCCATCATGAACTTGACGATCGAACCAAAAATTTACTGGAAAAAGGAAATTATGTGATTGAAGCATGGCTCGCGGGATTTATGGCAAAAGATCGATCTGATACTCTTCGCGTATTTTTACATTGCCAAAATGATGCACTCAAAATTGATCGGGTCGCAAATCGAGACAATATTAGTATTGATGACGCGAAAAAATATATTAAAGAGCGCGAAGAAGGGAACTTTTCGGAATGGAAACGAATGTATGGTGACTATGATTTTTTTGACCCAAAATACTATCACGTATCCATTGATACGTATTCCTCTGGTCCTCACGAGACCGTGGGAATAGTACTTGATAAGCTTGGATATAAGCATGGGAAAAAACAAAACCACCATTCATGATGTTATAATTACTTCATGCTTTTCTCAAAACTCTTTCCCAAGCCGATAAAAGGTGGGAAAAAATATGACTCTGCCAATGCTACGTTCCTCATAAATGGTGGCTTTGTTGACCAGGTTATGACGGGGGTATATACATTCCTTCCCCTTGGTTGGCGTGTCCTCACAAAAATTGAAAATATCATTCGTGAAGAAATGAATCTGATCGGACAAGATATGCTTATGCCAGGCCTGTCTCCAAAAAAATTATGGGAAGATACCAAGCGACTTGAAACGATTGATGTTTTATTTCAAGCAAGTGGCGCCAATAAGGCATCACGAGCAATGAACGATGCAGAATATATCCTCAACTGTACCCAGGAAGATGTCATAACTCCTATCGCAAAACGTTTTTTTTCAAGCTATAAAGACTTCCCCTTTGCTCTGTTTCATATTCAAGTCAAATATCGCAATGAACCGCGGGCAAAATCGGGGATAATGCGAGGGAGAGAATTTCGAATGAAAGACTTATATAGTTTCCATACCAGCGAAGCTGATCTCATGGAATTTTATGACAATGTAGCAAAACCAGCATATATCAAGACTTTTAAACGTCTTGGACTCGGAGATTCTACCGTTATAGCCTTGGCATCAGGTGGAGATTTTACCAAAAACTATTCACATGAGTTTCAAACCTTGTGTGATGCCGGCGAAGACACCCTTTATCATGATACTGAAACAGATATTTATTACAATAAAGAGGTCGTAAAAGACCCCGAGTCAAAAAAGTATGAAATTGTAACATCTGCTGAAGTCGGAAATATTTTCCCCCTCAATACCAAATTTTCAAAGGCAATTGACTACACTTTTACCAATGAATCGGGAGAGCAATTACCGGTATATATGGGATCGTATGGCATTGGTACGACCCGCGTTATGGGAGTTATTGTCGAAAAACATCACGATGAACAGGGTATTATATGGCCCGCAAACATTGCACCATATTTGGTACATTTGATAGGCCTTGATCTGCAAGATCCAGCTGTTAAAGAGAAAGCTGAAAAGCTGTACCACAAGCTACTCGATGAAGGTATAGAAGTATTGTATGATGATCGCGAAGAAGCACGCGCAGGAGAAAAATTTGCCAATGCAGATCTTATTGGCAATCCAATCAGACTGGTCATCTCAAAACGAACAGAAGAGAAGATTGAATGGAAAAAAAGAAATGAAAAAGAAAGTGAACTAATAAGTATTGATGAAGTTATGAATCGAATTCAATCAGTAAAGTAATATGGCAAAAACAATCGTCACACACCTATCACCAGATCTTGATGCCATTGCGTCATCTTGGCTTGTCAAACGCTACATGCCCGGTTGGGAAAGTGCTGATCACGCCTTTGTACCCGCAGGAGAGACACTCGATGGAAAAAAACCCGATGAGAATGCGGAAATCATTCACGTCGATACGGGCCTCGGGAAATTTGACCATCATCAATTTGCGGAGCGACTTTCTGCGACAAAACGAGTATTTGACCATTTAGCAGAAAAGGGGCAAGTAAAGGAAAAAGACTTTGAAGCAATTGAACACATGGTTTCATTTGTCACTGAAATAGATAACTTTGGCGAAGTTCATTTTCCCGATCCTACCGACGTAAAATACTCATTTATGATCCATGAGTTTATCTATCCGCTACGCGGACTCTTAAGTAGCGATGTTGAACTCATGAATATGACCATGCTCATTCTTGACAGCATCCTCTATACGATAAAAAATGACCTCAAAGCTGAAAGTGAAATTCGTGAAGGCGTTGTTCTGAAAACGTCCTGGGGCAAAACACTTTTGATGGAAACTCAAAATGAATCATCAGTCAAATATGCACTCAAAAAAGGATTTGATATGGTAGTGCGTCGGGATCCTGAAAATCATACCGTACGCATCAAGACGCAACCTGATCCAAAATCAGACCTCACCCCATTGTATGAGAAAATGCTTACAGTAGATCCGAAAGCAACGTGGTTTTTGCATGCATCAAAGAATATGCTTCTGAATGGCTCTTCGAAAAACCCCAATAGCATCCCGTCAGCGCTTTCTCTTTCTCGTCTGATTGAAATACTCAAAAAAATATAATAGAATACGGTAGTTCCCGTTACCGAGTTTGTCGTTTTGTGTGTTCTTCTTTTGTGTTAGAGATTTTCTTTAACGACATTCGAAAAGTCACATGATTCGATCATTTTTTTGAAAGAGGGGTGTATTATTTATCATGGTAGTAGTATCAAATAGAAAAGGCAAGTCTTCAGACAATTTGTTTCGTGAATTTAGTCGACGTTTTTTTGAATCAAAAATCGTAGACGAAGTTCGTGGCAGAATGTACTATAAGCGCCCATCACAAGTCAAAAAAGAGGAAAAAATTGAACAGAGAAAAAATCGTCATAAAAAACGATCCTAATAATATGATCAATGTATTTAGTTCGTCACGATATAAAATTAACAAGCGAAATCTGGAAAAATTTGCACAGGGTCAGCTTGATAAGCATCATGTGGCGCAAAATGCAGCGCTCAACATCGCATTTGTCGGAAAGCGCAAAATGAAAGAGGTTGCACTAAAATACAAAAATGAAAATGTCGCACTTCCTGTTCTTTCCTTTTCATATCTGCGTGATCCAATAAGTTCTACCGACAATGTCATTGGAGAAGTCGTAATTTGTTACCCGCAAGCAGTTCTCCTTGCTGCAGAACGAGACAAACGAGTTGAACCAATGATGAATCAACTCATCGAACATGGCATACAAAATATATTCTTAAAATAACTAACCTGAATGTTTTATCTTAAATATCGACCACAAACGATTCACGAACTTGACAACACTCAGATTCGCGAACGGATGACCAAACTTCTTGATTCAAAAGAGCTTCCTCATGCACTTCTTTTTGTGGGACCAAAAGGAATGGGGAAGACATCAACTGCTCGTATTTTTGCAAAAGCGGTAAACTGTGATAAAAATATTTTCTCGGGAAATGGCACATCAACAGAACCCTGCAACACCTGTGCAAACTGCACCACGATCGACAATGGGGGATCACCTGATGTAGTTGAGCAAGATGCCGCTTCAAATCGAGGAATCGATGAGATTAGAAAACTTATTCGGGATGCATCTTTTTCTCCGATGACTGGTCGGTATCGAATTTACATCATCGACGAAGCACACATGATCACGCCAGATGCGTTTAATGCGCTCCTGAAAACACTCGAAGAACCGCCAAAGTCAGTCATTTTTATTCTCGCAACAACAAACGAGGAGAAACTTCCCTCAACCATTATTTCACGCTGTGTACGATTTCCTTTTGGCACCGCACAATCGAAGGATATTGTCAGCATGTTGAAGCGTATCGCAGGGCATGAGAAGCTCAAGATCTCAGAAGATATGCTCACGTTGATCTCCAACTATAGCGAAAAGTCTTTTCGTGATGCAACAAAACTTCTTGAGGAGCTCGTCATGCAAGATAAGCTTACGTTTGATGATGCACAGAGCTATCTGGGAATTCGATCAAAAGGTATGCTTCTTGAAGTGATGCAGACGGGAACTCTTGCAGAATCAATGTCTTGGATTGAAGAATTTACTGAGACCGGAGGAAATGTAAAACGTGTAATAGAGGATTCGCTAAATACATTGAGGCTACAACTGGTGGCAAAAAGTGTTGAGAATACCTCAGAGCAGCATTTGTCATTTTCATTGAAAGAGCTTTCTCTCCTCATCAAACTCTTCCACGGCGCATATGCAAGTTTACGAATCTCTCCTATCGAAGCACTTCCCCTTGAGCTTGCGGTGGTAGAGTTCTATAATGCTAGAAAGAAGTAAAAAAAACACTGTCATTCCTGCGTAGGCAGGAATCTCAATATTAGAGTAAATACATTATTTATTAATTAATCATATTATGTTTAATCCACTTAAAGGCTTAGGAAATTTACAACAACTTCAGCAGCAAGCAAAACAAATGCAGCAAGCACTTCAAAAAGAAGAAGTGACCGTTGAAAACAATGGTGTCATAATCACCATTCGAGGTGACCAACGAATCATCAATGTCGAAATTGATGGCGTCATGGAAAATCGTGTTGCCGATGCAATAAACGATGCAGTAAAAAAAACACAAGAACTTGCCGCTCGAAAACTTATGGAGATGAATCAAGGTTAAGATAATCACGTATTACTAATTGAAACACATTCCTCGTATGCTCAAACTCTTTTCCGGCACGTCAAACCCTGTTCTTTCTGAAAAAGTTGCTCAAGAATTGAAAATAAAGCTTTCAAAGGCCGAAGTAACCCGATTTGATAACTCAGAAATTCGCGTTCGGATAGAGGAGGATGTAAAACATGATACCTGTGTCATTATTCAATCTTCATCAAACCCTTCAAACAGCAACCTTATGGAACTCTTTCTGATGGCAGATGCTCTGAGGCGTGAAGAAGCGCGGAAAGTCATTGCAATGATTCCCTACTTTGGTTATGCGCGACAAGATATACAACATAGACCAGGAGAATGCGTTTCTGCAAATGTGATTATTCGCTTTTTAGAATCTATCGGTATTTACAAAGTGTATACCTTCAATCTCCATGATGAAGCAACTGAAGGAGTATTTGATATTCCATTTAAAAATCTTTCTGCATTTTCAGTACTCGGTGATGCGATTCACCAATATCTTGATAAAAAAAATACTGAAGTTATACCAAATAATATTGCCATTGTCTCTCCAGATCAAGGGGGGATTGAACGCGCACGAAAGTTTGGCAATGTATTATTTGGACATAATGACTTCAATCTCGCCGTCACTGAAAAAAAGCGAGATCTTGAAAACAAACACCAAAGTGCTGCCCTTTCACTATATGGAGACGTAAAGAACAAAGTAGCAATCATCGTTGACGATGTTGCAACCTCAGGATCAACCCTTATAAACTCCGCGCATTTCGCGCTTGATCAAGGAGCAACGAGTGTCATTGCAGCAATCATACATCGTGATTTTGCCCCTGGTGCTGCAGATAAAATCCAAAACTCAAAAATTGAAGCGTTCTTCACAACGGATAGTATCGCACTGCAAAAGGGGACTGAATTTGAAAAAATGAAGGAAGTGTCAATCAGTACAGAGATTGGGAATGCGCTGAAAATATTTAGTTAATCGATATTTTCTGCGTTATCATTTTCGAAGGATATTATATTGCCTCTACTATTATTTCACTTTCTTTTTTTGTATTTTTTAATTTAAAAAAATCTCTCATCAATCATGAGAAATTTTCTCCATTTTATTAATCTTATAGTCTATTAATACATCTAGTTATTCTAAAAGAATGAACACGAATAAGTGAGTTTTGTATTAATTTATATTCATGATGCAATCCTATAGTAGATATACTATAATAACCCTTAAATTTAACTTATTATGAATATAGAGAATCGACTTCAACAAATTCTTACTGAAGAAGGTATTCCCCCTACACATTGGGACTCTCAACTTGAATTATGGGAAGGTCTTTCAAATGCATCTGAAAAATTATTTGGCAATCCTTACCTTGATAAAGACGATCTGCGATGGAATTTAGCTGCAGAATATCAAAGAGTTTATGATAATGTTGGCTTTAGCGGAAAACAATTTGAAGGTTCTTTGCGTGCAACGTATCTTTCACCAATGCAAAGTTCTCGTGAAGAATATGGGAAATATACTAAAAACGAACGGACACTGAGACATTTTTCTCGTGCGTTAGTAAATTTGGGAGCATGGCCATATTTAACAGAGTTATTTCAGCAAGTTGAGATTCCATTGCTTCCTGGCACTGCA
>Ga0100403_1002724_pt1 | contig 13735 bp, 3 predicted proteins | sample CryGeymet201501t_FD_83663 | JGI IMG/M metagenome (GOLD analysis project Ga0100403, IMG submission 83663) | Groundwater microbial communities from Crystal Geyser aquifers in Utah, USA - Crystal Geyser metaG 2015-01t | ecosystem: Environmental > Aquatic > Deep subsurface > Groundwater | place: USA...
CACACACCGGACAGCGCGGGAGCCTACGACGCGGACAGCAACACGCTCTATCTCAATACGGACAAGTCATCCGGGAAAGAGATTGTGAATACGCTCGTTCACGAGGCTGGGCACTTCGCGGAGAAGTTTGCTCTGGGTGAAGCATTCACGCAACGGGAGTGGGAGAAGCTGACGCCGGCTCAACGGGAAGAGGCGATAATGCAATATGCCCCGCGCCCCAATAGGCCAAGAAGCGAAATGAAATTAGATAAGAACGACAAGCGGGCGCGCGCCGAGTGGGTAGCGATGCAGTTTGCCCGCGTGGTCCGTGGCGATACCGAGCAAATGTCAAAGGGCATGGTCGCCAAGCTGCAAGCGTGGCTGAATGAGGTTCGCGGCCTGGTAAACAAGTGGATCGGTGACGGCAAGCTCACGACCAAGGAACTTGACGCGAAGATTTTGGAGATTCTTGGGTATGCAGAAGGGACGGCGGAGCAGAAGAACCCACAGAAAGGCGATAGCATGACGCTGATGCAGACGAACGGCACCGTGAAGGACGTTCAAGTAATCGGCGGAGTTGAGTATCTGTTACTGCGTGGAGAAAAAGACGGCGGAGTAATTCGAGTCACCGACTTGGATTCAGGCGAAACCGTGTCCATTAAGAAACATCCTTCATTCGCGCCAGCCTCCGCAGAATACTACAACACGATTCAAAAGGCTGAACAGGCGCAAAAGCCCGTTCCCGCACCGGCAAAGAAGCCGAGCAAGTTCAAGGTATCGGATGACCTACGGGAAGCGGGTGACGAGCTATTTGGCACCCCTGCAACTGGTGACGGATACAGCAAAAAGTTTGGCATAAAGATACCGCAGGCGAACAACGTCATTGGGATGATCGTGCGCGATAATCCCGAGATAAATTCCCGGCAATTGCTGGCAGAATTCATTGCTTCGGAGTTCCCGAAGGCAAAGCCCTACTCGGAATCGCTTTTCAGTATTCTATCCGGAGCAATTGAAGTTGATTCGACTGGAAGCGCGAACGACTGGGAGCAGATTTACGCCAAGACTGAGGGTGGAGAAACCGCAGGCGATGACACCGCAACCCGCATTCGCGCTTTAATCACTTCCGAGGACAGTCACAGCCAAAAGCATCACCAAATGAACAAGCTTGCGGGCGAGCTTGGCATAACGCTCAAGGATATGCAGGAAATGGTAGAGGCTGAACTTGTGAAGATGGTTCACGAAATTGCCACGGGGAGCGCGGAAGACTCCGCCAAGTTTAAGCAGGCGTTGGAGATTTATAACAAGCAGCCCTTATTCTCTGCTCGCACGAGCACGAGCGTAGAGAATCAGGCTTACTCAACCCCGGCACCTTTGGCCCTAGCTCTCAGGCACATTACGGGAGTAACAACCGGGACCGCAATGTATGAGCCGACAGCCGGAACCGGCATGCTCATGGCGGGAACGAATTTGGAGGCGTCACAGGCGAATGAACTAAACGATATTCGGCGCAATGCCTTGGAAGGTCTTGGCGTTGGCAAGATCACGGACAAGGACGCAACCGAATATGTGCCAAACCGTAAGTTCGATGTGGTTCACGCAAATCCCCCGTTCGGCTCGATCAGCAATGTGAATTATGACGGCTTTGGAATCCGCAAGCTAGAGCACCTAATTTCACTCAAGGCACTTGAGGCGATGAAGGATGACGGAACGGCGGCACTCATCTTGGGGGCGAACATGAATCCAGGTCCCATATCCAAGGGGGCGCAGTGGGTATTTGAAAACTACCTATACGGGCATTACAATGTAGTGGATAATTTCGAAGTGTCGGGCGACTTATACGCGAATCAGGGAGCTAAGTGGCCGGTTCGGGTGCTAGTTATAGCTGGGCGTCGTTCCGAGGTTTTGACCGGGGAACTTGCCCCGAATGAAGTTGACCGCTTGGACAATTGGGACGATGTATGGAAACGATCAAAGGAGGCACGAAATGAAGTTGAGCAAAACAGAATACGCTTGGGCACCGAAAAACCAACCGGAACTGTTACTGGTTCTGAGAAGGGACCAACGCGGCCCGAAAAACCGGGAAACATATCTGACGGAAGCGGAGGCAATGCTGACACGACTGGTCAGGGAGGCAGATCCGGACGAAGTGGAAGAGGCAAATCGCCGGATACGGGAGAATCTGACGGAAGAGGAACAAGTGTGGCTCCCACCGGGACTACTGGACGACCCCAAGACGCCACGGGCACTAATGAGAAACCCGGCGTCACTGGGGAGCAGTCTCCACAGTTGGAAGCAGACAATTCGGGAAACACTGACGAGCGATCCGGAACTGATGCCGCAGGCGGAAGCGAAACCACAAGCGGAAGAAATAAGCTTAGAGTCCTTCCTGAGTCGGTTGCTGTAAACGACAGGCAATCTACCTACGTCCCACGGGCGGAAGGTAATCCGTTTGAAACGCTCACTCCATCGGCAATTGCCGATAAGGAACATGCTGCACTGGACAAGATGGAAAAGAAGGTTGGTCCGTTGTCGGAATATGTTGCGGACAAGATCAATCTTCCCATTGAGCGGGTTAAAGCCGTTCTCGCAGCCGACCAAATAGACGGAGTTGCGCAGGCTATCTATCAAATTGAGACTGGTGGAGCACTCGTAATTGGCGACGAAACCGGCATAGGCAAGGGGCGGCAGGCGGCGGCGGTTATCCGCTACGCAATCACGCAGGGGAAGATTCCCGTATTCTTCACCAAGGATCCGAAGCTGTTCAGCGATATGTATGCTGACCTCAAGGACATTGATACCACAGTCAAACCTCTCATCTTTGGCGATCAGAAGAAAGCCACGATCAAAAACAGTGATGACGAGATACTGATAAAGGCACCCAATTCCGCCCAAGAAAAGAGACATATCAAGGCAGTCTCCGAAAATGGGATGGAGAAGGCGGGCTTTGATGCAATTTTTATAACCTACTCGCAGATCAATGAGCGCAACCAGCGACAGGAGTTTCTTGAAAAGCTGGCAACGAAGAATGACGTAGTGGTTATCCTCGATGAAGCACATGAGGCTTCCGGCGATGGAGATACCTCGATGCAAGCAGCATTCATGCGGGGCGGGCTTATCAAGCGCGGGAAAGGTAGCGAAAAACGTCAAATCCCTGTTCCTGGTTTGCTGAACAAGCCTGGAACGAAGAAAGGGCGCGGAGGGGTGCTTTATCTATCCGCAACATTTGCCAAGCGGCCAAACAATACCCCGCTCTATTTCAGAACGGCACTGAGCAAGGCGGCGAAGGGGTTTCAGGAACTCGTTACCGCGATGGAGAAGGGCGGTGTGGCATTACAGCAAGCCGTATCGGAAGCACTGGCGGCGGCGGGGCAATACATTCGACGTGAACGAGACTTTACTGGCGTGAGCTATACGCAGCGCGAGGTAGGCACTGAGCGGGCGGAAGAACTCAAGCGACAGGTTGATGACGTTACCGAAGCTCTAAGGGCCATTATTGAGTTCAGCAGTGACGCAAGCGAGCACGTAGCAGAAGTTGCGGGCGGGAAGGCAACAGCCATGTCCGAGGCGCAGATTGACGTTACGGAATTTGCAGCAGTGGTTCACAACAACGTGAGCCAATTGCTTCTAGCGGCAAAGGCTGACGCAGTGGTTGAATACGCATTGGACCTTCATCGGAAAGGCGAAAAGCCGGTCATCACACTGATGAACACGATGGAGAGTTTCTTAGATCAGTTCGTAGATGACAAAGACATAAAGCCGGGTGAGAAAATCAATGTATCTTGGAAGGATATGCTTAAGCACGCGCTTTCTCGCACGCTTCGCGCAAGTATCAAGCAGCCAAACGGGGATACTGAAATTGTCACCGTAACACCGGAAGAGATTGGGATGGAGGATGAATACCAGGCGATTGTTGAGGCAATTGACGAACTGGATGTTCCGTTCCCTTCCTCACCGATTGACTACATTATCCAGCGTTTGCGGAGTGAGGGAGTAAAGATCGGTGAACTGACCGGAAGAACGAGCGGGGTGGAATATACCAACGCGGAAGGCGGTGAAGGCACTTACAAGCATTTCAAGAAAGCGGACAAAAACTCACTGGTGAATGGGTTCAATAGCGGAGAACTCGACGCGCTGCTACTGAATGCCAGCGGTTCAACCGGCCTCTCGCTCCACGCGAGCACGAGGTTCAAGGATCAAAAGAAGCGGCACATGATTATCGCTCAACCGGCCTTGGACATTAACGTATTTGTCCAGACGCTCGGGCGAATCAAGCGGACAGGCATGGTTCCCGGCAGTGCGGAATACACGCATATCAAGCTCCCATTGCAGGCGGAAATCCGGCCAGCGGTCATTACGAACCGCAAGATGCGTTCGCTTAATGCCAACACCAGCGCGGAGGCGGATGGCGTCGTTAATCTTGATTCGGCTGACATTCTCAATAAATACGGGGACCAAATCGTAACCGAATATCTGGATGGCGACCTTGATTTGCAGCAACGTCTTGGATTGTGGGTGGAATCCAACGAGAGAACCGGGGCACTGAAAGTAGATGAAGACATTGCCAAGAAGTTCACCGGACGCATTTCCCTGATTCCGGACGCGGAGCAGGAGCGCATTTATGGCGACATCATCCCGGCCTACAACAATCTCATTGAGCAACTGAGACAGACGGGCGAATACGACCTAGATATTGTCGTGCACGATGATTGGGACGGTGTATTGGGCAGCGATACCGAACTTCAAGCCGGGACTGATGAAGGCAGTATCTTTACCGCCAGCGTTCGAGCCCAACAGTGGGAGATTACGGATAAGCGACCAATCCCCACAGGCAAGGAAATGTTGGCTGAATTTGCCAGCAACCACGGAAGCAGGGAGCAATTTGACGGGCAATGGCGCGAGTTCAGGGGCAAGGTAAACACTCAGGTTATTAACGACATTGCCGAGGCGAACGCGGCAGTAGCAAAGGCCGAAGCGATGGAGGATGGTCTCCCGAAGCGGGCAGAGTTGCAACGGGCATCCCAGAAGCAGAACCACGCAAACAAGATGAAAGATGCTTGGGAACGGGTGGAGACTGGACTTGACCGGGTATTTGATAAAATCGGCCAGCCGGTAGAACTTCACTCAACCGGGCAGTCTGCACAGTCATGGGAGGGAATGCTTGTTGGGGTTAAGTTCCCGAAGGCAGAGCCCAACGGACGATTGAGATATGCAGCAAGCCGATTCCAACTAAGGTTTTTGGTGAATGAACCAGGCGGACGGCATTACCTCGCCGGGTCTGCGTTCCTGTCTGGATCCCATGAGCTTGTCAGAACGACAATGACGGCGGACGATTTCAAGGGCTCCCGAGAAGCGAGCAACCGTTACCGCCGTTGGGTCATCACCGGCAATCCCATCGCAGCCTATACCGCGACGGGCGGGCACGGTAAGATGATTCGTTTCAAGTCTCGGGATAATGAAGTCATTACCGGGCTACTCATGCGCCAGAATTGGAGCATAGACAAGTTGCCAAGCGACCCGCGTTACAAGCTGGTGAGCGGAACGGCGGTGCAACGGTTCCTTACGAATCAAACCGGGAATTATCGCCTTGGAGTATTCACGGGGCCGCTTGGGGTTATCCGTATTCAGCCGGATAGGGGCTACTATTCCTACGGGTTCGAGGTTCAGACCCCATCATCCAGCAAGGGCAAGGATTATTACCTAGACCCGCAGCTACGCGCAATCGTTGGGGATTTCCGGAAAACGGGTTCGCGAATGGTTGCAGTAGTCAGGAAGGATGACATTGCAAAGGTGGCGGAGAGAATCGCCAAGATAGCGCAACAGGATTTCCGGGCGGATGGAAACGGTCCCGATGTTATTAAATCGGTATCTGAGTCCAACAATCCAAAGCAGGGACCGCTTGGCACCCCGGCAGTCAAGGGCACCGCAGCGCAGGAAGAGATAATGAGCAAGGTCAATGGCACCTTGGAGGACAAGCGCAGCCTGAAAGAGAAGTTTGACGACATGCTGGCATGGACAGGCGAGAAAATCCGGACCACGTTGCAACAAAAGCTGGTGGACCGATTCAACGCGATCAAACGACTTGAGCGGGCAGTCTTTGGCACCAACGACATTGACGCGGCAGTGAGTGCCTACAAGTGGACCCGGCTGACGGGCAACCTCGCGGGAGTCATGGAATACATGATGAAGCACGGGACCATTGCCTATAAGAGCGGTTCAATGGTGATGAACAAGGGCACGAAGGGGCTTATCGACATACTTGAACCCGTGGTGAACAGCGGGAAGCTGCATCTATGGGAGGGTTACGTGACGGCATATCGCGCCAAGCAGTTGCTCGCGGAGGGCCGGGAAAAGAACTTCGGCAAGTTCAAGGATCCGCAGACCGGGGAATGGGCTTGGGACCGGCAGAAGGCAGAGGATGAAATCAACACCCTGCTCGAACTGGGCAAGGACCATCCCGAGTTTGAACAGGTCCGCAAGGAATACGTCGAATTCCAAAAGTCTGTCCTAGACCTGGCGACGGCGGCGGGGCTCATTAACCCAGAGAAGCGGGCAATGTGGGAGCGCAGCGACTACGTTCCGTTTTATCGTATCGTTGATGCACTGGACAAAAAGGACACGCTCGGACCCAAGAACAAGCGCGGGATTGCCGGGCAGCGTTCGGGGATTCGTCGGCTCAAGGGTGCACCGCAGCAAGTGGCGATCATTGAGAACATTTACCGCAACATTGAGCAACTGGTAGATGCTTCGTTCAAGAACATCGCAATGCAGCGGGTGGCAGACCTTGCAGACCAAAACACGGATATGATAATCAAGATTCCGTATAAGGCTATCCCGTTCAAGACTACGGTGGAGGAAACGATTGAACGACTGGAAAAGGCCGGAGTCGATACCAGTGCCCTAACTCCCGATGAGCTTAACGAGGTTGTCACTTTCTGGCGCATGCGTGCACCGGAGGGCAAAGACATTGTTTCGATGATGCACAACGGGAAGCCGGTCTATTACCGGGTGAAGGACAAACCCCTCCTTAACTCGATTCTGGCAATCGGACCCCAACAGCACGCGCTTTGGATGAAGATGCTCATGGCTCCAAAGCATGTCCTGACAAGTCTCGTAACGCTGGATCCGGCATTCATGGCCGCGAATACCGTGCGTGACTCGTTCTCCGCATGGGTGATTGCGGACACTCCGATTAAGCCAGGTTGGGACTCGATGCGCGGCTTTGTGAAGTCGCTGATGAACGACCCGGTAAAGCTGGGTATCATGGTCAACGGTGGCGGAACCGGCCACTACAACACGATCAAGGAGAGCGAAGTCCGGACTGCATTCCTACGCATGACGAAGGAGCAGAAGACGGATTTCCTTGGTTCAATCATTGATTCCCCGGCGAAGATTTGGCGGATTTACAAGGACTTGGGGCGGGCGTCTGAAAACGCGAACCGCATTGCGATTGCCGAAAGTGCATCCAAGCGCGGGGCCAGCCCTGCCGAATCCGCATTTCAAGCCTTGGACATTATGGACTTCGGGCTGCGCGGGGATAGCAAGTTGCTGAATTTCTTCCTCGATACCGTGCCGTTTATGAATGCCCGTATCCAAGGGCTTTACCGGCTCGGGCGCGGACTTATGAACGATCCCAAGCGGGTTGCTACCCACGGGGCGATAATCATAGGCGGAACGCTGGCATTGCTGGCTTCGAACTGGGACGATGACAGGTATTGGGAGCTTCCCGAGTGGGACCGTGACCTTTACTATCACATTTGGCTTGGCGGGCGGCATATCCGTATTCCAAAGCCGTTCGAAGTGGGCCAAATGTTCTCGACCATACCGGAGAGGTTTGCGCAATACGTGGCAAAGGACGGAGACAGCCGAATCTTTGCCCGCCGCATGCTCTCGATGATTGGCGATACGCTGGCAATGAACCCGATTCCGCAGGTATTAAAGCCTCTGGCGGAGCGGGCAACCAACCTGAACATGCTCACATGGGGCAAGATCATCAGCCGGGGCGACGAATACAAGACGCCGGAGCAGCAATACAACGCCTACACAAGCGTAACGGCCCGAGAATTGGCCGATAGCATGCCTGATAATGCTCCTGAATGGGCACGCTCGCCCAAGACGCTCGACTTCCTTATTCGGGGCTATTTCGGCACGATTGGCATGTATGCCCTCGATGTGTCAGATGCGCTTGTCAGAACGGCAGGGGAATACCCAGAACGGCCAGCAAGCAAGCTGGGTGATTACTGGATGATGAAGCGTTTTGCTCCCGAGTCCGATTTGAAGGAAAACAAGTATGTTTCCGAGTTATACAGCCTGAATGAAGACGTTTCGCTCCTGATTTCCCGAGCCAAGGCGTTGCAGGAACGGGGCGACTTCGAAGAAGCCAACAAGATTCTCGCGGCCAATCGGGAGGCGATCAACTATTCCCCGGTCCTGAAAGCCACTGAAAATGCAATGGCATCCCTCCGGAAGCAGGAACAGGACATTTACGCCAATCCACGCGGGAAGACGCCGGAGCAACGGCGCGAGGAACTGGCGCGAATCAAGGCGCAGAAGAACCGGCTGGCAAGACAGGCAGTAACCCGCCGTCCAAACCGGCCACAGCCCATCTATAACCCGTTCTCCGTCCCCTGAAACGGGGAAATGAAACCGCCCAAAAATAGGCCCACTGGGACAGGATGCACCAATGCGGCATCTGTCCCTTACGAAAGAGCGCGAGGCGCGACTAATTGAATACCTCGACAAGCGGTGTCCGGAACTGGACGCCGACAATCGCGAGCGTATCAAGGTGGACAAGCAGAGCGACGAGGATTACGAGAACGACAAGGCAGAGCGGGCAAGGGCGGGCGGGGTATTTGCTGAAAGCAACATGCCGGTTCCCCTAACGTGCTATGTTGTCGATCACTTTGCCTCACGGACAGAGGAAGAGATTTACGGGCGGAGCCCAATGGTGCGAGCAGACCCCGAGGGGCCAGCCGACCAGGATACGGCAAGAGGACTTGACCGTTTCATGCAATACAAGGTGTTCAAGCGAGGAAATGCGCGGAACGACTTACTTGAATCGAACCACACGGCTTTCCGGCACCGGGCACAGTTCCTCAAGGCGATCTACTTTGAGGACGTGGACGAGTGGGAAGAACATGCGGTAAGTGTGCTGCACTCGGGGAAGGACAATTCCCCGGTCCTGATTCTGAACCACGGGTATGTGATTGAGGGAGTGGACAAGTTCATCGACGCGATAGACCCACTGACCCAGCAACCAATTCAGGTTTTGGAGGCAGACCCCACGGTAGCACTGAACCCCACCAAGCCGGAAGAGTATTTCTTTGCGCCACTGCCAGAGCCGATTCGGTTCCGTGACGTGGCCTATGCCGGACCCAAATCACGGGAGGTTGATTCCGACTGCATCCGGATCCCGAGCGATGCGCGTTCACTCGAAGATGCGGACATTATCGTAGAGCTTTACGACAAGCCGATGCACTGGGCGGAGGGGCGTTTCCTCGAACGGGAGTGGCTGAAATGGGAGGAATACGAGGGGAAGATAAAGAACGGCGAGACGGCGCAGCGCAAGACGGACGACACGCGCAAGAAGATCAGTAAGGAAAACAAGGCTTTTGACCGTGAATCAGCCACAATTGGCATACATGAAATTTGGTTGGAGCGGGACGTTTTGGAGTGGGGAAGACCACAGCGCATAGTCGTTTGGTATGACAAAAAGCGCAAAATCCTCATCGACTACGAATACCAAAAAAAGGTGACGCCAAGCGGACGGCACCCATTCACGGCTATTGCAGTCGCGAAAACCAAGCAATTTTGGTGGGGCAAGAGTATCCCAGAGATTCTGAAACCGTTCCAAGAATACTGTGATTTGCAGTGGAACCGGCATTCCTTCCGCAACTCGATCAATTCAAACCCGATCATTGCGCAGAACCCGGAGGCGATTCAGGAGAAAAAGTCTTTCCTCGAAATGAAGCCTTTCGACGTGGTTACGTTGGAGCACGGCAAGACAATCCAGGACTGGTTACAGGCGTTTGTTTTCCCCAATGCGGACCACGACACGCAAGACCTGATCGACAAGGCGATTTACTGGGTGAACTTTTGGCTTGGTATTTCGAACATTGCCCGTGGCGACTACTCGGACGTGCCCCAGAATACCACGCTGGGCGGGCAAGAGGCTTCGCTGAAAGAGGCATCCAAGCTCTCCCGCCGTTGGTCACGGCGCATTGTGGCCGGGATTGAGGACCACGTAACGAAGCTATTTCAAATCGCACTGGCGACGATGGACGAGGAAGAGGTTTATACCTACCTCGAAGGCGAGCAGAATCAAACCGGGTTTATTACCAAGGACTCCGTTCGCGACTTCCTGGTAAATGCCAAGCTGATTGTGGCGAAGGACAGCAGCACGCAGGCATTGCAGGAGCAGCAAATGACGCTGGCGACGATACGCGAATACATGAGCTATCCGCCACAGTTCCAAGTGATTGTCCGGCCAGTGATGAAGCAAATCCTCTTCCTGCTCGGGCATGATGACGTGGAAACCCTGCTCCCTATCCCGATGGTCCCCATGATGGATCCAATGACCGGGCAAACGGTTATGGTCCCTGCAACGGCAAATATGCCAATGCCCCCGCAGGCTGCGCCAAATGATACCACGCAAATCCCGGCTGAGACGGCGGCGAAGGAAGGAAAGCCGGAAGGCGGCGCGGTAGTCCCCTTTACTCAACCCCAAGTAGCAAATGCCCGATAATTCCGACTCCACCAGGCAGACCGACGAAAATCCAAAGTTGCGGGCACTCGCCCTGAATGCCCTCGGCTCAAGTAGCGGCTGGGGCATCTTTTGTCGCCGGTTCGATGAGATAGTCGCAAAGGAGTTTGACGAAAAAATCTTTGACCCGGCCATACCGGAGACAGAGCGCACAATCTTAGTCCGAGCCCGTAAGGTAGTCTGTGACAGCTACACCCCAGAGAAGATGCGGCAAACTATGCTCGTGGTCGCAAATAACGAAATAGGACGGGCGGAACGGGCAAAGAAATAGAAATGAAACCGCTTAGATTTCTCAGGTTCGGGCATCCTCGGCTCGTTCCAATAAGGAAATAACTCAACTCAATCACTCAATCAAATGTCCTCAACCTCCCTCCAAAAACAAGCGTCTCCTGGCGCACTCGTAGTCAAGTATCTGCAAAAGAAGTTCGACGCTTTGCGTTACCTTCCGAAAGTCGCCTATGGCGTCCTCCAATTCAATTCGGCTGGTGAACTCATAGCCGATCCGAATCCCGATATTCGCAAGGCCGTATCGACCTACACGGCTGACGGCGCAATCGCCCTGACGGGTGGCATTCATTCCATTGAGAAGACTTCGGCGGCTGCGATGACCGTAGCGGCTCCTTCCAGTCAGGACGGCACCGAGCTTACCATTGTCGCCAATACCGACTTCGCTCATGTCATCACCTTTACCGGCTCTACCCTGCTCGACGGGACTACCGGAGCAAACCTGACTGTTACCCTCGCGGCTTTCAAAGGTTCCAGCCTCACCGTGCAGGCCATTGGAACCAAGTGGCTCGTCAAGGCCCAGAACACCGTCACCAGCATTACCGCCTAAGTGGTGGCATAACCACAAGGAGGTAATACTATGACTGCAATATCACGTCCGATTCGTAAAATAGACGCGAGCAGGGTGCTCGCTTTCCTTGACGCAGAAGGGGTAGGCATCGCCGTGGATCCGGACAACCGATTGCCGGTTGAAACAAACGGCATCGGTTACGTGTCGAGTTCGAGCAACACGCGACCCGCCGACACGACCCCATATCCTGCGCTTAGTGTGGTGAGCAGCAACCCAGCCTCATACGAGCAGTTTGACTCCATTGGCCCAGCGGCAGGTGGCAAGGTTCTTCTGACCCTACTTAAGCTGCGCTGGGATTCATCCGCACTGCCAGCCGGGATGGGCTATTTCAGGCTCCATCTCTACAATGCGGCTCCGACCCCCATTGCCGACAATGCGGCCTTCAACCTGATCGCGGCTGACCGTGACAAGTATATGGGCTTCATCGAACTTCCCCCTCCGCTGGATTTGGGTGATACGCTCTATACGGAGACCGAGGCGATGAACTACGCCATCCGCAAGGAGGTAACGGTTTTGTCGGGCGGCACCATTTACGGAATCCTGCAAACGGTGAACGCCTTCACGCCTGCATCGGCCATTACCCGCGAACTCACGCTAATCGGCGTCGGAGTCTAAGCCCCATGGACAGAGCCCTACAAGAACTACTCTGGGAGCGCGGAAAGCTGAATCCCATGCGGATGCCCAACGTCGTCACCTTCGCCGACCTGACCGACCCCACGTTCTTAACGAAGGACAGCGCTGGCCTGACCTCGCGTGTAAGCCCACTGAGCAAGCGGACGAACCAGACGTGCTTGGTGCTGCCGGGGGTGGCGGGGAATTATGCGAGTTTTACCGCGCTGACTGCGTTTGGAACTGGTGATTTTAGCGTGTCTATTGTAGTGAACACAGCAACGCTTGCGGCACCAGAAATCGTTATTGGTGGGCAAGCTGGTGCCGCAACATTGAGAATCAGCGTTGATGGAACCATTAACATCAATAAGGATGGGACTGAACTATTAGTTAAATCCACAGGAACTATTGCAACCCTTGAACAGCACGTTATTGGTTACACGCGCAGCGGAACAACCGGGATCTACTATATAGATGGAGTAGCATCTGGAACAATTACTGATAATAATAACTACACCTCAGGAATTGATGAGTTGGGTGCTCGGGCATCCGGAACAACTACGTTTACTACAGGCAACATCAAATGGGCTCGCGTCTATTCCGCAGCCCTCACTGGCCCGGAAATGCTGGCAGACGCAGCAGGCACCATCCAAGCAAACAACACCTTTGCGATTGACTTCACCATACAGGACAAGGGCGACGTGAGCCTAACCGCCAGCACGGGCCAAGCGGTCACAGTCAACACCACCGCCATCGGCCAACCCGCCCGCATCCAAGCTGAGCTTGACTGGAACTGGAATCTGACGGCAGGGCAGCCGACGTGGCTGGAGTTTGCTGGGACGCAGTATGGGTATTTGAATGGGGTGGCGGGCAATTACTTTAGCACGCCGGATAGTGCTGGTTTAAGCCCAACTACTGAATTTGAGGTTATAGCTGAATTTACACGAGTTGGCGGGGTGTCTCAGTTTCTGATCGCGCAAGACGATGGTGGGGCAAATAGGGCTTATTATGTCTCAATGGGTGTATCTGGGGATTTGTCGGTTAGAACGGTGGATAGTGCGGCTGGCGTATTGTTTTTGACCGCGACTGCAAATCTTCCGGTCGGGAAGAATTTTGTTAGAATAACAATGAACCAAGACAATGGCTCAAACTCTGAGGCCACTTTTGAAACAGGAACATCAAGAAGTGGTCCTTGGACTGAGCTTTGTTCTCCGGTAACTAGTGTGCAAAGACTTAGCATTGTTAGTAAAGCGAGCGCCGTTTGGGTTGGACGAGTTGCAGCTAATTACGGGAACGGAAATGTGTCCTATGTTGGCTTTTCCACCACCATTGGGGGTGCTGCTACCGCCTCATTCAACGCCTCCGACTACCCCGCAGCCGGTGGCCCAACCTTCGTCAGCTCTGCCACTGGCGAAACTTGGACCATCAACGGCGGAGCGATGATTGTGCAGACCAGTGGGCTGTATTTCAACGGCACTGCCAACCTGCTCAAGTCGGCTCCGTTCTCGCTGGTGCAACCGGAGAATGTGATG
>Ga0100403_1002727_pt1 | contig 13714 bp, 13 predicted proteins | sample CryGeymet201501t_FD_83663 | JGI IMG/M metagenome (GOLD analysis project Ga0100403, IMG submission 83663) | Groundwater microbial communities from Crystal Geyser aquifers in Utah, USA - Crystal Geyser metaG 2015-01t | ecosystem: Environmental > Aquatic > Deep subsurface > Groundwater | place...
AAAAGCCACCAGAAATTGATTGGGATCATAAAGACTGGTTTGAATGTCCCAGACCGCATTTGTCTTGGTCCCAGCGGACTTCTTCTCGTGGGAGTTCGGGTTGAACCGATAGATTTCTCCAGATTCGGTGAGGGCATAGGCTTGTTGTTCTCCAACCCACCTCACATGAGTCAATTGGTAGTCGAAGGGTCCAATCCGGTCGATGACATGGGGATTGAGCTCATTTTTTATTCGATAAATGTAGCGATCAAAGCAAGCCACCATCAATTCGGATTGATCCGAATTGAAGCTCATCGACTCCACGTCATCAACAGTGAGGGGAAGGCGCTGGAATTTTTCTGGGTGGCTGGCTTTAAACAAGGCCATCCCACAGTGATAGTCATCGGTGATCCAGAAGCGGTCAAACCTTTGATCATAAACCATCTGGTGACAGGCACCATTGGCGACACGGCTGATGGCTCTCATGTCTTCATCAATGTCTCCTTGATAGAGGTATCCATAAAAGTCCACGGCGAAGTGCCCATGGGGGCTTGAGAGCTCGACATCTTCAAAGAGGGACTTGGGCAAGTATTCCGACAAACCTAAAAATTCCAAATCCTGTTGGGAGAATTTTCCAATTCTCCCTTGGGGCATGCTGACGTAAACGACTCCGTTTTTCAAGAAAAGCCCATGGGAGACATTTGGAACTTCGGCCTCCTCCGCCTGATTCCAAGCGTAGAGGTCAATGATTCGATCGAGTTCCAAGTTGTCTTTGTGCCAACGAGCCAGTTTTCCATTGATATCTCGAGCATAAATGAATTTTTCATCAGAGGCTATGGCGTAGAGATGATTGAGATTGTAGATGGGAAGAGAGGTCTGAAGCAGATCTAAATCTTCATTAAACTTCAGAACGGTTCCTCGGTTGGTCGTCGAGAAGAGAAGTTTAGATTGATGGTCATACTCAATATGTAAAGGCCGCATAATAATCCTTGAAGGTGAAAGCTCCTGGGAGGGCCAAAGAGTCCACCCAGGAGCAGTGAATTTACAAAGTGGTTACTGCAGAAGCTGCAATCGCAGACTTCTTTTTTAGATTGATTTTTTTCATCACGCCTCCTTTCTTGCAAAGAGAGAAAGAGCAAGTGGAATGCCAGGGTCAATAGGCTTGTAAGGCCATTTGAAGGATTGAAGAAGTGACTTTGTCCAAAGTCTTGGTCCAGTTGTCCGGATTCCGTCCGGTCAAAGTGGGTGAGCAGGATTTCTTTTGCATTTGAACTTGGTCGGGATTGGTCTTCCTCTTGCAAACCTCCAGATCTGTGGAGGATAGAAATAATGAAAATAGCCATTGTCAGCGCGTCACATAGAAAAAACTCTCGCTCCTTAGAGGTTGCCCAGTGGGTGTCTTCGGCTTTGAGGAGCGAAGGAGGGGGGCTTGAGCCAGTTCTTTTTGATCTTTCCCAGATCGAAATGCCATTTTGGAGTGAGGAACTTTGGGATCCCAAGAGCTTGTCCTCAAGAAACTGGCAACCCTATCGAGAGCAACTCCTCTCATGTAGCGGAGTGGTGTTGATCAGTCCTGAGTGGGCGGGAATGATCCCTCCGAAACTAACAAACTTTTTACTGTCTTGCTCCAGCCAGGAGCTCGCTTACAAACCATCATTGCTGGTGGGTGTGAGTTCGGGCATTTCGGGGACTTATCCTGTGGCCCAGCTTCGGATGAGTGGGAGCAAAAATAATCAAATGGTTTACCTTCCTGATCATCTCATTGTTCGACACGTCGGCACGGAGGGAGCCTTGGAGCGGCTTGAGCCCAGATTGAAATTCAATTTGAAAATTCTAAAGAAGATGGCTGAGTGCCTGGCTCAGGTCAGAGAGAAAATAGATTTAAGCGCTTACCCCTATGGTCAATAAGGAGACTCACATGGAAATCACAATCGATGAAAAAGTATGGATTCCGACACCCTATGGGATGGCAGAGGTCATCTCCTTTAAAGGAATGGATAAAGAGCATGTGATCTTTGCCTTCGGAAATTGGCGGGAGGAAAAAGCTCCTCAAGTTCGAATTCACTCAGAATGTTTGACCGGGGATGTGTTTGGATCGAAACGTTGTGACTGTGGACCTCAGCTCGAAGAGGCCATGAAGCGTTTTTCAGAGTCCAGTGGAATCTTGATCTACCTCAGGCAAGAGGGGCGGGGGATAGGACTTCTGAATAAGCTGCGGGCCTATAAGCTTCAAGATCAGGGCTATGACACTTATGAAGCCAACCGTCAGCTGGGCTTTCCTGAGGATATTCGCGAATTCAAAGTGGCCGCGGACATGTTGAAAGCCCTCCAAGTCGATCGTGTTCAGCTTCTGAGCAACAACCCCGCCAAAGTGAAGGGGCTTAAAGACAACGGCATTCAAGTGGTTCACCGACTTTTCACGAGAACTTATCGATGTTCTCACAACAAAAATTATCTCGATGCGAAAATTCGCTTTGGTCATGATGGCCTTCAATCTCAGTTTTTGAAAGAGGTGAAACTATGATTCAGCACAATGGACCAATCAGTGGAGTGGCCTGCTCCAAGTCTTATGTGGCGACGGCAGGATATGACAATCAAGTGATTCTCTGGGAGGCCTCTGGCCGCACCCCCATTTCTCGCGGGCTTCACGATCACCTTGCCAATCGTTGTGAAATTTCACCAGATGAACGCTATTTGGTTTCCGCTTCGAGCGACTACACCGCAAGAATCTGGAAGCTTCCCGAGATGAGACTGATCACTGTTCTCGATGGTCACACCGATGATGTGGAAAGTGCGCGCTTTTCACCAGATGGATCAAAGGTTGCCACCGTGTCTCAAGACGGAAAGGTGAGAGTCTTCGAAAAAAGTGGCGCTCTTTTGAAGGAGTTTTGTGGACATGTCGGTTGCACACAGTCCGTCGCTTGGAGCGCAGATGGCTCTCGAGTGATCAGTTCCGGAGATGATGGAACCATTCGCACCTGGAACTTAAGTTTGGGGAGGGAAGAACGACGAGTTCAGCCGGAAGAGGTTCAAACAGACGCCGTTCTTCTTGCTCCATCAGGGGTGGTCTTTGCTGGAAATGACAAGGGAGATGTGATCCGAATGGAAGGGGATCGAGTTTTTCGTCTTCGGGTTCACTCATCAGGAGTAAAAAACCTTTGCATGAACAAAGAGGGCACGGCCATTGTGAGTGTGAGCTACGATCGCAAGCTTGTCCTCATTGATGTTCAAAAAGATCTCTCCGTGATCAAGGAGATGACTCTTCCTTCACAGGCATGGGCGAGAGCCTGTGCTTTTCTGAACGAAGACACTCTCGTCTTTGGAACTTTTGGATCAAGTTACGCCCTCCTTCGTCTGACAACTGGGGAGTGGGACCTTTCATTCATCGAGAATACAAGCTGCTTGAACGCTTTGCATGTGGAGAAGGATCAAGTCTTCAGTGTTGGGGATGCGGGAGTGGTTAGGAAGGGGAGTCATGGCTCAAATCCTCGGATTGAAACCCGTGAAGTCGTTTCTGAAATGGGCTCTCTTTGCAATTTTTTGACGAAATACAATGGCCGACTCATTTGTGGGGGACATTTAGGAAAGGTCTTTGATGCTCAAACAGGGCGTGAAATTCTGTCCCTTCAAAGTCCGATCAACAAAGCGATTCAGGCAGGCCCCTATCTTGTCTTAGCGACTTACACTGGAAAACTTGCGATTTGCGAAGAATCGAATGGCGGTTCATTAAAGCTCGTAGGAGAATTTAAAGTATTAGAGAATGCCGTCAAGGATCTTGCCATCGATGGATCTCTTGTTTTTTGCGCGGGCGCCGCTTCAGACCTTGCGTTGTTTGATTTGAAATCTTTGAAACGAATCGGACATCGATCTGGGGCCCATGACAACATTATAAATTCTTGTGTGAGTCTTGGAGATCAATCTTTTGCAACAGTGAGCCGAGACCTGAAGCTTAAAATTTGGAAAAGCTTAGAGGAAATTGTCAATCTGAGCACGCCCTTTGATCATTCTATAAAATGCGCGGCGGTGAGTGAGGATCGGAGGTACATTGGGGCCGCAGCTTATGACGGAAGATTTTCCGTCTTTGACCGACAGGCGGGGTCTTGGTCGCTGCTCAAGCGTCTTTCTTCTTCTGGAATTTCGAGCTTGGAATTTTCAGAAGGGTCTTTCTTTGCTTCTTCGTATGATGGGTGGATCTACAAAGTGAGTCTGTTATGAACTTTCTCAAAGTCCCCGGAGGATTTTACCGAATTGGAACAACAAAAGAGGGTTTGAACCGTTGCGTGTCTCAATGGAGGCAAAGGCTGATCAATCCTTGTTATAGCGAGGCTGATTTTAGAGATTGGATTTCGAAAGAGTGCCCTGCCCATGAAGTTGAAGTTCCCACATTTTACTTGAGCGAGACTCTGATTTCTAACAAAGAGGCTGAGATTTTTGTGGAAGCCACGGGATCCAAGCGGCCAGAGTCTTTGTCGAATGGGGACCCTGAGGATCATCCGGTGTGGGGAGTTTCTTTGGAATGGGCAAAAAGCTATGCCAGCTGGTTGTCTTTAAGAGATTCCAAGGCCAATTACCGACTGCCGAGAGAAGAGGAGTGGGAGGCGGCAGCGCGAGGTTTTGATTTTAGAGAGTATCCCTACGGTGAGAGTTTCAATTCAAAATGTGCAAACACCAAAGAGTCTGGAATTGGATCAACAACTCCGATTCGATTTTTTAAGGACTTCCCCGGACCTTTTGGGCATTTGGACCTGGCTGGAAATGTTGAAGAGTGGGCGGACAGTTTCTACACCATTTATGAAGGTGGCGAAGTTGTAAAAGATGATCTCTTTGAGAGATTCGGAGTGGATTATCCCATTTTGCGTGGAGGCAGCTTCGCCTGCGGTGGGGACCTTTCTCGAGGAGCTCGTCGTCATGGCCCTTTTCCGGACCCACTTTTTCGCTACACGGGCTTTCGCTTGGTGAGAGAGTTCAGGTACGCCGATACTTATTGCGACTGGGTGCGGTGAAGTTGTTTGGCTATTGGTTTGCGAATTCGAGTTGGCATTTTGAATTCCGTTTTTTTCAAGCCATTACTTATGGCTCGGTAAGCCTCTTCGGGGTAGCTCTCGTTAAGGACATTGAGGAATTCAGTGGGGTCTCTAGGTAAAAGGTCGGCAATCCCAGTTACCGGTGTGACTAAGGGAATTCTGCACTCTCTTAGACTTGAGTATTTATAGTCCTCTACTCGATCTACAGTCTTTGCCTCAACTGGGTTTCTGTATAAATACTTAGTCGCATGAAAATAGTAATCTTCGTTGCGAATGAGACTGGCTTTGTAGGGTCCTCCAAAAAGATGATTGATTCGTCCGGCTCGGTCATTGATTGTCCGATTTGCGGATCGCTGGAACCATTCCATAACTTTCCAGAGGTGATAATTTTCAGAGGTCGTTCCGATCAGGTGATAGTGGTTGTTCATCAAAATGAACGAGTGGATTTGGAAGGAGAATCGAATATTTACCTTTAAAAGTAAGTCTACGAAAATCTCCCAGGATTGATCGATGGGGAGATAAAACCACTCCTTATTGTTTGAGCGCGCGACAATATGGTAGGGAAATTCGTGGGTGAACTCTAATTTTTTTCGAGGCATGCCCATTCATTTACAATCTTCGTGCCGTTGTGCATTTGGTCGCAAAAAGTATCGGCGTACCCTCTACGAAGGGCCAGCTCGCCCGACAAGTTTACTTTTGATGTTGTTCTCTCTAGAATAGGGGGATGAATAAGATATCTATTTATTTCTGTTTGGCTCTTTCTTGTTTCCTCCTTCAGTTTGGTTGTGCTCACAGAGAGAGTGCCGATGAGGACGTCTTTGAACAGGATCGAGAAAAGATCTCTGAAGTGCTTTCATCTGAGGTTTCCTTGGCAAAAGATCGTTCAAGTCTCGACGAGTTAAGAAAAGACATTCCCGAAGACAAGCGGGTGGAGAATGATGAGGAGGCTTGGATCAGTCCTCTTTTAGGCGATCCCTCCGTTGACCCCAATAGATACCGGCAAAAGTATCAGTATGCGATTCGGAAGAAGCGGGACGACTTTAGAAAGAAAGTCAGAAAGCTTCGAGATGATTTTACCAAAGAAGAGCGAAAAAATCGAAAAGATTTTTTGAAAGTCGCTAAGGAGAAGCGTAGCAAGCTGAATCCTAAGGAGCTCGAGCGAAAGGAGCTCAACGAAAAGTATCGAGAGCTCGATAGCGAAAGAAGAGAATTTTTCAGTGAGCAAAGAGAAAGACGAAAGAATTTTGAGTCTGAACTGAATGCTCAGTCCAAAGATTTCAATATGGAAATGAGAGAAAAGCAAAAAGCTTTTAATGACCAGCTTCGAGAGTACAGCAAAAGGCACCGCGCTTGGGAGAAGGAGCAGAAAGAGGCGAAGAAGTCCGTTCTCAAAAGTTCATCGGGATCTTCGTCCACCTCCGATTTCCAAAAGATGAACGAGATTCCTTCGAATCCCTTAGAACCTTAGATTTGTAGGCTTCAGCGGGTCCCCTTATGGTGATCACTGAGCAGAGCAGATCCATTGGGCCTGTAGATCCACTTTCCGTCTTGCTGTGCAGTGGCCTTTATTTGTGTCTCGAAGGGGAGGTTGGTTTAGATTTTCCACTTTTAGAGCGCGAGGGCTTCGACCTTTGAGGTCCTGAGGCCGTTGTTTTTGCACTTAGTTTCTTTCGAGGCATGGTGGATTTGCCTTTGTAGGCGCTCTCATTGTCTCTGAACAAAATCAATTTGGACTGTTTGAAGACCTTTCTGATTCCGCCCTCGTCCAAGAAGGCGTGCTCACCTTTTTTAAGGGGCCCTAGGGTGAGTTGTCCAATGGCTGTTCTTTTTAGCTTTTTAACGTCGTAGCCAATCTTTTGGAACATGTGACGGACCTGGCGGTTCTTCCCTTCAGTGATGACAATCTTGACCCACTCATAGTTGGCGGAGTTTCCAACTTTGGCTCGTTCAATAAATTTAGCCGCCACTCTTCCGCCAGGAATGGTGACTCCGCGAAGAAGCTTTTCCAATTGGGCGTCAGTGGGGCGTCCGTCCAACTTGACCATATAGGTTTTAGGGATTTCGCCTTTCGGGTGAGTGACCTTTTGGGAAAAGTCTCCATCGTTTGTCAGGAGCAAAAGTCCTTCGGTGTCCCAATCCAGTCGACCCACAGGGAAGACGCGGTAGGGGAGACCTCTAACGAAGTCAGCCACCGTGGGTCGACCCATCGGATCGTCCATGCTGGTGACGACACTTTCGGGCTTATAAAAGATCACATAGATTTTTTGAGTGGGTGGCTTGACGGGCTTTCCTTTGAGGGTGACTCGGTCGACGGAAGGATCCACGCGAACACCAAGCTCATAAACGGTCTTGCCGTTGACTTGAACCAAACCCTCTTCAATGAATTCGTCGGCTTTGCGCCGACTCGCGAGGCCGCAATCAGCGAGGTATTTGTTCAGTCGGAGGAGTTTTTGAGTCTGTCTTGCCATATTTTGCCTGCTGAAGTCCTAAGTCCAAGTGAGTCACTAAAAGTTTAAGGAGTCTGTCACCGGGAAAGGCATTTTTCAAGGCAGATTGTCCTTTGCGTAGGTTTTTCTCACCCATTTGTAAGCTTAATGGAGTGGGAGCCTTGATCCGAAGGCAAGATTGCTCCAAAGCGGAGATGATCTCCCGGTAATAGGGGTCGGACTGAGGGTCAATAAAGAACCGCTCCAGCTTTTTGAGCTGACTAAAGAGATCAAAATGATCTGAAGTTTTTGACTTGATGAAGCTTTCAAATTTTTGAAAGGCATGGCCCCGGGAAATCACCCCGTGAATCCCGTCCTCTTCAAGTGAGAAGCAAATCACCGTCAGAAGTGAGCCTTCTAGGGTTTGACGAACATGAGGCATGAGCTCCAACTTCGAATTGTAAAAGAGGTGGCTTGTGGGCCCAAGAGGAGAGAGCTGAGCTCCTGAGATAAAGGCCATAAACGGGTAAACGCGCACTTCAAGAGTTCCAACCTCACTCAAAACCATAGAGAGGATGCTGTGATTTCCGGTGGGCATCAGCTTTAAGCGGTCCCCTTTTTGAAGACGTTTGTTTTCAGAAGCCTCTAAAATTTGTAAGAAGTCCGACTCTTTGTGAATGCTCAAGACTTGAATTTCATCTGCGTGACGTATCTGATCCCAATCCAAGTCCTTGGCTTCCGGCTGCTGATGAAAATAAGAAGCCAAATCTTTTCGAACATGCTCACCAAGTTCTCGAGCATTTTGTCTCCAGTAATCCAAGTGAAGACATCTTTGATAAAAGTCTTCGATCACAGAAGGAGTGAAAGGTTCAATGGGATCTAAGATGTGCTTGAGGTAATTGTACAAGCACTGCCGAGTTGGAGTTCTATGCGGATCTAATTTCATTAAATGCTGGGCGAATTGGGTGACAGAAGTCATAATTCAACGATAGAATTTAAATGAAGAGCTCGTCCAGTAGAAAATGGACTTTTATACTTTAAGAGCTTTGAAGGAGAGTTTGATATGTCTAGAGAGTTAAACAGAGATTTGTTTCCCTCGGATAAAGATTCGGCAAGGAAGTCCGTCCAAGGGGACACTCAAGTGGACGAGGTGGCGGCCTCTAAGGAGGACCTGAGAGTCCTTAGCTATCAAATCGAGACTCTTTGGAAGAAGGTGAAGGAGATGGACCCTCGGCTTGAGCGCACTCAAACGCGGGTTCAGGAACTTTCGTCGTCCTGTAAACTTCGATTTGAACGAGTGCAAAGTCATCTTCAAAGGCAGGCTGAGGGCACTCAAGGTCAGTTTGGGGATATGCACGCAAAAGTCGCTCAACTTTTGAGCAAGGTGAATGAGACTCGTCTAGCAGAAAATCGAATTCAAGAGATCGTCGATCGACATCAACAGGTGGTTCGAAGCTTTGAAGCTCGACTCACGCAGCTGAAGAAGCTCGTTTCGGAACAAGAACTTCAGCTTTCCGCTTCTCGAGCAGAGTTAAAAGACGCACTCAAGGAAATTTCTCGACTTAAGAGGCTTTGATAGTCCTTATCACACCAGATTTTTTCAAGGAGTTTGCACATTCTTAGGAACTCCTTTCGTTGACCGCCAAAGCCGATTTGCTGAATGTGGTCCAATTCAAAGTTCCAGTGATGATCTCCAAAGTACTGAGACTCTTTTTGAATCAATCCATCTGATGGATGTCTGAACTCTTTCATAACCGGCAATTTATGAACCCAGCGGTAGAGAGGGCTCCAGCTTTCCCTTTGAGGCGCACAAATGAGGGAGCCCGTTATGATCTCTTTTGGAAAATCGAATGTCTCTTGTGCCACTTCATGAAAGCTTTCAAATGTGGATTTCTTATCCTTGAAGTTGTAGCCAAATAGTTGATAGAGCTTTGAAACCTTTGGATTTGATTCGGGAAGGGAGGCCGCCCACTCGGCCGCTTGGCAGTCCTTATTTGGGGTGCCCACCGTGATCAGGCTCTTTAAATTTTTCTGAAGGTGAGGAGCACTTGCGACAAGCTTTGCCACTAATCCGCCAGCAGAATGTCCAAAAAAATGAATTTCAGAGTCTTTTTCTTTCAGTGAAGAATGGTTTTCTATAAAAGACTGGGCTCTTTTGGCTTGATCGAACAGAGGTCCTGTTCCCATTCCCAGCACAGGAACAAAGTCTAGTTCGCTTAAGTTCAAAGACCTCTCGAAGTGAACAGAAAAGCTTCCCACACAAAAAGGTCCAACTCGAATTTCATCGCGGCCGCTGGTGTCGAGGCTTCGGAAGTAGAAGATCACGGGTTTGGTTTTTGCCATTTTAGAAGCTGTTCTCCTAGAGACTAGACCTAGGTCAATTTAATTTTCTCGTCAATGTTCCGATTTGATCTATGAGGTGAAATAAATATGGGTGTTGTAGGTATAATTATCGTTATCGTCTGTGTGTTTGGCGGTTTCTTAGGAGCCGGAGGACATCTTCACGTGATCTGGCAGCCCTTCGAGGTGGTCATTATTGGTGGAGCGGCCCTCGGTGGTTTCATCATAGCAAACCCCATGGGAACCATCAAAATGGCTGTCGGCCGGGCGATCAAAGGTCTCCTTGGTAAAGGGCCGACGAAAGCGGAATATGTTGAACTTCTTCAGCTTCTCTTCCAGTTGTTTCAGATCTTTAGAAAAGACGGTCCTCAAGCGGTTGAAAAGCACATCGAAGAGCCCGACTCGAGCGAGATCTTTAAACTCTATCCAGCCTTTTTAAAAAACCATCATGCTGTGGACTTTCTTTGTGACACCATGAAGATCACTTTGTCGGCTGACTTGTCCCAGTATGACGTGGACGACCTCCTCGATCAGGACATTAAAGCTGGTCACGAAGAGGAGCATGCCGCTCAGCACGCGATTCAACAGGTAGGGGATGCTCTTCCTGGATTAGGGATTGTCGCTGCGGTTTTAGGGATTGTTCACACTATGGATTACTTGACCGCTGGGGTTGAGAAAATTGGATCCTTGGTTGCGGCCGCCCTCGTTGGAACCTTCCTAGGGGTTTTGATGTGTTATGGATTCGTTGCTCCAATTGCGACAAAAATGGGTGCAGACATTGCGGCAGAAGGTCGCTATCTGGCCGTCATTAAAGCGGCAATGGTGGCTTTGCAAAGAGGAGCTCCTCCACTTGTTTGTGTGGAGTTCGCTCGAAGAAGTATTTTTCCGTCTGAGCGACCGACATTTGAAGAAATGGATACAGCAACCAAAGAAGGAAAGAAAGCAGCTTAATTTATGGCAGAGAATCAGCCTTTAGTCGTAGTAAAAAAGATCACAGTCGTGGCCGGAGGGGCCCACGGGGGATCTTGGAAAGTGGCCTTCGCCGACTTTATGACGGCGATGATGGCCTTCTTTCTTGTGATGTGGCTGGTCGGTCAGTCTGAAGATGTGAAGCAGAATGTTTCGGACTATTTCTCAACACCCAGTGTGATTGAATACAACTTCTCAAACTACGGCGTTCAGCTGACACTCGAAAAACTCTTTCTTGATTTAATGAATGAGCCCCTTCGGGTTTTAGAAGATTTCATTCGCCCCATGGACTACACACCAAATTTTATGAGCATGGGCTCTGAAAATATTGTGAAGGCGGCTCTGATGGAGCAAGTTGGGGACTTTGCCTCGGACATGAAGGTCGAGGGAGACACCATTCAGATTGAAATTCCTGAGCGTCAGATGTTCAAAACAGGGACGGCTCAGCCAACGGCGAAATTTGCCGACATAATCACCAAGCTTCAAGCTGTGACGATGGGTCTAGAAGATACGAACATTTATGTCGATTCAGATGTGTATTGGAACACCGTTCAAGGTGGAGAGAGACGGGCAAAGGCCATCGCTGAGCAACGCTTAGATATGGTGATCTCCCAAATTGATGCCAAATTGGAGCACAAGTCCGTTGACCTACACGGAAGACCTCGTGCGCTTGAGCCCACTCGACTGGGTGATGGTCGTCCGAAAGAGGGAATGATTAAGATCATCATGAAGCAGAAAGACAAATTGAGCGACGGGTCTAAGCCCAGAAAATTTGGGAAAGTCTTAGGCAAGGATGACGAAAAGCTCGATGTCTATAACAATTTCGTTAATAAAATCTCAAAGCCCAAAGAAAAGTAGGCCGGGCTCGACCTACTGAGTGAATTTGCCAAGATCCTAGCATTGGTCTTGGCCTCTCTCTAATATAATTTTAAAGTGAGATTCAAACACTCACTTTTACTTTGGGAGAAGCAATCAATGAGCTCTATTTATTTCGGTATAAAATCTGTCTTTGGTAGAAGCCTAGCTGGTCTCCTCTGCTTAATTTGCGTGGGACAGACAGGATGTGTGTCTGGTGGATTTAAGCTCACTCGTCAATATGCGGGGATCGTCAATCGGCAGCATATCATCTTGCGTGTCGTTCTCTATATCCTGACTTCAGTTGTCTTTGCGGTCACTTTGATTGCAGATGCCGTCATCTTTAACACCATGGATTTTTGGGAAGGGCGAGTCAGTGCCAATGACTATCAATTCGAAAAGGACGGAAAATTCTATGCTGTTCGTCACTCTTATAAAGGCGATGGTAGCCAATTAAGAAATTCAGAGATTGAGATCTACGATGGGCCAGTTGGTCTCAATGTTCCGGAGAAAATCATTCGGTTGTCAGAGAGGGAAGGCGGAAAGATTGAGGTTTTTGAAGATGGAAGACTCACGGCCGTAGTCAAAAGCATTTACGATCTTCCTCAAGTCACGCGATATGATCAGATGGGCATGCCCCTGACATTCGCTCCTATGAGGATTGCATTAAACAAATAATTCGTTGAGAAACCAAAAAAAATGTGGGCCACTCCCGAATGGTGATGTGGCCCGTTTTTTATAAATCCAAACTAACACACGGCTCCGAAACCCGTATATAGGCTTAACCTCACAATCTGAACTGTAGCTCATATAGGGAAGTTGTTCCTTATTTTTGAATGCAAGACGAAAATGGATTTGCATCAATTCGAGCCATGAGTTCTAACTTCTTAATGCGTGATTTACTCAAAATATGGTTCACGCCAGCTCTAACTCTCATCTCCGTCGTCATCTTTACGATTGCCGTTAGCGTCCTTTACACCAATTATCAAAAACGCTTTGAGGCATTGAGATCGCAAACCCTTGCAGAGGCTATCGCCGGTGACCTTAATCGAGAGATCCAAGGTCGTGTGGCGCTCTTAACAGTCTTAAGTGAGCTTCACCCTTCACCTAAAAATTTAGGAGCTCTGTCTCAAAACCTGACCGAGATATTTGAAAATCTCTATGCGGTCAACTTGGTCTCACCAAACGGAGTGATCGAAACGGTTTACCCTAAAGAAAAAAATATCTTAGCCATGGGCCAAAACCTATTGGAAAATGACGACGTAAGGAATTATCTCCTAGAGGCCAAATCTGATCGTCGTCCTAAAATGTCCCATCGGGTTCTGACCTATCAAGGGGTTTACGCCTTCACGCTCTACATTCCCTTGTTTAGTTCAGGAAATGAGTTTCGAGGGTGGCTCAATGGAGTGATTGATTTGGACGGTTGGCTAAGAGCCTACCTTTCCCGAAGCACCTTACGGAACACAAACATTACAATTACCTGGGTTGATTTAATCAATGCTCAATCAACCTATGGGCCACCCCCATCGAGCCCTTCCCACGAGTTTGAATACCAAGTGCTCAATCAAAAGATTAAGATTGATGTTGGATTTAGCCAGGGACATATGGACCTCGTTAGGGACCGCCTTTACGTTTTGCTTCTTTTAACTGGCGGTTTGCTTTTGATTTTGATTTCTGCTTTTGTCGCAAAATTGACCCTTGCAAAGATTCAACTGACAAAGTCAAATCTTCATATGGGAGTAAAAAACTCGCTCTTGAGCTCTTTGACCCATGACTTTTCAACACCCCTGACCATTTTAGGGATGACATTGAGAAAAGGGCTCCAAGAAAATCCTAATGCCTTTTCGGAAAAGGACCAAAGTTACTGTCTCAGGGCCTTGAAATCTATGGAAGAAATTTTGACGAGTGCGAAGCACATGCATGCGCAAGGAATGGGACTTTCGAAATTAGCATTGCAACCGACCTCTTTGCCGTTAGCCTTAGAGAAGGGACTAGAGCTGCTTCAAGACCAACTAGAGATTAAAAAAGTTCGTCTAAAATCTCATCTTTCCTCAGAAAATATTTTTGTCCTTGCTGATCCAGACACCCTATCAAACAATGTACTCCGAAATGTGCTGACGA
>Ga0100403_1002729_pt1 | contig 13705 bp, 10 predicted proteins | sample CryGeymet201501t_FD_83663 | JGI IMG/M metagenome (GOLD analysis project Ga0100403, IMG submission 83663) | Groundwater microbial communities from Crystal Geyser aquifers in Utah, USA - Crystal Geyser metaG 2015-01t | ecosystem: Environmental > Aquatic > Deep subsurface > Groundwater | place...
CCACAAGCCTTAGGCCGAATTTATTCCAAACTCTTAAAGCTATATTTCCCACCGCCGAGAAGTAGTTACAGCGGAGGACCAAGAATGAGCTTTGATGATAAAGTTATAGACGTGCCGGATTCACTACCCCTTCTACCCGTAAGAGACATTGTTGTATTTCCTTACATGATACTTCCTCTCTACGTTGGTCGAGATTCATCAATTAAGGCTGTAGAAGAATCCTTATCCAAGAACCGGCTGATCTTCCTGGCCTCTCAAAAAGACATCGCCGAGGAGAATCCAACTCAAGACTCTATTTATCCTGTGGGAACTGTCGCTATGATCATGAGAATGCGAAAGCTCTCCGATGGTCGAGTGAAAGTTCTTATTCAAGGAGTTTGCAAAGCCAGAATCACCGAATTTAACAACTCCTCTCCTTTCTTCGAAACAAAAATTGAAAAGATCGAAGAAGCCAAGCACACGTCGAGCGAAGTAGAAGTTGAGGCTTTGATTCGCACAGCGAAGGAGCATTTAGAGAAAATCATCGGTCTTGGTCGCATGCTTTCCCCAGATATCCTCCTTGTTCTTGATGATGTCACGGATCCAGGAAGACTTTCTGACTTGATCGCCAGTAATCTTGGACTCAAGGTCGCTGAAGCACAAAAAGTTTTAGAAACCGATGGCCCTGTTGAAAGATTAAAGCTCGTTAATCAAATCCTTGCGACCGAATTTGAAGTTCTTAAAACTCAATCTAAGCTCAACAACCATGGACAAAAAGAAGATGGCAACCGCGCACAAAGAGAGCACTTCTTAAGAGAGCAAATGCGCGCCATTAAAAATGAGCTGGGAGATGGCGGCGGAGATCCAAAAGCAGAAGAGCTTGAGGAGATGCGCGAAAAAATCAATAAGGCTGGAATGCCTGAAAAAGTGCAAGAAGAAGCCAACAAACAATTGGCTCGTCTTGAGAGAATGCACCCGGACGCTTCCGAAGCCAGCATGGTCAGAACCTATTTGGACTGGATGGTTGATCTTCCTTGGAATGTCTCCACCCCAGACAACCTAGATCTGGCACGTGCAAAAGACATCTTAGATCAGGATCACTACGATCTTCATAAGGCGAAAGATCGCGTTCTTGAGTTTCTTGCCGTAAGAAAATTAAAAGAAAAAGACATGAAGGGACCTATCCTTTGCTTTGTCGGACCTCCAGGAGTTGGAAAAACTTCTTTGGGTAAGAGCATTGCTCGGTCTATGGGAAGAGAATATCACCGAATTGCACTGGGTGGAGTCAAAGACGAAGCCGAGATCCGCGGGCACAGACGGACCTATGTTGGAGCCATGCCTGGAAAAGTGATCCAAGCTCTTAAACAAGTAAAGACCAATAACCCGGTGATCGTTCTCGATGAGATTGATAAACTTGGTTCAGATTTTAGAGGAGATCCGAGCGCCGCGATGCTTGAGGTTCTAGATCCTGAACAGAACTCTGCTTTCAAGGACAACTACCTCAACGTAGATTTCGACTTAAGCAACGTGCTTTTTATTGCCACAGCGAACGTTTTTGAAAATATCCCTGCCGCTTTAAGAGATCGAATGGAAACTCTCCATATCTCTGGCTACACGGACAACGATAAGCTTTTGATTGCAAAGCAACATTTGGTGCAAAGACAGATGGAAGGCAATGGAATCACCGAAAAGCAGATTGAATTTACAGACGAAGGCCTCGCCTTCCTTATTGCACACTACACTCGCGAGGCCGGTCTTCGAAATCTAGAAAGAGAAATCGGATCTGTTTGCAGAAAAGTGGCCAAGAAGTTTGTTTTTGGAGAAATCGATCGCGTGGTTGTCACAGCAGAATCGGTTCAAGACCTCCTTGGTCCAGCAAAATATCTTAAAGAAGAGCGCCTTAAAGAAGATCAGGTTGGAGTTGTCACCGGATTGGCTTGGACTCAAGCTGGAGGCGAAGTCCTTTACGTTGAAGCCCTAAAGATGAAAGGCAAAGGCGGATTGACTCTCACCGGCCAACTTGGCGACGTGATGAAGGAATCGGCTCAGGCCGCGGCCTCTTACGCCCGAGCCAATGCCGATTGGTTAGAGATTGACCCTGATTGGTTTGACGAGCATCAAATTCACATTCACTTGCCTGCGGGTTCCATTCCTAAGGATGGACCTTCGGCGGGTGTGACTTTGGCGACTGCATTGATTAGCATTGCAACCGGTGTTCCTGTTAAAAAGGATGTGGCGATGACCGGAGAGATCACTCTTTCTGGACGAGTTCTACCTGTTGGTGGAATCAGAGAGAAATGCTTGGCTGCAATGACTCACGGAGTGACCACAATCATTCTACCGATTTCTAACAAAAAAGATGTGTCTGAAATCCCTGACGAGTTTAAGAGCAAAATGAACTTTATCTTCGTTGAGAACTTGGATGAAGTGTTCGCTCTCGCTTTGGATCGATCGGCTGAAACCAAAAAGCCGGTGGGAAGACCCGCCAAAAAAGGAAAGGCCACTTCCGCAGCGGCCTAATCCAAAATGAAACTTTAAATTTTAAAAGGACAATGCCAAAAGCATTGTCTTTTTTTTATAGACACTCGTCTCTTGTCGTACAGACTCGCCCACTGCAACTTACAAAAAGATACTCCCTCTGATTCTCAAAGTTTTTCCCAAAATCAAGCACATAGACCTCATCTTCGTCATCCCACTCAAGACCAGCCGTAAGCACTGGCGCCAAAGACTGATAGCCCCGATCAACGGCGACATATTCCGTGATTTTGTTGTAGGCTTGCTTCCAGCTCACACACATTTCTGCGAAGCTCGTGTTCGCAAAAACAAGAGCGAAGAGGAGAGATACTTTTCTCATAGGGTGGTCCTTTCGTTCGATGCCTTTATAATCCGTCGGGCTCATCTTTCGTTTCCTCTAAAAAAGAAGGCCGTTACCAAATCCAAAGACGGTTTATGATGATTCATAGCTAAAACCACAAGCAGAGATCCCTTCGGAGATCTGTAGATTAATTCAATCAGGTCAGCACTTTTTGCTGAAATTTGCTTTTGATCCGGAGGGTGAGACAGAATTTCTGCTAAAAGCTTTAAGTCGATGCGGTGTTTGAATCGAAGCTTGATTCTCACTTTAGGAGAAATATCGATCTGGATGAGCCCACGGGGAAATCCAAGAGCTCTAAAGTCCAAACCACTCACCTGGAGCTGATGGGGGACCACAGATTCGTTGGCGGCCAGTTCATGAAGGATGTCTCCCTCTCTCCGTTGAGAGAGCTTGGAAACTCGAAGGAGATTAACGCTTTTGGATTGGCCTGGGATATACCTTTGATGAATAGTGGCTTCGAGAACGTAGTCACGATATTTGTGCTTCGTCTTCACCGTATGGAAGAGGAGCCAGATCTCCCGCCCTCCCCTTTGAAAGCTCTTTACCTGAGACTGCCTGGCGAGAGTCTCCAGTTGATTCTTACTCAGTCCCAGTTCGGTGGCGTCTTGTATCGCCCCCCGCTTGATATGAACTTTTAGGTTGGAAAATTGCTCAGAAGAAAGGCTCTCGCTCCGACGGAGCGCCTCCGCACAAAACTCAGAAGCCTGGGAGCTGAAGGAAAGACCCGCCAGTAAGAAGACGACGATCACATTCAGGAGGCCACCTACAATGTAAAATGGAGACACCCGCTCTGTATTTTTTCTAAGACTCTTCAAGAAATCGGGCCTCTCTGTAGATTTTCGTCCGTTTGATCGTCTGGGGTCGATATTGGCGGATTACAGAGCAAGGATTGGGCCGGTTCCGATCACGAGAAGGGGGAACATGTGACTCATGCTCCCCCTTTACTTTCCTTATTATTTTTCTACTTATTTTCGACGACTATTCCAGGTCGATGTAGTTAAACACCTCAGCCTGTGTAGCCGAAGCCCAGGACAGTCCGCCTAAAACGAAAACCGTACCTGGCTGGACCTCGATCATCTTCGGGCGAGCACGCTTAAGAAACATCCTCGAAGGAATCTCTATAAAAGAGTCCTCTTGGGGATCAAAGATCTCTGCCTTTTGAATAAATCCCTCGAAAGAAAAATTCAAAGGATGATCCGGAGCCATCACCTCCACAGATCCACCCAAAAAGAGAATCTTTCCACTCTTTAAGAGTAAGGCCTCATGCATAGCTCTCGCAACGTTCATGGGCTCAAGAATTTTTGTGAATCGATTCGTCCTAGGATCAAATATTTCGGCCGAAGAAACCGCTTTTGAATCCAAACCAAAACCTCCTGCAATAAGAACTCTTCCATCATTCATCAAAGTCGCCGTGTGAGCCCCTCTTCCTTCGTGCAATGCAGAGTTGAGCTGTACGAATTGATCAGAGATAGGGTCAAAAATCTCGGCGGTTGCAAGGCCCCCATCAAATTTGAATCCTCCGACAATCAAGACTCTCCCATCATTGAGCTTGGTGGCAGTATGCCATGCCCTTGGTGCATGCATGTTTCCCAAGACTCTTGTGGAGCCGTCCTCCATAAGAAGCTCTGCCGTATAAGTGGCATTCCCTCCCGTCCAAGTCGCCTGACCTTCCCAACCACCAGCAACAAGGACTCTCCCGTCATCTAAGGTTGTCACGGTGTGATCCGCTGATCGAGAAACATTGAGCCCGAGTGGCGCCAAATTAAAAAAGTTTGAATTTAAATCTAAGACCCCATAGGCCTTCGATGTTCTCCATCCGCCCACCAAAAGAAGATTTCCCGAAGGAAGAGTCTTAAGCACTCGTCCGTGAGATTCAGATCCTGTATCAACCAACAGTGAAAAAGCATTCGTACTTGAACTGTATTTCTGAATGTATCTGTCCTGACTGGCCACGGCAAACTCCCCTTGTGAGAGCTCAACAACACTCGGTTCAAAGAGGGGTCTTAACGTTTTGGTTGCCAGTGGCGAAAAGCTAGCATCCGTTCTGATTGTTGCGCTCAGACAGGTCACCTGGTTGGAAAATCCCTCGCAAGAAATGCTATCAAAGTTGTTCCTCGCGTCCACTCTTTCCAATTGGGCCAAGCCTTGAAGCGGGGTCAAAGATCGGATTCTATTGTTTGTCAGGACGATTTGAGTGAGCGATCGAAGCCCTTGTGCCCCGAAAAGATCACGAATTTTATTGTCTTTCAGATTGATCTTTTCTAAACGGTCCCAGCTCGCAATGGCTGCTAGATCTTCGATTTCATTTTCTGAAAAATCGACCTCTAGAAAGTGAGCGTACTCCGCCAAAGGCTCTAAGATTTGAAGACCTTTCTTTTTAAAGGTTGAAATCGACGAATTTCGACTGAAAACCATATGGGACTGCAGACAATCATCGGATCCACCCTGCTCATCCTCAGTGAACGCATTCGGCTCAAGCTCTTTCGCCGCTAAAATCATTCCAGAAATAGACTGTCTCAATTTTGATGTCGCCAAAGTGCTTTGCGATATATTGCAAAATTGGCGAAAGGTCTCTGGCTCAATGATGAGAACTTCTGGCTGAAAGACCTTTAGACTTGCAATCGTTTGCACCGCTGAGTTCACGCAATGGACAGGAGTGTTGTAACAAGTTTCTGCTGCCTTAACGATGTCAGAAATATTTTGATTCATCTCCTCCCGCTCGACCTTTAGAGCTTTGGCCTGTCGAGAACTTAATACAACCGCCTTGTTCTCTAAAATGCCGTTGATTGAACCCAGGTCGGCCAAGTGATTTTTAAATTGAACCTCCAACTCACCTCTCTTTTGGAGGATGGCTTGATTCATTACGGAAGAAAACTTTGGATACACTCCGGCCGCACTGTAAGGGCTCGTTATATATCTTAGATAGGCTGGACCACCCTCATAGGCTGAATCATCAAGGTGGGCTTCCAACTGATTCTTAAAGTCTCTCGTTGCATAGCGAATTGCGTTCGCCATCACTTTATCACACTTCTCTAGTTCCCCGAAGGAGCACTTTACAAAGCCCATTTGAACTTCGTTCTCGCCATCAACACCACTGTCGAAAAGCTCAGTGATCTTTCGGACATCTCCACCAATCTGCAAAGCGCCGACTGTAATTTGGGTTCTCTTACTGAAGTTTTTCTGAGTCTTCTTCAGGTGGGCGCTCACTGAAGCATAGCTGCTATCATAACTAAAGGCCGCCTCAAATAGGTCCTTCTCCTCCGTGCTCATGAAGTCAATTTTAATGGAGTAGAAAAGCTTTGCCCCACGTTCGATTTGAGAAACATACTCATTTCCACAAGTTTCTGACCACTTGGAATCGTCGTTTCGAACATTCTTTCCTGTGCTGGAAAGCACTCGACTTTCGTGACTTCCCAGATCCTCTCCCGCCTTGGCCTCTGGAAGAGCCAGGACATCATTCTTAAACTTATAGTCCCCTTGATACACAGCGGAAATAGAATAGCCACTGCTTTTAGTCGCTTTCAAAAAATTTGCGCTGGCCTTTACTGTTGCTGCGCCGTAAAGAAATCTCGTCCCCGCGTCCATTCCCAACTCTTTTTCAAGCTCGGATTGACTCAGACTTTGAGTGAAAGAAAGATTTGCGGTCTGTTGTCCGTGCCTTTCCATTGTCCCCTTTAGGCAAACTCCAACAAACTTCTCCGTTTCCGAGTTGTACCCCATAGCCAGTTTAGCTTCCTGCCCGGCCCCAGCAGGTACGGTGGAATCTGCAAAGCCGACTTGGCTCATTAATATCAGTGCAAATAGAATTAACGATTTCATTTTGAACTCCTATGATTCTCGTTGAGAATGTAAAAATTGTTAGCAAACTGAAGTGTTCTTGAGATCAGCGATGACGGACTCCTGGATTCGACTTCAAGACCTTTTTGGTAATCAACGGACTTTAAGTTCGCAAAGAGCTCAACCTTATCCGCTATAAATGACTTTCTAATTTTTTCATTTGTAAGGCCCTTGATATTTTCGGTCAGAATGAAATCTCCAACCATCTGCTTGATCTCACCTGACTTTGGATTTGATTCCCAGTCCATTGCTCGCGTAAGTAGATGAATTGCGTCCATTCTTATCGCCTGTTGGCTTTCGAGATTTTCCAAGGTCGTTTTACTAGTGTCTAAAAGCAATGCTATTTGATCTTGCATCAAATCCAGATCTTTCAATATTGCCTCTTTCTCGTTCGTCTCTGCTTGTGACAAAAGAACTTTCTCGTCTAGCTTAAAAAAACGATTTTTTTTGTTAACTGAGTCCTTCTTATCTAAGGCCTCTAAGTCCACTGGGACGAGCTGCTCCAGCACTTTGCTCTCTAGATTTTTATGGCTGACATTGAAAGTTTGTCTTTCTGCAATATCTTTTTCATTTGGACCTTGGCTTAACTCCAGTTCAACTTTCATCTCCCAAAGCCCTGCCGACATGGCTCCAAAGGCAACCCCTACTATTATAACTCGAAATATTTTCTTCACTTCCAACTCCCCATCTTTATCGCGTAATAAATTTTGATTCTTCGGTCTTTTTCTCTACAGCTCTTGCTGTTTCCACAGTAAGCCTGGGCGAGAGACCTTTCTAGATTCCAACCGTTACTCTTTATCAATTTAGCAATTTCAATAGCCTTCTCCTCATCAAGTTCACCAAGAGACCTTGATGGAAGTGGATTCCATTTGTTACTCTTCGCTGAAAGCAAGAGAATCAACTTCAATTCATAGGGAGTCAGTTCAGGGTAACTGTCTGCCAGTAAAGCTGCGACTCTCGACACCCTTGGAGCGGCAAAAGAGGTGACTCCTTCGCCCATTCCTCTATTTTGTCCCCTTGCAAAAATGTCTACAAATTCTTCTCCAAAATTACTGACTTTAGAAACCGAGGTCCCGGTCATTGCGCCGACAACAAGCACATTCTCTTTTCCGGCTAGACTTTGAGGACATCCCAGCCGTGAAGTTTCTCGAGCGTTCCCTCCAGCGACGATCCAAAGGGCTGATTCTGCGTCCGTGAAGATAGGATGATTATTTAGATACTCTCGACATTTTTTTGGATCTTCAAAGCTTGTCGCAGAGAGATTTATCACTTTTGCGCCAGAATCTTTGAAGTTTTGCCACCAAAAGTGAGTTTTGTCAGAGTTCAAGCAGCTCGATGTCGAAAGCGGAATTATGCCAATGTCTCTTTTGTTCCCAAGGGCATAAGAAACTTCTGCTGCATGACTCGCCAAATTGTCAGTGCTTTTGTTCAGGTCCAATAGATTGGAGTAAACTCTTCCATTCCAAAATTCCCCTCGGCGATGACTTTCTTTGTTCCACCCAAAGTAGCTAGACTCTATATCTGGCCCATATACTAGAAATTCGCCTAACTTGTACTTGTTAAGCATTTCATGAGAAAAGTTCTCCTCACATACTCCGACAAGTGGAAGGTCTAAAGCCTTCACATTTTGATCGGTCTTCCTTTCCGCAAGAATGTCTTGTGCTCGTGGTTGTTCTTTATTTGTGTAAACCATTTTGCCATTGCGGTCTTTCACTACGACAGCGACAGTCAAACCTAGAAAGTCTCTCTCTATTTCCACAGCAAGGCTTGGTTGGCGGCCATTGAGATAAAGCATTGCTGTCACCTCATTGCGATGGTTTCTTTCGACCCATTCGCTTCGATAGGTGATTCCATAGGTTACATATTCTCTAAATTGAGCCGTCCCAGTCGACGTGTATATTTTTTGAGAGGTTCTTAAACAGCTCCTTTCACAGCCAAATTCTGAATAAGAGATGTCTGGAGTCATGTTCAATACTGCATTTTGATTCCGGTCTAAAAGATTCTGAATCGCTTCGGAATTGGAGACAAAAAGATCTCCACTACCTAGACTCGAATTCCCTTCGAGGTAAGAGATAAAGTCCTTTCCCGTAGCAAAATACTTTGGACCTAATGGAAGGATGAGATGTCCAAAAGTTCTTAGAGGCATAATTTGGGGATCTAGGACTCCCGAGATGAAATTTGAATTCCCGAAATTTCCTACATAGATCACCTCGGAGAAAGTGCCGGCTGATTTCCAAGATGGAATCGATTTAATCAGATCCTTATGCATGTCTGCCCATTTCGCTAACTCCCGCAATTCCTTCTTTGGTAGGTCGATAGAGAGGAAAGTCGATGATTCAGTGACTTGGGTTGTTCCTTGCCCCTGTGCCGGTATTAGAAAGCAAGTGTCAAATGGGACTTGATTTGAATGATCTAAAACCCATTCAAATCCAAAGTCTTCGTGAAGACATAGATTTTCGGAATAGCTTCGCACACAAATTGGAACTCCGGACTTTCCGTAGAGCTCTTTCTCATCAGAATCGCAGTTTTTGGATTGAGGGTGCTCCGTGGTTGGCGAAGGAATATCGGATTCAGTGAGTGTGCCTGACTCCCCCGAAGATTCACATGCCATAACTGAAAGGCAGAGGAATAGAGTCAATCCTAATTTGATGATGATTTTCATTTTAAACTCCAAAAAGTAGGCCCCGAACAGGGGGCCTAATAGTAGTTAGTCATTAAATTTTGATGGAACAAGTTCTCTAAGTACTCTTCGATTCACTTTCTTTATGTCAGCATTTTGGAAGAAGACAGATCCATTCAAGTATCCTTGAGCAACAACGATATTGTCTGTGATGTTGTAGTTTGACATCTGAACATTGATCACCTTACCAAAATATTTTTTTGGGGTTATTTTGGTTACCGGATCTTTCTCACCATCCTGAGTGATGAGTTGATCTCCGATCTTTAATTCGCCAGCTGATCGAACAACTCCGATGCCGAGCACAAGAGGATGATTGGTCGTCACCGAAAGGCGGCCTCCTCCTTCGGTTTCAATGATGAGAATATCTTGCTCCCTTGGGGCTTGATCTACTGTGTATGACTTCAATATATTTGGAACCAGGCTTATTTTCTCTAAGGTTGATCCCTGAGCTAAGGTCATGATGTCCTGTCTTAAAGTTTCTTTCGCCTGAGAAATTGGGGTGTATCCGTCTGAGTAGAGGACTAGCTGATCAGGCGTGTAGCAGGAGGCCACACAAAATCCCGCAAATTGATAGGTCTGAGCCGGATCACAGCTGGCATTTGGATCCAACGGCGCTTTCCATTTTTCCAGAAGATTTCCATTGTCATCAAATTTTCCAAAAATTGGGTATCCTAGTCTCATCGTGCCGGAGTCAACATCAACCAAATTTACACGTTTATCCTTCATTGTCGCACGTAAGTATGGGTAGCACTTGAATGCCCATTGGGTCCTTAGTAGAGCTTCCTCGTTGCTCAAAGAGTCTTGATAACTCTCACAGCGTTTACTTTCAGTCGCTTCTCCTAAACTCAATTGACTCAGTAGAATTAGCCCTGTGAGTAGACTTTTCATTAATAAATTCATTTTTCCTCCTACGGTTATTTTTTCGGTAACGAATCGAAGGGCGTACGTTGCCTCTTTGACCGCGAGCATTGTCTTTCGTAGGAGGATTTCCAAAATGTGTACCATTTGAAATCTATCCGAGGGCTCATTTGAGCAGATCTGACTGGACGAACGTCCGGAAGATTGGACGGTTGTCCGATCTTAGAGAACTAGGCTTTCTATTTGTATTTTTTTCGTTACCCACAATCTTGAACATCTGGGCGAGAGGATCGGATTAGATTGTTGAAATGTATATTTACTTACCTAGAACTGATCCAGCTCTAGATCAAAGTCCATATCAGCAAGACTGGATGAACTCAGCACCCTTGATGATTCCTTAGGCTTCGACCTTTGCTCCACTTCTGGCTTCTGAGCAAAAGTTTGAACTGGAGCTGCGGACAAATTTTGAATGGACAGCTCTTGGGGGGGCTGGATTTGCTGAACGGACTTCGCGTTTTCTCGAGCGGTTTCCACGGAGGCATTGAGTCTTTGGACTTCGTTTTCTAACACCCTTACTAAAGTCTGGAGGTCAGAGACCTCCTCTTTGAGCTGAAGGATCTGTTCTTCCTTTTCTTGAAGAACCATGGAGTATGCCCTTTTCACTTCTTGAAGGAGGGTCTTCGCTGTGTCACAAGCTCTTTCGGGCTCGCTCTTTTGAGCTTTAGGAGCTTGTGGCTCCTGGTCCTGAGTGGCACTACCTTTGGGGGGGACGATGGTCTCAGGGCCAGAAGCCGGCCGTTGTGTTGGGAGGGAGTCGTCCAAAATGAAATATTTCCCGTCGGTAAACTGGAAAGTTAAGTCATTCGACTTAATTTTTCTCCTCAAGGTGGAGATACTCACCTTATGCAGGTTTGAGTATTCCATCAGAGTGAGCCAGTTATCCTTCGCCAAAACATCTCCTTTGGTTAATCAGACATTAACACAGGCCGGGGCCCTGTAAAGAGTCACAGGACTATTCAAATAAAATCCAGACTTAGGCACTGGTCAAGTGTTTGAAAGTCTGTGAATAACCAGCTTAAATAGACTCATGCGTGTACAACAAAAGAAGAAGCTAGCTTTGGTGTTGAGTGGTGGTGGCGTGAAGGCGGCGGCCTTTCATATCGGTGTGGTCCTGGCGCTCAGAGAAAAAGGCTTTAAGTTCTCTGGTGGGTTTCATCGAGATCCAGGATTTAAGTTTGAAGGAAAGGAGATGACCTTCACTCTTTATGTGGGCTCAAGTGCAGGCTCTGTGATCTCTTCCTTCCTAGCCAGTGGATACTCGGTGGATGCGATCGTGGATGCCTTCACGAAGGGGGCTGGCTTTGCCTCCTCCAGACCCCTGGATAGTCACGAAAACACTCTGTCTCCAATCACTTACAAGGATATTTTCTCTTTGAATATCCAATCTGCTCACCCCTCCACCTTGCTCTCCAAGCTGTTCAAAGAGCGACCAACGCTCACCGGTGGGGTCGAAACTTTGCTCAAGAAAGCCTTCAAAGTGAACGGACTTTTTAGCACTAAAAATTTGGAGAAATATCTTCGCGAGAAGGTCTTAACCAACAACGACTTCCATGCTCTCTCCGCAGAACTTTATATTGTGGCCACTCAGCTAAACCACTCCCGAAAGGTGGTCTTTGGTCCATATGAAGAAACAAAGAAGACCAAAGAAATCATGTATGCCAACTTTGCAAACATCTCTGAGTCGGCGGCCGCATCGGCCAGCTTGCCTCCGTTCTTTTCTCCAACTCCGATCACCTTACCCAATGGGACAGAGCATTACTTTTTTGATGGAGAGATCCGCGACACTCTATCGACTCATGTGGCGGCTGACCAAGGGGCTGATTTGGTGATCAGCAGTTATTCGATTCAGCCCTATCATTACACCAAAGAGATGGGTTCACTTCATGAGTACGGAATGCCAATCATTTTCAACCAGGCTTTGTACCAGTTGGTTCAGCAAAAGATCGAACGCCACATTAAGCATCAAAAAGACATGCGCTCGATGATTAAAGCCGCTCAAGGTTATCTTCGCGAGGCGAAGGTCGGGGAAGAGCAGATCGACAAGCTCACCGAGATCTTAGTCCAGCGCACCAACCTGAACCCAAATGTGGATTACATTTATATCCACCCAAGCCCTTCGGATTATCAGTTCTTTTTTGCGGATCACTTTAGTCTAAATCCGAAAGTCTTAGAGCGATTGGTTAAGGCCGGCTTTCGAGCGGCGATGACTGCATTAAGGCCTTTGGTCTAGGCCCGTGGCGTTGGTTAATGCAATTGCCAAAGACTCTTTAATTCGAAATCTCATTTACGCTGTCGTCATTTTTGATTTTTAAAGTCGAAAAATTCTCTTTACGGGTAGAAACTCATGACCTCAAAAAAATGGGGCCACTCGACTGTAGGCCCCACTTAGAATTTTTTCTGATTTTCTATAAAGAAAGACTCAAAATCCTATGTAAGAGGACACTAGCGCACATCGACAAATGCTCCCTGGGCAGGCACTCCTGGAGCACAAGTTTTAAACATTGCGCTCACTGTGGCCGAACTTCCTCGGAGGGAAAAGGTGACGGTGTTCACCAATCCAACGGCGTCGTAGTACTTGGCAACCAGCCTGTTTTTTCTTTCGATAGAATCGATAAGAGAAGAGCGATCTTCAACCTTAGCTACGGAGGCCACCAAATCGGCGGACTTGGCTTCGTCATACAAAGGCATCATTTCATAAATTGAGCTTCTTCCATCCGTTTCGGCAGTGACTTCAAAGAAGATCCCTACTGGACCAAGAACCTGAATCACCGGCTCGGTATATCCACCTTGTCCGTCTGCGAAGCTCACCACTTCTAGAGTCGAAATGTTATCATCACCGACGGTAACCGCCATGCAGCTCGGTTCCTTCCAAAAGTTATGCTCTACAACTGTTTGAGCTTTCCATGCGCCTCTCTCAAAGAAGATCTGATCGGTAGGTGCCTCTTGTTGCGGCAAAACTTCTTCTTGTGCGACGACCGATGAAGCGACCAACACCAACAATCCCGAAACAATCGATTTCAATATTAAGTTTTTCATCATTATCCCCTTTTAGTTTTCTTGACCCAATTGATTTTTAATTTCTACTAAGCGATCTTCTGAGGCCTTTAGGCTTGGCAAAGCTTGAGCCATTTTTTCTTGAAACTGGCTCACTCTTATTTCAGCAGCCTCGATCGCCTTTTCAATGACGCCAAGGCGTGTGCGGACTTCTGCTAAAGACTTTTCAAGTTCAGAGATCTTCTCCATGATAGGACCTACTGAAGACTGCAAAGACTCAATGTCTTTGTTAGCCTTTGCTTGATTGGTGTCTTGACGAACAATCTGATCTTTCCAACCATTGAGTCGGGCAATTCGCTTTTGAAGACCTAAAATTTGAGACTCTAAGCCTGCAATTTCAACTTCAATGGGAGCAATATGAG
>Ga0100403_1002730_pt1 | contig 13705 bp, 16 predicted proteins | sample CryGeymet201501t_FD_83663 | JGI IMG/M metagenome (GOLD analysis project Ga0100403, IMG submission 83663) | Groundwater microbial communities from Crystal Geyser aquifers in Utah, USA - Crystal Geyser metaG 2015-01t | ecosystem: Environmental > Aquatic > Deep subsurface > Groundwater | place...
CGCTCTATAAAGGTTCGCTACTTGAAGGTCCGCTCCCCGAAGGTCCGCTCTATAAAGGTACGCTTCTTGAAGGTCTACTCTACGGAGGTCCGCCCCCACAAGACTCGAACCCTTTACGGTCTTAATAACCTTCCCACCAATATTCTTAATTTTCATGATCTTTTTCTTTTTCTTCTTTCTCTCTTTCTTGGGGATATCTTAGGCGGTTCTCTACTTGTTTAATAATACACTTTCTGGAATTTGTGAACTACTATTATTTGTTGTAGAAATTCGTCAAGTTACAGTGAACTACCCACCCACCCACGACAGACAGAACCGATGGGGCTTCGAGAGATCAAGACCTCAAGATACCAAGAAGGGGAAGATGTAGAACAAGAAAATTATCATCGACAAGAGGCCCAGGAAGTCCCACAGGAGATCTTTAACTTCTTGTCGATGTAAGTTGTGTTCAATATTATTCATAGTCTCACAGAGCCTTGTGAAGGTTTTTACGTATACCCAAGATTTATGTAATTTGACGCAAGAGGTTCTTCAAAAATGATTGTGACCAGCCATCCATGTCCTCTGCTCCCTCGACCCGATTCATCTTCAACCAAGAGTAAAAGTTGTCACACTGCCCGTAATATCGAGACATCAACGGAGCCATCCAACCCTCTCGGGAGAGTACGGCAAGCGCAAACGCCTTCTTCGTAGCGTGGTCCTTGTGGTCCGAAGACACACAATCTGACACATCCAAACACTCCGCAAACAACGCATCCGTCTTCTTTGCGAGCTTCTGGATTCCATCCCTGAGAGCCATCGCCCTCGTAACCACATGCTCGGGTACAAGCGGAATAATATCGTCAATCTTCTCGTCGAGAACAACGTTCAACAATGAGCAAATTGACTTTCCAACAGCATCCTGCACCCGATTAAGAGCGTAATACTTTGCGTTCTTGACCTTTACCCGCCGATATTGTGCGTCACACACAACAATACCTTCGTGCTTTTCAGCACTTCGGGAAGCAACAAACTCCACTAGTTCAGTAACCGAACCAAAGCGGAAAGAAGGCGCAAAAGGAATACCAAGCTCAGAGCCGAGAGACTTTACGTCTAGTTCCATACCGTCCGCATTGAACCGTGCGCCGAGGAGCGTGATACGATAATCGTCATACGCAATTACCACACGATTTGCGGGTGAAGTCAACTCGAAAATATATGTGATCGCCGGGTCAAGAAATTCAACAAAGTCCGTGAACGACACATGTAGAGTGTCCCCTAACGCACGCTCAAAGAGCGTGCGGAACGTCAGGTTCTCAAAACCGTCGATGCACTGGTCAGCCTCGGAGACCGCTCGGGTCGCAATATGCCACGCAGACACAACAGAATCAAAGTACAAAATCGTACAAGTCCCGTCCAACTTCTCATAAAAACGAGTCTTCGGGGAAGAAAAATCGACATTAGCAGCCGCCTCTTGGCCGTGATTGAAAAAACGATCGAACGGACGAGCAAGCACACCCGTCTCACCTACAGGCGAGTCTTCGCCGATCGCAGACCCGTCTATCTTCCGAAGAATCAACCCACGACACTGCTGCGAGAGCGGGTCAGTGTCCACGGCCTCGATCTGTGAATAGTTCAACGAAACCTTATGTCCGTGGACATGAGACTTTACCCCGTGAGCAGCCTCTAGCTCGCCAAGCGAGTGAGTCTCTAAGAACTTCTGCACATGCAACTTGTTGTTGTTGTTATCCATAACCTTACTATACCACAGTTTAAGACTAAAGTGAACCTATTATTTAATTTGTGTTTTTTTCCGTACCGAATGTAAAATATTCACGTAGGAACGGATATCTTTGTTGCACGCCTTACGGGAGTACGCTCCTAATAGGCTGGCGTCTTTCCAATCGTACTCATGTCGAAGTAATAGCAGCTGCCGCAAATTCTTTATAATTGCAGACGAAACATCAATTTGGATGTTATCTTCCTCTAGCAACGAAAATAAGTCCTGCGGCGGCATTATTACGGCGTTATTCTTCTTCTTCTTCTTCTTCTCTTTCCCTCAAAATAGCGGCAGAAAGCGTGTTCACAACGCTTCTGCCGCCATCACCACCATTCGAGTACACAAACCAGCCTTGGTCTCCAACTCGAAATAGATAATTATATTCCTCGCCAATAGCAAGAAATTCTTGCAAATTTTCACTTCGAGTCGCAGGCACAACTTCCCCACGTTCAACATAACGTTCAGCGTAGCTCCCTGCGTCAGGGTCAGACTCCAATGACGAATGGTCGCCAAAACTCAACAACTTTTGAATCTTTTCTGAGTTTGCGTAAAATTCAGCGAGCATAGCTCCCACCCCTCCGGGGTATCCATCAAAATGACAATAAATTGAAAGAATCGTACCATCTTCCGCTTCCAAGCCAATTCTGCTGCGTGTAGACATGAAATTTCCTTTTAAATTCTGGTTGTAAGGGCAAACTCTTTTGCCCTTCGTTTATTCTTATATAATAGCACGCTTCACAAGTATTGTGAACCTATTTTTGTAAACGAGCAGTTCACTATTCTGGTAGACACGGGTTCCGAAGCGCAGGGTTCAGGAACGATTCAATGACATCTAACTTACGTTCCTGGGCACGTCGCACTCCACCAAACTTTTATTCTTCTTCTTCTGTTGCTGCTGCTGTTACTGCGGCTGCTGCTGTTACTGCGGCTGCTGCTACGCCCTCGGTGGCACTCTTAAAATCATCCCAGACACTCGTTAGAGTGTTGTGGAACTCTGGGCTACCAACGTCATATCTACCCTCGTGGATAGGAATACCGTACAGAACGTTCAAAGTGACCCTCTGAAGTGCAAGAAGATGCTCAGCGGTATCGAGATCGCCGCACTTTTTTGCGTAACTGAAAGCCTTTCCTAGCATAATACAAGTACCTGCAAGGGCATGTCGCTTGTGAACAATCGCAAGGTGCTCCTCTGCCGGGTCGGTATCATCCTTGGCACCATTGCATCTGCGGCAACACGTCACCAAGTTCCAGGTAAGTCCTGCACCACCTTTGGAACGTGGGATTACATGATCGAGCGTGAAATCTGGTGAACCAAATTGGATGTCCGTACTGCAATAAAAACACTTGCCCTTATCACGCATCCAGATTCGGTGCCTCTTCTTGTGGCTGGCGGTATGACTCACGAGAAATATCCAAACGTTGAGGTTTCAGCTGGGCAAAATCCTCTTGCCCTTCGTTTATTCTTATATAATAGCACACTTCACAGATATTGTGAACCTATTAAACCTTTAGGGGCTCCCGTCAACGGGAGCCCCGAGTTTCCGCTTCATCGCACGCAGTTGTCTGCGTGTTTGTTTACTGTCCCTATTCGGGTTACCCATTACTAGGCTGACGAAAACTACAAACCTAGCTGGGTGACGTTAGTCCATCGCTGGTATCCTCCTGGGTTTTACGCCCCGTTTATAACAAAAGTATCTCAGGTAAAGTTGGAAACTGCGGAGGTGCTCGTGGCATTTTATTAATCCTTAAGTTTGTTATGCTTTAAATTTGTTAGTGCTTCAGAGAAATGACAGTGCGTGTCTCGCACGTCGCTACAACCTGGCTACAAACCTTTTCAGTATTACTTATTTGCTACTCTTCCAATATATCACAAGTCATATCAGAAGTGAACCTAATATTCGCTCTTCTTCGGACATTATTACTTACTCCCCGTCACCGTCCGACGCAAACCCGTCGCTTCCAAGACGCTGGCCGAAGACCAGACCACCCTTCGTCATTTCCACGTCGTAGACCACGCCGGAAGGACCAAATCGGTTCTTCATCATCTCTACGGTTCGGTTGACCATACCAGACTCCTTGTCAACGTTGACTCCGAGGTGCAAGTGGCTGTCCACAATGTGCTTGATAGTCTGCTTTCCAGCAGCCACGCCAGACTTCGTGACATGGTTGATTAAAAACAACGGCATCCAGTTATTTTTTGCGTACTGAGTCAACATTTCCAGACCAATAATAGCCTGCTTGCCCTCACTCAGAGGTCGCCCACGCTTGCCCTCGTCCTGCTGAATCCGAAGACACGGGAGACTGTCAACCGTAAGAAAAACCTTCTTGTCCTTGTTCTTCTTAAGATTACGCAGACGCTCGACGTGTGCAATAATTTCTTCTGCCTCCGTCTTATGGGAAACGATAAACCCGTTCTTCAGAGCGAGGCGCTTTGCCACACGACGAATTTGATAGACACTCTCTTCTCCAGTAACGTAAATTGCAATATGACCCTTTCCAGTGAGGCAGTCACTAAGATCCTGCATCATGGTACTTTTACCAGCACCAGGGTCTCCTGTGATCAGGGTCACAGTTCCAGCGATGATGCCGTCCCCTGAGAAAAGGCTATCCATCTGAGGATGCCCCGTGGGAATAGCATGTTCCATTTCCTTGGGAATTTTGACGGAAAGGATGTTGGTATCATCCTTGAGAACGGGTTGACCAAGACCTAACTCCATAATAGACGCTCCGTAAAAAAAAAGGGTAGTAACTGAGGAAGGACTAACAATAGCATAGTTGGGGGAGAAGTGAACCTAATATCCAATATTCCTAATCACGCCCAAATATCTGATATTCCGGGAAAGTTAGTTTATTTTCCTCACTTCCTAATAGTAGCACAAATCCTTCGCTTTATGAACCCTAAATCCAAAAAAAATCGACTATTATACTAAATCCCCACTTTTTCTTCTAAGCACCCCCAAATAGGGATATCCGAATATAAGGGGTTTTCGAATTTCATAAAAAAGTTCTTCCAGAACCTATTGTATTTACTAGGGTTTTCATGGTGGACAAAGTATTTTCTAATAAAGGTTCAAACTTGGCCCGAGGTCTGCTATTATATAAAGGTATAGGGAAGCACAAGGCAACCCACAAAAAAAACGGAATCCGTATTTTACGGGAATCCCAAACAAAAGGAATAAGGAAATATTATGACTGACCGTCTTACTAGCACTGGGCGCACTCCCGCACTCGCACCGAAGGATGTTGAGCGGATGCTTGGCCGCTACTTCGCTGAGGATAAGCCCAGCCTCTCTACTCTCGCAGAAGAGTTCACCCGTACGGACAAGTCGGGCAAGGCGCACCCCCTGTCCTTGGCTTCCATTCGGAAGTACCTCAAGGCTGCGGGAATCAAGCTTCCCCGAGGTCGTGCAAACGATCTTCCCCGTGTTCCTCAGAAGTTGCAGACTTTGATGAACCGAATCCCCACCGAGACCCTGATTGGTCAGGGCCGGGCAATCCTCCTGGCTCGACGCTTGGAGCGAGGGGAGGGCGTTGTTGCCCTTGCACGAGAATTCGGAGTTTCCAAGGATCGAGTCCGACGGCTCCGAGAGCGAGTTGCCCCCTGGGCAGCATCGGAAGAGGTTCCGGCGATCGAAGAGGTAGTTGAGTCCGTGGAAGCAGAGTCTGTGGAAGCGGCGGCTGCGGATGAGGCTGCGCCCGAAGAGGAAGTCGCTGAGGTGGCTTCTGAGGAAGAGGTTGTGCCCGAGGGCGAAGCTGAAGTCATCGCTGACTGAACCTAGTCCAATACAACATAAATAAATAGAAAATGGCTGCAATATTGCAGCCATTTTCGTTTAAGCTACACACCACAATTTCTAGTTCCTTGTAAAATCCTGTAAAACCCTCTAGCACGCATACCCCCATCCTAATTTTAGGACACTCTAACCCTTTGAGATTATTCGGATTTTTTATAGTCTAAAGCATTTTCCAAGAAAGCAAGTTTATAAACTATTTTACACATGCTATAAATTTCATAAGGCGGACGGGTCACTAGATTGGTGCTAGACTGTTTCCGCCAAATAAAGAAAGCCAAGGAAAATAATTATGGATAAAAAGCAACTCAAAACAGTCATCGAGGGCTTTGTTTGCCCGGAAGAAGTGTCTTTTACGTTTGTAGGAGAACTTGCAGAACGCTCTGGAACCTACATGGTCACCGAAGTTAAAACTGGACGTGGAAAAGGCGGGTCAAAATTATTGACCCTACAAGCCCCTGATGGTTCTACTTTTGTTACTGGAACTACCCAAAGTGATGTTATTCTAAACGTCACTACCAAGGATGGTATGATGCATGGTTTCGAAAATGTAGCGGACATCCCCAAGATATTTGAAACCGACGCCGGAAAGGCAGCAAACCTCAAAAAGCAAATGTCTGAACTCGTCGGCACCAAGGGGGCTCGAATATATGTTGGGGATAGTACTGGGGAATTTAATTCCGAGTTTACTGTTACTCACGCTGAGCTAGTACGAGGTCGTTACGGCCAAGTGAAATACACGATGCAAAAAGCTGATGAAAACAGCCCCGTGACCTACCTTTGGAGTTTCCGACATAGCGGTATTGTTACAGACTTCAAAGTACTTGAAGTCCCGATGCAAAATACCGAAACTGAAAAATAATTTGTAGAGTCACTTTGCCCGCATATTTATATATGTGAGCGCATCCCCCAAAGAAAAAACCACGATTGAAAAACTTAATGAAGTAATCGTGCGTCTCACAGAGGAAAACGCACAAATCAGAAAACAAATCGACGAGGTAAAAGTTATCATTCGGCGGAGGTCGCCGAATGCTGACGGGCTTTCGACCGCTGGCTCGATTAAAGTGATTCTTGCGGACAGGGACCAAGCTAGAGATAAAATTGTTGTATTCCGTGACGAACTTAAAAAAGCATTACGATTACTTGCCGAGGGCAAAGTAAAAGAAGTGTATCACGAAATCAACCAATTTTTGTTCAACAACCAAATATAATGAGTAAAACAATGGGCAAATATAAACTTTCGGCAATTACATCAGCATCTTTTTTGAGCTTGGTTATAGACACTTCCACAGTTGGATTTTTAGTTTTCTTTTTGTGGTATTCGTTTATGTACTAACAAATATATTTCTGTGAACTATGGTTTTCGATAACAAAAAACCAACCAATTATTATTATTGGGGCAGTACCCAGCATATAATATTATTGCCACCCCCCTTGCCCTACTCTCCTACGCCATAACGCAATCGGAGAACGGTTTCCTCGTGTGGGCTAAGCGAGCGCAAACAGCGGCGCACGTATATTTCATCGTCCGACTTCTCGAATTTTTCAACAGCATCGAGACTGCCCTCGTCCTCAACAAAATCAGACAATGCGTGCTCTTCGCCAGAGTTTCCACCCACTGGCATATCCAGAGATAACGGATTCTTGACCAAGAGGAATACTTTGTGTACCTCGCTCAGTGGGAGTTCCAAATATTCTGCAACCTCCTCCTCGCTCGGCTCATGGCCAAGGTGCATACTCATCAATTTGCAGATTCTCCACACCTTCATCGAAATTTCCATCATGTGGACAGGCACTCGAATCATTCTTGCCTTGTTGGACAAGTTGCGAGTCATAGCCTGAACAATCCACCATGAAGCATAAGTGCTAAATCGAAATCCCTTGTTCGGGTCAAACTTCTCGATTGCCCTTACTAGACCGATAGAGCCCTCTTGGATTAGCTCCAAAAACGGGATGCCATTTTTACGATACTTTTTTGCAATAGAGATCACAAATCGCATATTCGATTCGATCAACTCATTTCGGGCTTCCACTTGACCACTCTGGGCCAAGAGCACCAGAAACACCTCTCCCTCACGGGTAAGGGGCTCTCTTTTTTGTAGTTGTCTCATAAAAATGTCAAGTGAAGTCGGCGAGTTATAAAGCATATTTTCCTTTTGGAAAGTAGTTGAGATTTATTATCTGGAAATAATAGCATCTATAGGCTTAGGTGCTCGTACTCATTTGACCAGGCTTAGGTATAATAGAAGTGGTCCCAAAGTGAACTAGGTTATTCTCTCAGTGGCACCTGTATTTTTCCCACTTCTTCTTATTCTTTTTGGTGTACCACTTCGGTAAAAGTTTTGATAAGTGGTGTACTGTTATTTCCACCACTTTTCATATTCTTTGCTCTATTTTGTGGGAGGGGCTCAACCCTGGGGGAAAACAATCTCAGCAAGCGCATCCTTCACACGTTGGCGGGACACTCCAAACTCTGAGGCGATGGCGTCGATGCCAACCCCGGCTTCACGTCGTCGAGCCATAAGCTCCATACGACCGTGGCCGAGAATGGCCGAAGTGGGAACGGCTCGAAGGCGTGCCTGAATCTGCGGCTCACCACGGGAGAGCAGGGAAGCCTTTCCTCGTGGGAGGGCTCGGCCGAGGCCGAGACGAAGATACTTGCGCACGGTGGCCATGCAGATGTCGCTCTCGACAGCAATCTCAGCCACGGAGGGCTTGTCCTCATCGAAGTAGCGGGTGAGTAGAACCTTGAGCGTGTCAAGGTCAACGGAGGGCGCACGGCCAGTGGAACGGAGACGAGTCATAATATTTACCTTTGTTAGAATGATTGTTTTTGGCTAATTTTTGGGAACCGTTATTTAGTGTGGCTCCCTCTGACTTCTTAACCATAACACAGTAGGATGATTATGTGAACCTAATATAAGATATTTTTTAGGTCCGCAATCATATCGTGTGTATCATCCCGAATTTGCTCAACTTTTGACAACGCAGGCACCCACTCGTCAGCAGGGCGGCATAAGGCATCTTCGCTCAAAATTCTTTCTAGCCCTGCCTGGGCCATGGTTTCGAGAACCGTCAGAGCGTGGATAGACTGGATACAAGGTTCCTCAGGGAGACTTAAAATAATGTTATCGTAAAGCCGCCTGATTATATCTTCAATCGGGTGGGAACGAATCAAATCTACGTTTCTACTTTCTTTCAACAAGTTTTCCTCCGTGAAAAATAATATATAAGAGCAGTATATAGAGTTCCCCCCCCATGGAATATTCCCATGAAAAAGAACTCTAAATAGTTAAAAACACTATGAATATTATTGCCGATTCAAAAACAGAATCGACAATAACAGTTTAGCAACTTCCGTGAGGTCGGTCGAGGTCGATGAAGTACGGACTGCCCGGAAGACGGAACAGTTCGTAATAGCGACCCTCGTATCGCACAGCGGGATACCCCGAACGCCCGAGGACAACACGAGATACGTCTTGATCAAAAGTACGCACGTTGCTACATCGTACATCAAGAACGTCAAAAGAAACTGTGGAACCAATGGAACAAGACATTTTTTACTTACCCTTTGTTTAAAGAAACATTTGAACTAGGACCGCTCTTGTGGCATTGGATGCCACGCCCGTAAACAGGAAAAGCCCTGTCGTACACTGTGTATCTATACTATAGACTATAGCATAGTTGTTCTAGGTTGTAAACCTATTTATTTATAGCCCGAAAATGCCCAAAAACCTATAAATTGTCTCCATAACTCGGATAAAGACTGATAAAATGGCGTAAAAAACGTCACTAAACCAAATCGGACCTATTATTGGGAAACTAAAGTTCTTCATGCCTTTTCCTTACCCCTAAATGGTATCACACTTGCTCGGATTTGTGAACCCTATTCATTATTAGTTTTTCACTTGTTTGCAATTCAGGCTCTACCAAGAGCAAAAAGGAGGAGTAGCAGGCTTTTCATGAGCCTGTGTAGACCTTCCAACAGGACGGGCATTTCTCAGCCATATATACCCACTCAAGCTTTACTTGGCACTTAGGACATTTAGAACAACCTTCATCCTCTGAGGAGTGATTTTCTCGAACGTTGTCTTCTTGTACATATATCAAGTTGTATGAAAATAACGGTGAACAATATTCTATCCTAAACTGATTATTTTGGTCCAGCCAGGTAATTTTATTGCTGGCTTTTTGATCAAAGCTCATCAACATGAAATATTGATTTTTACCACTTGCCCCAACACTACGGACTACATCCCCAGGTCGTAGTTCGGTTGCCAAAACCAAAACAGCGTCTTCAATGAGATTTAAATTCTCAGCAGAAGGTGCGTCAGCCCAGTTGTACTCTTTTTTTTCGTTCGAGGATGGCATTTTTCTATAATACCATAGTTGGGGTTAAATGTGAACCTAAATATGAGAAATTGTTATCAACCCTGTTTTAGAGCCCCAAACATCACTCTGATGCTTCTGGCGTCATCGAGAGTGTAGTCACTCTGTGCCGTGAGGCTTAAACGCCCTTGAACACGGATGGCTCCTGTAACTTTTTCATCTTCCGAACCACTGATAATTTTTGAACCGCTACGAGCAGTTCGTACTTCGAGTTTCACAGTTCCCGCAAGCTTCGGCACGGGGAGCTTGGCAGGATTTGACCCAAGGTGGAAAAGTCCAGCGTCACCGAACTGAATATAATTCACGCCCTTAGAACGGTAGTGTTTCGCAATAAAGCTTATGTCTGCTGAAATTTTAGTGTTCACCAGCAAACCCTCATTTTGGGCCATGGTCCAATGTTCTTTCGTACAGCGCAGTGGAAATCTGGTCAGGTTTTTACCCTCAAGCTCGCTCAAGCGTCGCAGAAGGGCACGCAATGGTTTACCTAGGCTCTCCACCATTCCCAACAAAAGTTCCTCTACATCCTCTCCGGTGGACTTCACAAGTTCTGCATGACCACGTTCAAACCGCACGCTAGAGCCTCCCATCTGGGCCTTGCTGTTGAGCTTAACCTCCACAAGGTGGGTCTTCCCGTTTAGGAAAAAATCAGCATCTGCTGCCGCTGCACTTGCCCCAGCACCCTTCGTAATGTTTCCGGAAAACCCGGCCTCACGGATAGCTTCGATTACTGTGGTCTCATATTCAAAACCATTCATATTGCTGCTCATAATCTGTTTTCCTTTTGTTTTTTTCTTATTTTAAGAGGTGTCGGCTAAAATGTGAACCTATATAGGGGTGATAGGATTTTCTCAATATTTAGTTCAAATTTTAATCCAAGTGTGTTATATTGTAAGTAGAGGACTGAAGTGGCAAATAAGCGCAAAAAGAAAAAGTACAAAACGAAAAACCGTCTACACAATGGCGGTCGTAATTGGCTTGCGCTCGCTGTTCACTTCGCCACTGGTGCTGGTGCTCACCAAGATTGTCGAACGAAACGAAAGCGTACAAGAAACGCTGAAGAACGTGCTGCAATCGAAGACCACAGCTAACAACAATTGATATCAAAAAACACACGGAGAACATAATATGTCTCGTTTCTACACGCAGCCACAGGAACACTTGAAGTCCGTGGTCGAAAAAACCAACAAAGTGCCCGAAAAAATTGAAAAAGACTGGATTTACCCAGGAGATTTGTGTTGGTTCCTACAACCGGAAAAGGTTCATCTAGTTGAAGAAAAAACAGGGAAAAATTGGAAGTATGCAAATCGCCTGCTTCGAATTATTAACCCTGAAGACCCTATACAATATGTAAAGCTTGTGCAAGAAAAAAATGCCAAGAATGGAAAAACACGAAGTCTGCACTACATTGAGTGCCTCGGATTTTCCTACGTTTTTAGAGGCCACATCTATGCTTTTACAAAGGATCTCCCAGAAGAACGTGGAATTCAACGAGGGCACTACCATCGTTGAATTTATTTCTCTAAAGCCGCCATTTTGGCGGCTTTTTTACTTAAGCCTTCCGAGAACTGCCAGCGGGTCAGTAGCACGAAAATAATTTACAAAGAATAAAATTGGTGGAGCAACAAACAAAAGCCATGCCCACCATAATGCTATAAATTGCAAAAGTGATAAAGCCGGAAGTTCAAAAGGGGCAGTACCAAATGCCCATAACAACCCCACCCCAACGCCGATAGTAGTATATGCTACTGCGACTGTTACAAAGCTATAGAGTGTTGTTCCTAAACCATTTTTGGCTTCTGTTGGTGGTTTTTCTTTATTTAGGTCCATAATATACTTTCATTTGGGTTTAAATTGTGCTGTTGTGTAAAACGTCATTATTTGCATTTGCATTTTCGTTTTGAGACGAAAGTTGCCCAGAAGAAGACTTTACCTCAAAGAGTTGTACGTGGTATTTAGAGGAGTTGAATTTATACACAGTATCACCAATATTCTTCGAGCCTTTTGTCATCTGAGATATACTCTTCGAATTGTTTTTGCATCATCCACTTTCTGTGAAAGTCTTGTGGGTATATAGACAAGATTATTTTTTCTTCACCGTGCAAAACAATAAAATCAATTCGTGCAGCAATAGTTTCTCCAGAAGTGCTTGTAGTAATAACTTTACCATCCAAAATTAAATAAGCTATCGCATTTCTTTTTATACTCTCTTGCCCCCTGAAAATATTTCTATCTAGTTTTTCGGGTTTCCACCAAATCATTTTTCCGATCAGATTCTGTATAAAAATCTCGTAAATATGAACGACTAGTGCAAGTGAGTCATCAAAAAAAGTACCCAACCCTACTAACTCACCAGGTTTTTTTTGGAGTTGTGTCAACAATTTCTTCTCCCCACTCAGGTGGTGTATCTACCATCCTGGCTTGCATTCTTTTAATTACTTCCTCCGGAACACCATGGGCGTTTCTTTTGGCAGCAATCTTTGGGTCAACCACAAGCCTAACAATCTTGACTCGATAGCCAGCGTGCTTTGCAGACACAACGTATGGCCTAAACTCTTTCAATTGTGTATTCGTATTATCTACGACAATTACAGGTTCTTTATCCTCAAGTGCTTGCATAAATTTATTTTTACACTTTCCGTGTGCGGTGCTGAGACCTCTCGGATCAAAATTATACGACCCGTCCTCGCCTTCAAAATGATGGTCGGCTGAACAAATAACGGCATTTGGAAAATGTTCCCTAATATAGGTGCTTTTACCAGCGCCCGAAATTCCTCGAAGGATAACTACTGTATTTTTAGACATGAATTACTCTTTTTTCTCATTGTAAGTTTTCTGTGACACCCTAATAATAGCATACTTTCAGAAAGTTTAAAGTTCTTATTCCAAGAAAACTTTTTTGTCGTTTCCAATTTAGGAAAAAACCATATCCCTTCATTATTGTTGCTTAGTAGCGTTTGAATTGTTTTGGAGTGCCCTTGGACATTTGTATTGCTAAGTCACCCTGCTTTACAGCCTCCATAGTCCCATTTTCCGTAATAACCCAAATTGTCTTGCTTCCAAGAATTTGGCCCATCTTAGGAGCATAGCCATCAGTAAGAATAACAATTCCGCTCCACTTACCTCGATTTTCTGGCCTATTGCAGAAATTTGCGATTGCTTGGAAATCTGTTCCTCCGCAACGAGTGCGGTGAGGGGGATAAGGACGACCCTTCTTCCAAACAGTTCGAGAACGTTCGTCAATTTCTGTATCGAAATGAAAAACTTCGATTTCTGTTTGTTGTGCGAGCCCCTCAAGTTCCGAGAATAGTAAACTAATATCATCATCAGACATGGAACCAGACTGGTCGATGAAACACGCAAAGTTTGCCATGTATTTTCGAACATATCCTGGGAACTTGTAAGGAACTTTTTTGTTGATTCGCTTGATCGTAGAGTTTCGATCCATAGTACGGCATCGACCAATAAACTGGCGAAGGATAGAACGCCAATCAATCTCATGGGAAAGAAGCTTCTGAATGATTTCTTGAATTTCAGACGGGATAGTTCCCCAACTGTTGGTTCGTTGTGCCTTCTTCGCAGCACTTTCGAGCATCCCACGTACCGCATCTCTTAATTGATCTTGTATCTCCTTAGGTACGTCACCCCAGCTCCCGTGGTCATCAATTGAACCCATTCCTTGGCTAACTGCAAGTTCAATTGAGTTGTTGTTTCCTTTTTGTTGTTCCTCTTCTTCTATCTTTCGAAGTTCATCGAAATAGTGGTCTGA
>Ga0100403_1002731_pt1 | contig 13696 bp, 14 predicted proteins | sample CryGeymet201501t_FD_83663 | JGI IMG/M metagenome (GOLD analysis project Ga0100403, IMG submission 83663) | Groundwater microbial communities from Crystal Geyser aquifers in Utah, USA - Crystal Geyser metaG 2015-01t | ecosystem: Environmental > Aquatic > Deep subsurface > Groundwater | place...
ATTGTGTTGATGTCGCAGGTCATATACAAATCTTAGCAGAACATTTAAATCTTGTCAACACCTTTTTTTTCTGGTACACTCTTTTTGCCGGTAGACGAAGGCAGGTTGCACTGACTGGAGTATGGTAGCCCGCCTCGGGAGAGGTTGCAGGGCTGTGAGGTTCAAGTCCCACCGCCGGCAAACTTTTAGGAGCGTGTTATGACAATAAAACTTTTCTTCCTTGGGGCAGTGGCCCTTGTGGCGCTGAGCCTTCAAGGGTGTGCTACCCCCAAACATGGCATGAGCCGACTTGAGGTTCTGCAACTTCTAGTAGAGATTGACCAGCGTGACCAGAACGGAATTAAGCCTGTGGAGAAATCTGATTTACTCCGTGGAGAACTGGCCCTTGAGAAGATGCGTTCCCATGTGAATGAGTCATCTTATCAGAAATGCACCGAGGACTACCGTGATTTATCTATGGAGAACGCGGCTCTCAGGTCTTCCAACGAATTTCTACAAAAAATTCTTAAAGCGAGAAAAGGTCTATGACCTATGGCCGCAAATAAAGACAATGAAAAAACAAAGCGTGACGAAGAAATTAAAGAGTTCTGTCAGAAACGGTCAACGCAAAAAGCATCCGGGGTCGCCTCTTTCTTAGAAAGGGTGGCTTTGGACGATTCATACCGAGACCTCAAAGCCGTCAAAGTCAAAGTCACCGACCTCAACAGCGGGGAGTCTCACTATGAATACGAGGAAGTTCCTGTCCCTGTCAGTGTGAACATCCGAGTTACCGCCGCGAAGACTTGGAAGGAAATGATTTTTGACAAAGCCATTGGCGACATCAAGGAAAAGGCCAAGGACACCCGTGAAAAGGGCGTGGACATGAAGCGGGCTATGGAGGCTATCGCCGCCGCCAAGGCCAAGGAAAAGACCGAGGCAAAAGAAGAAGAACTGTGACCGAAGCCCCCCTGACCGACGACTATTTTGAGGAGACCGTGATGGCCTCCTTGCTGGCTTGGCCGGGGGCGCGGGTGCAACACTTCTTCTTTGAGGGCAAACCCGTCCCCTTGGCTCGTCAGCGGTCAGCCGCAATCAAAACCATGTCCGGCAAGTATCGGGCCATAGCCTACAGCCCCAAGCAGAATGTCTTTCAGAAGAACCGAATCTATGCGGCCTGTCTGAGCCAGAAGCCCATCCGCTTTGAGCCGCCCTACACGGTGGCACTCAAGTTTATCTGTGAGCCGCTTAAATCCGTGCGCGAGGAGTACCCTGTGTCTCCGTCCCACGCTGACTTATCCAACCTCCTCAAGATGGCGGAAGACGCCCTATTTGACGAGAAAAGATTCCCCTGTGTCTACAAGGACGACAGGTATATTGTAAACGAACTCATGTTCAAGCGCCTCCCCGGTCCCGGTGAGAATCCGGGAATCCACTTCTGGATGGTGAAGCCATAATGTACGGTCAAGAAGAATTTATTGAGTACGGGAAACTGGTATGGAATGACCGGGTGCGCTTTGCCCATGAGGTGATTGGGTTTAAGCAACTTGACCCCATGCAGGAAGCGTTCCTAAAAGAAATGGACAGAGAGGACCATATAGCCATAAAGGCTGGTCACGGCACATCCAAAACAACTGACCTTGCCATATCAACGCTCCATTATTTATCCACCAGACCGGGTGTTCGCATTTTATGTACAGCCCCCTCTAAGCACCAGTTAAACGACATTCTTTGGGCTGAAATGTCAAAGCAGATTGGCATGATGCGAGAGCATCCCATAGGGAAAATGTTTGCCAACAACCTTGAGTGGAAGAAGGAGACCGTATCAAACTTGTGTTCTCCGAATGAGTGGTATGCCGCCGCCCGTACCGCCACCAAGGAGAACACCGACTCCCTACAGGGCTTCCATGAGAAATATGTTCTCAGGGTTATAGAGGAGGCATCTGGCGTTAGCGACGCCGCCTGTGAAGTTGTAGAAGCCGCCACTGGCACCATTGAGACCAAGACCATCTTTGCCGGAAACCCGACCAAGCGCACCGGCCAGTTCTATCGTTGTTTCAATCAGGACATCCAGTTTTACAAGACGTTTACCCGGTCCTGCCTGAATGTGACGCACCCGCTTCTCCGTAAAGAGGCGCTTCGCTATGCAGAGCGCATGGCTAAGAAGTATGGGGTGGAGTCAAACTTCTACAGCATCCGTGTCCTTGGGGAGTTCCCGCTGGCGGACGAGGACACATACATTCCGATTTATTGGGCTGAGGCGGCGCGGGACAGGCAGATATGGCCCCAAAATTCCTATGACCTTGTATATGGCGTGGACGTGGCCCGTTCCCTCAACCGGGACCGCACAGTTATAGCCAAGCGCCGGGGAGACCAGTTCCTCCCGTACCATGTCGTCCGATACAACGACACAATGAAGATTGTCCGTGATGTGGCCCAGATGGCCGACAGGGAGAAGCCTAAAGCTATTTTCATAGACGTTATCGGGGTGGGCGGTGGTGTCTTTGACCGCCTAAAGCAGTTGGGTTATCCCGTGATTGCAGTCAACTCAGCCGAGACAATATCAATGGAGTTCCCTGAAAAGTATGTCCGGCTTCGCGACGAACTCTGGGGCAAGATGCGCGACTGGCTTGAGGCTGGCCGTGGCAAACTCTGGGACAACGAGGATAACGACCTCATTGGGGAACTGTCCACCCCGAAGGCTTGGCTCCAAGGGGCCAAGACCAAGATTGAGTCCAAGGACGAGATGCGGGAACGGCTCAAAAAGACTGGTGGTGACGAGTCCAATGGGTCCCCCGACATAGCCGATGCACATATTATGACCTTTGCTATGCCAATAGCCGACTATAACCGTGACACTCAGGATGATGGTGATGAAGATAGTAATCAGGATGATGGTCCGCTTGACCCCGTGGCCGGGTATTGACCTATTGACAAGTCAACATTCAAGTGCTATAAATATTGCGTATGAATTTTGAGATAGGATATTAAATGGAAAACGAAAACTCCAACGAGGTTATTCAGGAAAAAGGTACAGACCTTGCAACCTACGTCTCCGATTTGTTTCAGGAGTTCAAGAATGGTCGTAGGGAGTACGAGACCAAAGCCGAGGAGTGGTGGAATAATTTTCTTAGTCAGTATCAGGCGCATAAGAATTGGAAAATCAAAGAGGGCGAAAAGGGTCGCTCTCGTCTTTTTATAAAATTAACTCAGCAGAAATGCTACACCGCCCATGCAAAAGTTATGGACGCGCTCGGCTCTGATGTCCCCTTTGAACTTGAGGCCCTTGAGAATCTTGACTACAACCAGATTCCCCGTGAGGCCGTGGAAGCCGCCGCACAGTTTCGCAAGAACTACATCTCCGATTACCTCAAGCACATAAAGTTTTTTGACACACTGGACGACAGCGCCCTTGATGCGACCATCTTCCCTGCGGCCATAATGAAAGGCCCCATAATGATTGTGGAGTCTCAGACCGTGGTTAAGCGCCGGATGATAGGCGGCATCCCCGCCGAGCAGATTGACCCGAGCATCCCCCCGTACATGATGGTCGTGGAGCCGGTGGAAAAATACATATTTGAAACCGTCCCTTTCTGGGATTACTACGTTGACGTGAACGCCAAGAACTGTAAACGCTCCGTGGGCGAAATACACTATAAGCGCCTATTGCCTCAGGAGTTTCGCGACCTCGCCAACGACCCCGGCTATGATGCCGAACAGATGAAATTGGCGGTAGCGGCCATTGACAATCTTAAGAGTTCCATGCCGGACTCTGACAACGACAAGACGCAGAGCCAACTTGGCGACAAGTTCATGGGGTACGAGCCCATCAAGGATAATAAGATTCCCGTTCTTGAATTTTGGGGTCTGGTCCGGGCCGACAAACTTCGCGCCTATGGCGCTGACGTGCCGGAGAACATCAAGGACGAGGAAGACGTGGAAGCCTGCGTCGTGTCGGTTATCGCCGGTCAGCAGTTTGTAATCAAGGCGCAATACAATTTCTACGGTTATCGCCCCTTCATGGTGTTCGGAGTTAAAAAGATTCCCAATAGCGTCTATAAAAACAGCATAGCCGGGCTGATAGACGACAGCCAGAGCATGATAAACTCGGGCGCTAGGTTGTATGTGGACGGAAAAGCACTATCAGGAAGCGGCTGTCTGGCCGTCAAAGAACAAAACATCAATTGGCAAAAGACGGGCGACGCCAAGATTTACCCCCGCAAGACGTTCTATCTAAAGGGTAACGCCACTGTTCAAGACACGATTTCAAACATTACCTTTGCCGATACCACAATGGGCATCCGTGAGATGATTGAGTTCTTTCTGCGTATAGCCGACGAGGAATCCGGCATCCCCAAGTATTCTCAGGGCGCTGACCAAGCCTCCTACCTCAATAAGACCGCGACTGGCATGAGTATGATAATGGGCGCGGCCAATGTGAACCTTAAGCCGTTCCTTAAAAACATTGACGATAACGTGATTGAGCCGGTGATAGAGCGCCTTGACGCGCTTTTCTCCATGCTCGGCAAGTACCCGCCTCAGTTTAACCTGCCTCTCAAGGTAACGGCGACTGGCACCATCTCTATGATGGCGCGGGAACTTATCGTAGAGAACATGATAAAACTCCTGCAACTCACGCAGAACCCGCAGGACAATCTTATCATACGCCGCCGCGAAATCCTTAAGGCTATGGCTGAGAAGTTGGGGCTTGCCAAGTTCGTCAAGTCCGAGCAGGAAATCCAGCAGATAGAGAAGATGATGTCTGAGCGTCAGGCCCAACAGCCCATCCAGTCCGAGGGCAAGGTAGACGTGGACAAGATATTTGACAAACTTACCCCGGTTGAGCAGGCTCAGGTTCTCCAGAGCATCGGCCTCAAGCCGGACCCCCGCCGCATGGTGGGGATGTCGGCCCCTCAGACTGAACAACCTACGCCAGCAGGGCCGGGAATCCACCAAATGCCAGACGGTGGGGTTATTCCTGACGAGATGATGGCCGCACAGCAGGCCGCGCAGGCCCCCGGAGGTCAGTATGGCGAGTGAACTATACGAATCCATTAAGGCTGAGATAGTCCTCCGCGCCAAGGACCGCACCGCTGAGTGCCGTGACCTTGATGACACCAATAAAGTTTTGAGGAGCCAAGGAGCCGCGAGAGAACTGGAGCAGTTAATTGACGTTATGGAGCGATTGGAGCATCCCGTGGAGCCTCAAAAAGAGGTTGAAGATTGACAGGGTATTGACAAGTCAATATATATCTGCCATACTTTCAACGATTTTGGATTACCGCGAAAGCGGCCCAAGGAGAAACAATGAAAGACGAAGAACTTGAAGACGGTGAAGTGAGCGAGGAATACAAGGCTGAGTTTGATAAACTTGCCGAGGGCGAGAAGCCTTCCAAGGCTGAACCTGAAAAGGAAGAAGTCAAGGAAGAACCCAAACCCGAAGGTGAGACCGAAGACAAAAGCCCTGCCCCCGAGGAAGAAAAACCGTCAGGCGAAGGTGAACCCAAGACCGAGGAATCGGAACAGGAAGCCGCGCTGGAGCCTAAAGGCGACGACGCTGGTTTAACCAAAGCCCTCAAGGACACGAAAGCGTGGGCGACCAAACTGGCTATGGAGAAGGCTACTCTTGAAAAAGAGATAGAAACCCTCAAGGCCGATGGCGCAAGCAAGGAGAAGATTGAGTCCGCACAGGCTGAATCCAGCGACCTCCAGAAACTTCTTGACGATAAAATCAAGAAGGTCAGCGAAGACTACCCTGAGTTGAAAGAACTCATGGACCTTCAAGCGAAGATTTCTCTGGAGACTCGCAGTAAGGTTGAGGGCTTTGAAAAGCACTCCACCGAGGAAGCCAAACGGGCTGAGGCCAGACAGAACTTTGAGGCCAACGTGGTCCCGAAGATAGAGGCTGTTCATGCCGACTGGAAAAAGGTTGCGTTCAGCAAGGAATATGAGGATTGGATTAAAACTCAGCCCCCGTATATGCAGAACGCTGGCTACAACTCTCTTGACCCCCGTGACATTAGCATGACGATTACGGAGTTCAAGAAGTTCAAGGCAAGCCCTGAGGCCGAAAAGGCCAAGTCGGAGGAACAGAAACGTCTGGATGGTCTTAAAAAGAATCTATCCTCAATGCGTGGTGGTGGCTCCGCTTCAAAGAACGCAGGCAAGCCGACCAAGTTGGAGGAAGTTGACCCCAACGACAGGGAAGCGGCCTTTGCGTTTCTTGCAGAGCAGGAAGCCAAAAAGGCTAAAGGATAATAAATCATGATTACTTCGGACATTTCAGCGAGGACCACGGCTTACGCCGACCACAATCTCCTCAACCGGGCCGTTGCGAACAACGTTCTGGGCCGTTGGGGACAGGTCAGGACCCTTCCCAAAAAGAAGTCCACGACCATCTCGTTCCGGCGCTATGCCGCACTGGACAGCACCCCGGTCATCCTACAGGAAGGCGTTACCCCTGTGGGCAAGACCCGGACATATACCGACTACTCCTGCACCCTGAGCCAGTACGGTGACTTTATCCGTTACACTGACGTGATAAAAGACACCCACGAGGACCCGATTCTCAATGACAACATTGAGGCTCTGAGTGAGCAGGCTGACGAAATGATGGACAAGATGCGCTTTGGCTTCCTGAAAGCGGGCACCAATGTCCTCTACTCCAACGGCACGGCCCGCACGGACGTAAACACCGTGGTTTCCCGCGACCTGTTCCGCACCGCTGTCAGGACTCTGGAGGGCCAGAAAGCCAAGTACCTCAAGGAGATGATTCAGGGTGGAGCGAAGATAAACTCCTACCCCATCCCCTCGGCGTACATAGCCGCCTGCCATACCGACCTGCGCCCTGACCTTGAGCGCACCACCGGCTTCAAGGACGTGTCGGAGTACGCCTCCAACATGGGCCTGATACCCGGCGAAATCGGCTCTATCGGTATGGTGCGCTTCGTGGGTGACACGAACTGCGCCCCGTTTGCTGATGGTGGCGCGGCCAAGGCTGGTGCGGGTTATACCGTGCTGTCCACTACCGGCGTCTCAGCCGATGTGTACCCCATCCTTATCTTCGGTAAGGACGCCTATGGCGTAGTCCCGCTTGCCGGGATGAACGCTATGGAGACGCTGATAAACAACCCCCGCGCCTCCGACTCTGACCCGCTTGCACAGCGTGGCTCTCAGGGTTGGAAGGGCTGGAACGGTTGCGTTATCCTCAACGACTCGTGGATGATTCGCGTTGAGTGCGCCGCCAAGGGCTAACAGCCAAACTGCCGGGGGCCTCTTAATGGGGCCTCCGGCTTTCGGTTTACAAAATAAGGAGAATTGAAATATGCCCACTGCAATAGCGATAGTTAAGAATGACGAGCTTAGTAAGGACGTTGTGACCGGCAAGATAACTCTGGCAGACCCCGCCGCCCTCGCCAACATCTCCATAGGCTTCGTACCCTCCAAGGTCCTAATAAATCACGTTAACAACGTGTCGGACTACGAGTGGAACAAGAACATGGCTGATGGCACCGCGAACCTGCGCGTGACCGCCGGGGATAAAACCCTTGTGGCGGCTGACGCGATAAGCCCGTACGACGGTGATGCGACCCATGCCCCCGGCTTCACGATTGGCGTGGACGCCACGCTGAACACGGCTGGCGACGTGCTTTACTTCACGGCGTTCCGCTAAACCAACAGAGACGCCGCCTCGGGTAGCACCGGGGCGGCATTTCTGCTATAATCTTTGGGAAGTTAAATTAAAGTAAGGAGCAAACATGAATCACGAAGATGAACTTGAAATTGCGCCGGTTGCCCCGGCCCCGGTAAATCTGGCTAAGGCCAGTACGTCGGAACTTAAGAAGATGCCCATAAGCACCTCTAACGCCGACTCCGTAACCCGCGAACTGGTGAAGCGCGACAAGATGGTGATGCTTAAAATCCAGTCCACAGAGCGCGATAAGTCCGCCGTGTATGTGGGTATCAATGGGCGCAACTGGAATATACCCCGTGACACTTGGGTAAAGGTCCCTGCGGTAGTTATCAACGTCCTTGAAAACGCGAAGATAACGCAGTATGCAGTCATGGCCGACCCCAAACAGAAGGACCACGCCGAGATTGAGTCTAGCGAGGTTTCCCGCTTCGGTATGTCCACGAAAGCCGTGGAGGAGCCTGCCACCCCAATAACCGTGCCAACCACGACTAAGGTAAAATAACATGGCCTACGCGCTCTCGTTCAAGACTATCCGGGATAAGACGACACTCTACATTGTCATTCAAGACAAAGAGACCAGCCTTTTCTGGGATGAAGTTGCCGGCGTTTGGGTTGACACGATAACCGACGACTGCAACCTTGCCTTGACCGAGAGCGCGGATAAAGGAGTTTATACCGGCTCCGCCACGTTCACCCCTGTAAATGGGGGCATCTACCAGATTTCAGTGTTTGACTCGGCTGATTCGGATTATCAGATGGACACTGTGGAGGTTTACCCTTCCAAGACCGAGACTGTTCTTGAGGTGATAAACGCTATTCAGTTGGAATTGAGGATGCCGCTGTCGTCGGCGCTGACTGACAACTTCGCCAAGATAATCCTTGCGAAGATGAACACCATCCTCCTGACGATTCTGCCTGACCGAAACATCTTTGACCACCTCAAGGTTCAAGGCAGTTTCACCATCAACTCCTCTCGCCCTCTTTACCGCTTGTCTCCTGTGAATGTTGAGCAGGTGGATTCCATTAAGTTCCTCCGCAAGCCGGACTTGTCCTATATTGAGAAGGCCAACGATGATATACATTTCCGCACTATAGCCGACAGTTACAACGCTAGTCTCAGTTATGCGGCCCCGGAACTTTACCGCATAGCACAGCGGGACTACGGCTACCCCATCCTTGAGTTCACCCCTGCCCCTGACCAAGCCTACATTGTTTCTTACGAGGTACTAAAAGCGGCCAAGAAAATGACCACAGCCACCGAGTATGTCCCCAAGCCCGACACTATCAAAGCCGGGGCGCACTGGCTTATGCTTAAGTCTCAGGGCCGCGACGCCACAGTTGAGCAGGCCGTATTTGAGATGTCGCTTGAGCGTTGTGCCACTGTGGGTGCGAATACCAACTTTGGGGACTTTGAGGTTTAACTTATGGCCCGTAACGGGAAAATAGCTATTGAAAACCTATCGGGCGGAGAACTTACCTCCGCCCCTCTTTTGGCTACCCCCGGCAAGTATAGCCGTCTACTCCAGAACTTTTACATCAACTCCGAGGGGCACATTAAGAAAGTGCCGGGTTGGAGTGCAGTAAGTCAGCAACTCCCAGATGTGCGCTTGCTCACTGGTATAGATTTTAAGAAGTCAGACGGGACCTCTATAAAACTTGTAGCAGGTCGCTACTCCACAATATCCGCCTCTAAGCAAGCCGTATTTGACGGTATCTCCACCCGCCTCGCAGTATTCACCGGGACCGGGACCAACGACCTCACTACAAATACGGCATACTTTGGCTCTGGTGACGCTGTGTTCACGGTTGAAGTGGCTCAGGGATATGTGTCTCCGCAGTATGATATCTGGCGTTGGAAGAAAGACTCTGGGGCGTGGAATTACTTTGGCGGGACTGACCCTCTGCCCGCTACCATAAATCTATCTGACGGGGTAACTATTTCTATAGCGACATCCTCTGACCATACGACAGGTGACGCATGGGTGATAACCTGCCACAACCCTCATATTGACGACCTATCTCTATCCGGGGATTATACAGGTTCGGTGGCCTGCACTTTTGATGTATTTATAGACGCCGAGGGCACTCCAGACACCTTTAAGTGGCGCAAAGACGCCGAGGCGTACACCTCCGGGGTGGCTATCACCGGAGCCGCGCAACTACTCTCAGATGGCATAAGCGTTGTTTTTGCGGCCACTACAGGGCACTCATATTCCGCTAACTGGTCAATCACGGCGTCCCCCACTACCACCACCGGAGCCATATATCGTCTTGACAGCGGGAACCTATCCCCTGTTAAGAGTGACTTCGCCAGCATCCTCCCGCTTTATATGGCGCAGATGGGCGACATTATCGTGGCCGCAAACAATGTGGACCGCCCCGTGGCTTACGACGGGTCCACCATCCAAAACCTAAACCTGCCCTTTGGTAATTCCACCACATTTACGGGAACCGGGCTTAACGACTTTACGGCCACAATAGCCTTTACCTACGAGAGCGCGGTGTATGAGGTTGAGATTGATGCCGTGGCGATAGCGGCTCCGACCGTTACTTTTACTGGAGTCGGAGGCCACGACGACGTATCCGCCCCGAGCCCCAACTACAGCGGCGCGGTGGCTACTGCCAATTTTGATATTGAAATAGACGCAACTGGCGCTGGTCCGGACACCATAAAATACAACGTAAATGGCGGGACCTATGTAACGGGACAAGAATTGACTACCGACCCCGCCGGTCTTGATATTGGGGCTATTCGCATTAAGGCGTCTTCCGCGTTAGCCCACAACTCGGAGGACATTTACGAATTTAAGGTGGTAGAAAATGGCACCCCGGATAAATTCCAATGGCGCAAGAATGGCGGGGCATGGAGCGCCGACATTAACTGCGTGGCCTACCCCACCTATGCGGCCTTGGACGCAGACTACAGCATTTCTTTTGAGTCTGCCACCGGCAACACCGTGGACGACGTGTTCGCCTTTCAAGTGGACGGAGCCACCAACCCCGACACCTTTAAGTGGCGCAAAGACGCCGAGGCGTACACCTCCGGGGTGGCTATAGCCTCCGGGGATATGACGCTCAAGGAAGGGGTCAAGGTGAGGTTTAAATATTTCACCGGCCACGCCATCCCTAACGCTTGGACCTTTGACGTGGCCCGCGACACCGTGACCTATTCCAAAGATGGAGTCCCTGTTGCCACCGGAGAGGTTATCACCGGAGCCAACCAGACCATTCAGGCCGGTGTCCAGTTCAAGTTCAATGCCATAAACGGGCACACCCTTGGCGACAAGTGGACGATGCCGGTGGACCAGTCGGTGCGCTTTGGGAAACTCTACCCGTATAAAAACCGGATGTGGACCATTGGCTCTGATAAACTCACAGTCTATTACAGCGACTTGCTACTGCCTAAGGACTTCACTAGCACCGGCGCGGGTTATCTCGATTTCCGCTATGTTATCCCCGAGGGCGACGAACTCCTTGACCTATCCTCGGTCCTCAACTATATTGCTTTCTTTTTCAGGAACCACATTGTCGTATATTCCGGTGTTGACCCCACGGCCACTGGCGACTTCGCGATTTATCAGAATATCGCTGGCCTTGGCGTGGTTGCCACTAACTGTGTTGTGCAGGTGGGCTCTGACATATTCTTTCTTACGCCTCGTGGCATCAAAGGGCTCCAGCAGGTAATCAACGCAGGGGCGCTAAACGTCAACAACGTGTCTTCCCCGGTTGACGCTGATGTGGTCGCGGCCATAGCGGACAACACGTCTGGGGTATATGCCTCGGCCCACTACCAGAAACTCGGGCTGGTGATGTTCCTGATTGGCACCACCATCTTTGTTTTCAACTATCAGCAGAAAGCTTGGAGCCGCATTGTTATCCCCTCGGCAAACGATGTGTCCAAGGTGTTGTCAATGTTCAGCGGTGCTGATGGGTCGCTTTATATGGGCGGTTACGACTATTTATTCCAATTTGACCCTGCCGTGGAGACCTTCAACTTCAACGGGCAGGCCCCCGCCTATCGGTGGACTTCGGCCATGTGGAAGACGACCACGGCTGAGTCCATGTTCTTCAACGAATTACTGATGCGCCTCGCGTCTTCTCAGGCTGTGACGTTCACCGCCAAGATACGGGCTGTGGGGTTTGACACTGGCATTGAGGACCAAGCCGCCTTCAATCAGCAGACCATCACCATTCCGGCCATAACCACCGGTGATGCCGTGTTTAACTTTGCCCGCATCCCGCTTTACGGCGCTGGTAGGTACATCCAGATTGACCTCACGGAAAATCCGACGTATGACGTGAACGCCGATGTTGAGATAGCGGCTGTTGAGGCGCATGGAGAACTTGGAATATTATGATAAAACTGGCTCCCATAATTTTCTTCCTGTGTGTTTCCGCCGCCAATGCCGCATGGAAACTTAACCCTTACACCCAGAGGCAGGACTATTACGAGCCCGGAGTAAAAACCTCGTCTAGCACGATATTGAGCGACTGGAGCAGTTCTCAGACTTCTTTCTCGTCCTGCGTTACTGGCTCAACCGTGACCGTAACCGTGAGCGCCAACTCAAGGGTTGAGATATTCTTCTCCGGCGCTGTGGGGGCCGACACTCAGGATATGAGGTTTTTCAGTTATATGGTAAACGGGGTGGTAGTTGACGCCGCCAATGCGGTGACAGCCTTGTACTCGCCCACTACCTTTAACGCTGTGACTATGATGGCTATAACTGACAGGCTTTCAGCCGGGACCTATAGTTTCTGTATGACAGCGGCCACGGCTGGAGGCAATGTGTTTTTCTACAAATCTGGGCCAAGCGCCAATAAGTTTTGGGTTAGAGAGGTTTATTGACAATAAGCAGGTTTTCTGCTATAAATTGAAAGATGATATCGGAGGATAAAATGAGAAAAGTTACGTTTCTGATTGCGTTTTTAATACTGTCTGCGGTGTCTTCGGCCAAGGCCGAAAAGGTGCGGGTGGCTGAAGTCATAGACTCCAGTTTTACGACACATGTTTTAGCGGTCTCCTCAACCACCCCGACGCAGGTGGATGCCGCCGCTATCGTCATGCCACTCAGGACATTTGTTGCGATACAAAACCTTGACCCGACGTACAAGGTGTATTGCTCCGAGCGTTCAAACGTAACCACGTCCACCGGCTTTATGGTGCCCGAGAATGGGGCCATAGTAAGCATACCGCTTGGCTATGGTGCGCCTAGCACCTCTTGGGGGCCTCAGCGCAGATTGACGCTTTACTGTATAAGCGCCACCACATCGGCTACCAGCAACGTAATTGTGATGCAGGGGTATTAAACTATGAAAAAAATCTTTTCTCTCGTCCTTCTTTTTGCTCTGGCTGTCCCCGCCATGTCTGAGGTTGGGGTGAATCTCTACCCCAACGGCATAACTCAGTCAGTGTCCGACGCGCTGTATGTTAAAAAACTTGGCGACACCATGTCCGGCCCCCTAACCTTGTCAGGTTCGTCGTTGACGGTGACGGGAGCGGTTACTATAAATCAAGGTGTGGCTGACGACACTATTCTGTATCTAAAATCAAACGATGTTAATCACGGCTTTTCTGCAGTTTCCGATGTGAACGCCTACGGACAATTCGTTAAGGTAAACGCCACATATGGCGGGACTTCCCTAAAAGGATTTAACGGGGCCAACAGTAACGGAATTTTTATAGGAGGATATAATACGGGGGCCAGCATAACTAACCCATCTATTCTTTTGGAGTTTGGTAAAAATTCTGGCACAGGCATAACAAACATCGCCGCAACCGATATTGGGTTTGCCATTCAAAAGAATGACGGCACAGACGTATTAACAGTTCTTGGAGACGGCTCTACCGCAATCCCCGGCTCCGCTTTCTCGGTGGGCGGTTCAACTTTTGTGGTTAGCGGGGGGAAGGTGGGAATTGGCACATCGGCTCCTACCGCTAAACTACAAGTAGTAGGCCTAGTGGAATACGCCGATAACGCCGCCGCTTCAGCCGCAGAGCTTACCGTTGGTGCGTTCTACAGGACGGGG
>Ga0100403_1002737_pt1 | contig 13662 bp, 18 predicted proteins | sample CryGeymet201501t_FD_83663 | JGI IMG/M metagenome (GOLD analysis project Ga0100403, IMG submission 83663) | Groundwater microbial communities from Crystal Geyser aquifers in Utah, USA - Crystal Geyser metaG 2015-01t | ecosystem: Environmental > Aquatic > Deep subsurface > Groundwater | place...
AGCTCTCAATGGCCAAAGCGAATTGGTTACTCTATTCAGGCGTTGAAGAAAAACTCCACAGAGACCTCAGAGGCTCAAAAGAGAAATATACCGACAAAGCTCTGTATATCAGAAACGAAGTCTTCATCTTCACTCTCATTCCAACAATCGATAAGTTCACAGGCGACGATATTTATTTAATAGTTTCCGTTCACGATCAACGGATGGAAGGTTCTAATGGCGATTTATAAACAATTCTTCCCTACCAAGTGGCCACTGTTCGAACTCCACTTCCAAGTATGGAAGCTCCGAATTGGTACACAACTCATGATGGAGAGTCCAGAACCAATGACGTATGAGTATTTACGCGTCGGTATATTCTGGGAAGGTGAGTTAATCTACCACTTCAGATTGTTTGATACTCGAATCAGAGTTCAGTCACGATTAGATGGAATGTTAGAGCAGTCCGAGCCAATGACACTCAAACGATTAAAAGATATCCGTAGAATAGTTAACGAGGAAATTAAAAAGTTAAAATGATAACAGTAGCCTTCGACATCGACGACACACTCTGGAAGGTAAGACCAGACCAAAAGGATCAAGTTCCAGACTATGATCTTATTGCTGTTCTCAGGTGGTTTTATCAAAACGGCGATGATGTGTTTGTATGGTCAGCAGGTGGTATCGATTATGCCGTAACTATTGTGAAGAAGTTAGGTCTCGATGAAATGGTAACGGTTATTGCAAAGGGATCAATGAAAGTCGATCTCGCCTTCGACGATTGTGAAACAGAATTGGGGAAAGTAGATATTCAAGTGAATAGAGAAAAACGACCATGACAGAACAAAAGAAAAGGGGTAGACCATCTGACTATACAAAAGAGATCGGCGATGCTATTTGTGAGCATATAGGGAACGGCGAATCACTGAGGAAGTTTTGTGAGATGGAAGGAAACCCGACAAAACCAACCGTCTTGAGGTGGTTACGTCAAAACGAGGATTTTCAAACCCATTACGCGCGAGCTAGGCAGAACGCGATGGAGGTTATGGCTGAAGAAATCGTTGATATTTCCGATGAAACGAACCAAATCATCAAAAGTGGAGCTGAAAAGAAGTCTAGCGCATACGCTCAAGCCCAACGGTTAAGAGTTGATACTCGAAAATGGGTGATGTCTAAACTCTTACCCAAAAAATATGGAGACAAAATCGATGTAACCTCAGACGGAAAAGCCATCAAGGGAAACACGATCGTCTTTGAGGACTTCCGAAATGAAACAAAGGGTCAATAAGGTCTATGAACCGCTTTTTAGAAGCCAAAAACGCTACACGATCCTCATGGGTGGCCGTGGAGCTGGCCGTTCGACTGTAGCCTCTCAGTTCGCTAATTCCAATCTCATCTCAGACGAATACTTCAGGTGTGCGATTATGCGGTACATCTTGGGTGATGTGCGTAACTCTATTTACCAGGAAATTAAAGACCGCGCAGAAGAAAACGAAATCTCTGAAGCTCTCTCGATTAACGACAGTATGATGACCATCAAGTATGGCCAGAACACCATCAATGCGGTTGGGTTCAAGAAATCATCGGGAGATCAGCGTTCCAAGTTAAAGTCTCTCGCAAACTATAACTGTGTGATTATCGAGGAAGCTGACGAAATCCCTGAAGAAGATTTCATGCAGTTGGACGACTCCCTTCGTACTCTCAAGGGAGACATTCGCATCATTTTACTACTCAACCCACCACCAAAAACCCACTGGATCATTGAGCGATGGTTTGAACTGGAGAAATCAGGTATCAAAGACTTCTACATTCCTAAATTGAAAGCAGGACTCGAGAAAGATACTGAGTTCATTTACACCAATTTTAACGACAACATCATCAACCTTGATCCCCAGAGTGTGACCAACTACAACCGCTACAAGGAAACCAAACCAGCCCACTACTACAACATGATTGTTGGGTATGTCCCTGAGACCGTCAAAGGCAAGATTTACTCGAATTGGGAGAAGATACCCTCAGTTCCCCACGAAGCGCGTCTCGAACGTTATGGACTCGACTTCGGGTACAGTAACGACCCAACCGCTATCGTGGCTGTGTACCGCTACAACGGAGGGATTATTCTCGATGAGATCATTTACCAGACAGGCATGAGAAACTCTCAGATCATGGCCACACTCCAAAACGTTGAGTCAGCCCTGGTGATTGCTGATAGCTCTGAGCCTAAGAGTATCGACGAGATCAAACTCGGTGGCCTGATGGTGCTTCCATCGGAAAAAGGGAGTGATTCGATCAAAAAAGGTATTGATGTGGTGCAGGATGAGAAGATCTGGGTCACCGAACGCAGTTCAAAGATCTGGCTCGAGTACCTTAATTACGCTTGGATGGACACTAAAGAGGGTGATATTATCAACACACCAAAGCCAGGGTACGATCACGCGATGGACGCTATTCGCTACGCAATTACGAGTCTTGGGAAGAAGAAAGCGTGGAAGCCAAACGATCCAGGTGGCGTGAAGCCACACATCGCAGGAACTCTAGCTTGATCTTGCAATTAAACGCTTTTATCTGTAAGAATGGAGAATATGTCTGACGAATTATATACAGTAAGTCCAGAGATGGATATGCTTCTCCTCAACAAAGAGGATGGGTATAACTACCGAGAACGCCGACACCCAGAATGGAAAGATAATTACTCCCTATACCGCGACAAAGTTGTGGTTAATAGGTTGGTTCAACGCCAATCAGTTCACGTTCCCTTGATGAAACAAACCATTCGTACCCTTCTCAAAGATGTGGACGACATGCCTGTTCTCTATTTCGAAAACCTTGACAATGATAAACAAGCTGAAGTCTTCCTGAATGAATACTGGAAGTGGACGGCTGAACAAAACAACATGGAACTTCAGGATATTGTCGACAAAAAGCAAGTCTTCTTGTTTGGACGATCCTTTGACCAATGGCAAATCCTCAACGGTATGATTAAGAACACGATCCAAGATCCTATGGATATTGAGGTCTCTCGCTACGTTGACTCAACCGACCTCCACTCCTCACGCTTCCTCATCCATAACCACATTTACGTTCCACTCTCTGAAATCGAATCGAATGAAGACTACGATCAAGAGTGTGTGAAGAAGCTCAAGACTTGGTATGCAACTGAGCAAGGTCTCATCAAAGTCGCGACCAATCAGAAGATGGCCGTTGAAAAGAACGAGAAAATGGCTCAAATGGGCGTTCAGGACGTTGATTCTCCAGTATTGGGAGAAACCTATGTCGAACTCTCACTCCACTTTGTGTACCGAAACAATGAAAAAGGCGCTGATGGTAAGACAATGGATGAACAGTTGTTCCTTTATGTGGAAGCTGACGACCGCGAGATCTTGATGAAGAAACCTCTTGAAGAAGTGATTGGTGTTACCTCTGACAACTTCTGGAGAACTCACTTCCCTTACGAATCATGGGCTGATGACATTGAACACCAAGACTTCTGGTCTGATGGTGTAGCCGACATCGTCCGTACTCCAAACCAAGTTCTTGATTCCTGGTTCTCACAACTGGTCGAAAACCGAACGCTTCGCAACTTCGGTATGCACTACTACGACTCAACTATCGAAGGCTTCGCGCCTTCCTCATACAATCCTGTTCCCTGGGGTTGGTATGGTATGCCTGGAGATCCCAACAAGATCATTAAAAAAGTCGATATCCCAGAGTTATCCGAGTCCTTAGACGAGATGCAGTTTGTTATTGGTATGACCGAAAAGGCTACTGGTGCAACTGCTACCCAGCAAGGAAACATTCAGGAGAGATCCGTAACCCTCGGTGAGGTTCAACTCGCTCTTGGTGAGGCAAAAGAACGCGTCAAGGGTATGAGTAAGTTCTACACCCCAGCATGGAAACGCCGTGGCCGTATGTTCCTCAAACTCATTGAAGCTGGCGCGGATAAACTCGACGCTGTGAAGATCTACAAAAAGGGTCGAAACACCAGTCAATTATTCGAGAGAACTATTGCTCCTAAAGACTGGATGACAAAATCTGGTTACCAAACCCGAGTCTGGTCTCAGGAAGAAAAAGACGCCAACGATTCCAACATGCTACAGAAACTAAACGCCACCATGACTTTGATCCCAGGAAATGATAAGCTGTTAGAGATCTATCAGCGTAAGTTGCTAGAGTTCTCTGACCTCACTCCTGAAGAAATCAACGACGTGATGGAAACAGAACGAGCAAAACGCGAAGCAGTATTAAATAACCCTATGGGAGGACAGAACGGAATGGCTATCGGCCAACCAAACTCAGGTCTACCGATGCAACAGCCAGTCCAGCCAGTCCAATAAATTATGGCAATAATGGATGAAATCTTACAACGCGCAGGTCTCAACTACGATGATCTGACTTCCGCAGAGCGTGACACACTTGGTCAATGGACGAAATCTCTCCAAGAGAAGCGGTTAGCCGTTCCCCAGGTTCAGGACTATATTCGTTCCATGCGTTCAGCCGTTGAAACCGAACTCACTGAAGAACAATCTGATCCGAGTAATTGGTTTGGAATCATGGCCTTATTTATTCCGTTCTATGGGGTAGTGAAGAAATGGTATCACGATAAAAAGACACTAGGCTTGCAAGCGAGACTAAAAAATTATATGCTGTTAGAAGCCTTCCTTGATACTCCTGAAAAGGCAAGGAAAGCTCTCGACCAAGCGGTCGCAGGATTAGTAAGTAATAAACGAGGAGCTTAATATGAATCCCGAAGCAGAAGCAAAAGTCAATCAAATCTTAGCAAAAAACGATCCTGCTATTACTGAGGCTGATGTAGCCTTTTTGAGAGCGAGATCTTCGTATCTTACCGAGGAACAACTCGAGAGATTGGCTGTACTCGAAGACATCGAACAACCACTCAAAGAAAACCCAAACGCCCTCCAAGAAGAGAAACTTGAGGCTATGAAACGCCCACAACTTGACGAAGTGGCTGAAAACTTAGGGTTAGTCCCTGCTGATTATGCCAACAAAGGCGAGATCATCGAGGCAATTCTTAACTTCGGCAAGGCTGAAACAGAGAGTCCAAGCACAAGCCCATCTCCAAGTGAGGAAATCAAATAATGAACCCATTTTTAGAAAGACTTTTAACTGTAGCTTTACTTCTCTGGTTGCTGGATTACATTCTGGCCGTACTTGAAGTGAAGCCACCTAGTAAAAGAATTGTAAAATCAATCGCCTTATTTTTAGCTTTATGCTGGTTATTCTGGCGATCAGTTGTTTTAATCTTGGGATAATATGATAGACGGAACACAAGCAGGAATATAAAAAAATAGACAACCAAACTCCTGAAAGGAACGGTTATGACTGAAGAAATTAAAAAACAAATCAATCAATGTCTCAAAAGTCTTCGAGACTATAGAGAACAACTCATGGCCTTACCCGACGACGGTATTGGCAAACCACACTCCCACGGCGAAACAGATAACTCGAGAGGTTTGAGAATCCGAGCTGTATCAATAGCGATTACTGAGATGGAAACCTCGGCAAAGTATTTTGCTGATTCAACCATTGAAGAATTAAAGGAGTATTATGTCTAACTTGCACAAAAAACCTACAGCCGAAGAATTAGAGGCCAACGCCCAGAAAGCTCTCTTGGAAGCTGAGGCATTGAAGGAGAAGAAACCAGAGCCTAAAAAGGAAGAACCCAAAAAAGACCCTGAACCTACTCCTGATCCAGAACCAAAGAAAGATCCCGAGCCAACTCCTGAGCCTAAAAAAGATCCAGAACCTACTCCAACCCCTGATCCTACCCCAGAACCAGAGGATGATGAGGAATTAAAGAAACAACTCGCCGAGAAAGACAAGAAATTGAAGGCTTCCGCTCGTGAAGCTCAGATTTTGTACGCTCGAAACAAACAGGTAAACGAAGCAATCGAACAAGCATCTTCACTTCCTGACCCAACGGAAGACGAAATGAAGGCTGAGTATGCCGATTGGGACGTGATGAGTGACTTTGAGAAGAAAATGGCCACTGAAAGTCTCTCAAGTAAGCGCCGAATCAACGCAATCACCAACGCAAGTAAAGGATTTAAGGATTTAGAGGAATGGACAAAGAAAGTCGACACGTTTGTCGATGATCCTACCACTCTCACTGACAACCCAGCCCTTGAAGGTAGAGTTGACGATTTCAAAGAGTTCGCTCTCAAACCTACTCGACGTGGAGTTGATTTTGAGATTCTCATGTCGTCATTCTTGTACCAAATTGACTCAGGGAAAGTCCCTCGACCAAAGAAAACACAGATGTTCCCAATTGGTACTGGCGGTCAACAACCACCTGCACCAAAGAGTGACAAAATCACTGTGGAACAAGCGAGATCTCTACGAGAGACCAATTATCCAGAGTATAAACGTCTGCTTTTAGCTGAAAAGATCCAGCAAGACGACTTTTAATGTTGCTATTGACAGTGATCCTATTGTGTATCTAACATAATAGGTGCGCTTCCAAACCCCTTTCAGGGACGGTAAGAAAATTATTACTAACTATTCTGAAAGGGAAAGACTATGTCAAGCGCATACGGTACAAAGGTAGCTGAAGGCTTTAGCCAGAGGCTCATGAAAGAGGTTTACGATAAGTCGCTCGTCGACACCATCGTTAACCGAGATTATCAAGGTGAGATCAACGACGTTGGCTCAAAGATGAATATCTTGAACTTCGCTCGTATTTCCGAAAAGACTTACACTGGAGCTGACTTAACGGCTGACTCCCTGTTCGAGAAAAACGCTGTATTGACCATCGATCAATACAAATCTTTCTATTGGAAAGAAAAGACTCTCGACATGTGGTTGTCATACATTAAGAATCCTCACGCCACAGTGGTTCAGCAAAAATCTGACGAACGCAACAAAAACATGGACGAGTATGTACTCGGCTTGTTTGGAGACGTTGGAGCTGGTAACCGCGTCGGTACTGACCACGCAGACGGTACAGTCACTGTTGATGTGACGACTGGTGCTGTGACTGGTTCTAGTACAAACTTTACCTCTGCTATGGTGGGTCGTGGCTTCAAAGCCGTCGGTCACACTAAATGGTACAGAGTGAAGTCTTACGCTTCAGCCACTTCTATCGTGATCGAAGATGACCTTGACGATGTAGCTTCTGTTTACACAGGTGGCGCAATCGCTGGGGGTACTGCTTACGAGATCGAAGCTGTAACTGCTTTAACGCTCACCACTTCAAACGTGTTGGCACAAATCGGTCAGATGAAGTTGAGACTCGACTTAGCGGAGAAAAACGGATTTTCATCTGTTCCTTCTCAAAATCGCTGGTTGATTGCTCCTCCAGAGTTTGAAGATCTCATCACCAACGGTGCGACAGGTATCACCCTGCACGTTCCTGAAGTGTATGAAGAACTCATCAAAAAAGGCATGGTTACAATGCTCAAAGGCTTCAAAGTCTTTATCAGCAACCGCCTGTCTGGAGACAACACCGATGGTTATCACTTGATTGCTGGTCACAGCAACTGGTGTACCTTCGCTGAGAAGCTCTTGACCGCCGACATGGAAGAAGACCTACAAGGTAACTTCGGAACTGCATACAAAGACCTCTTTGTATACGGCGCTAAAGTGACTGACTCACGTCGCCACTTCGCAACCGAAGGCTTCTTCAAGTTCTAAAATTAAAAATAAGTTAGCCCTCCCTGTCGACTGGATGGGGAGGGCATAATGAAAGAAAGCTAAATGCCAACATTTGAACTCAAAGCCGATCTACCTAAATCAACTCAAGAAGAAATCGATCGAATCGAAGCTAAAGTTGAAGGTAGTCGCACAACTGCTGAAGCTAACTTTTTAACGGCATTAGCTCCCTACCGTACCAACGTGGTTCTTCGTTATAGAACTCAAGGTATTACTCATCCCCAGACTCCAGAAAATCACTCAGGCGATATTCTCGAAGCTGAGGGAAACACTGTTCCAGAAGGTTACCCAGGTTTTGCTAAAGGCGCTACTTTCTACAAAGTTAACGCTAGTGGCATGATTATTTACCACAACACAGGAAGTACCACCTCTGCTATCTGGTCAAGAATGGGTCAACAAATCGTGTCGGCTTCTCCAAGTCCTTCACCATCTTTGTCGGCTTCTTTATCACCAAGTGCTTCACCATCTCGATCACCATCCGTATCGCCTTCTTTGTCGGCCTCACTCTCACCAAGTGTCTCGCCTTCCAGAAGTCCATCTTTGTCAGCGTCGCCAAGTGCCTCAGTTTCACCTTCGGTTTCCGTGTCACTGAGTCCTTCCGCTTCGTCTTCTCCAAGTGCTTCGGCATCAAGGAGTCCATCTGCATCTACGAGTCCAAGTGCTTCGGTCAGTCCTTCACAAACTCCAAGTGCAAGTTACAGTCCATCATCGAGTACAAGTCCTTCTTCAAGTGTGTCTCTCTCACCTTCACTGTCTCAGAGTCCTTCGTCTTCACCAAGTCGATCGGCCTCTCTCAGTCCTTCGGTCTCAGAGTCTCGCTCACCAAGTTTGTCACCAAGTTTGTCAGCATCACGCAGTCCTTCACTCAGTGCCTCTCTGTCGCCTTCGGCTTCAGCTTCGCCTAGTGCTAGTGCAAGCCCATCGAGTTCGGTGTCTGCTTCAATCAGTCCTTCGCCCTCATTCCCAGATGTGTAAAATGGTGTATACTTGATTGATGAACAAATCAAGTCATAGGCTATACAAAATCTGGTTTTCGATGAGATCTAGGTGTACAAATCCCAACAACCAAAGATATAAAGACTATGGTCAAAGAGGTGTAACTATTTGTAATGAGTGGTTAGACTTTAAGTTTTTCATTGACGAAATGAATGACTCCTATCAAAAAGGTTTATCTTTAGACCGAATAGACAATAATAAAGGCTACTCTAAAGAAAACTGTCGGTGGGCTACTCCAAAGGAACAATCAAATAACACCAGACATACAGAAAGAGCAAAAAAGTTTCTCTATGAAGGAAAAATGCTCACGATTAGACAGTTATCGGAAAAAACAGGAATCAGTAGGGAAACTCTTTCCAAAAGATTGTTAAAACTAGACTGGAGTGTTAAGCGAGCCACAGAGGTCAATCCAAACTATTCAAACAAACCTGTTGGGTATTCAATCGGCAGAAGTAAGAGTGGAAAGTTTGTAAAAAACACAAGTAATATTGACGCTTCGGGCTTCAGAGTGGTTTAATGAATGTATATGACTTCATTGGTATCTATTATTATTCCCTCAAGAAACGAACAATTTTTAACGAAAACTATCAGAGATCTACTTCAAAAAGCTACCCAGGATATTGAGGTTATTGCTGTTTTGGATGGCTACTGGCCAGATGAAATTGTCGATGATAAGCGAGTTCACTATATCCATTTTACTCAACCAATCGGCATGAGAGGTGCTATCAACAAGGGCGTTGCAATGGCTCAAGGGAAGTACATTCTCAAAACTGACGGCCATTGTATGTTTGACAAAGGGTTCGATGAGATCCTCAAAATCGACCACAAAAAAGATTGGGTACAGATTCCCCGAAGAAAACGCTTAGAGCCTGAAACATGGACGCTTAGAGACGTTGAAAAGCCAGACATTGACTACATGTTCCTCACCTACCCAAATGACGACCAAGAATGGGGTGGTAGAGAGTTTTCTGGCCGTGAATGGCGCGAGAAGAATCGAGATCCTCAATTGAAATCAGTCCTGATTGACGATGCCATGAGTTTTCAGGGTTCAGCATGGTTTATGACCAAAGAGTATTTTATCTGGTTAGAGCTGATGGATGAAGTTACCTATGGCCCATTTTGGAAAGAGGCTCAGGAAATCGCCTTCAAATGTTGGTTATCTGGTGGCAGAGTGGTACGCAATAAAAAAACGTGGTATGCACATCTCCACAAAGGAAGAAAGTACGGCCGTGGCTACACTCTCAATAAATCTGGTGTCTCAGAAGCTAACGAGAATGTTCAAAAATGGCTCACTCAAAAAGTGTGGCATAAACAGAAATACCCGATGTCGTATCTAATTAGAAAGTTCCCAGACTGCCCGATGTGGACACCTGAGAGGATAAAGGAAGCAGAATGGAAAACAGAATAAAACTAGCTGAGTACTTTAATGAAAGAGGTTTCAAAGTAGGAGCTGAAATCGGTGTGGCCGACGGAAGATACTCAGAAGTCCTTTGTCAAAAGATCAAAGACTTACACATCTATTGTGTAGATCCTTGGTCTCCTTATGACGGAAACTGGCGGAGTGGTCAGGAACAAGATATTGCATACAATAAGGCAAAATACCGTCTCCAAAATTACAATGCTGAACTTATCAAGAAAACCAGTCTTCAGGCTTCAATCAACTACGCTGAGGAGACACTAGATTTTGTTTTTATAGACGGCGCGCATGATTTTAACAACGTCATGCTGGATATTCTTCTCTGGACTCCAAAAGTTAAGGTAGGCGGTATCATATCTGGTCATGACTACTATGAAGCTCGAACAGTTCACGTTATCCCAGCAGTCGATGCTTATTGCAAACAAAATGGTATTAAGTTGGAGATAATTCCACGATCAGAGGGCGGTCATAGAGACGACCGAGTGCCTTGTTGGTGGTTTGAGAAAAAGTAATGTTCAAAAGCAAAGAAAAACTCGACCTAACAGTTATTTACTACACCTCTAACCATCTCGAGGAAACTAATCCGTATTTTTTAGAGAATACCAAGAGGCAGTTGCTCAAAGCGATCGGAGAACACCCACTCATCTCAGTTTCGCATAAGCCTATGGATTTTGGCCACAATATTGTTGTTGGAGAAGCTGATGGAGTCGTAAAAGGAAGATCTCACCGTAATATCTATCGCCAGATTCTCATTGGGTGTCTTAATGCCACCACAAAGTATGTGGCTATGGCTGAAGATGATATTTTATACTCGTTTGAACACTTCCACACCCATGTTCCCAAACGTAACGTTTTTTCCTACGACATGCAGAAGCTCTCCCTGTTTACCTGGACGAAACCACCCATGTACTCATTTAGAACCAAAAGGAAGGTTGTTAATCAATTGATTGCTCCTAGAAAAATGCTTATCGAAGCGATGGAAGAACGATTTGCACAAGTCCCCAAGTTGAAGTCTCAGGGTTGGGACGACGCCAGTATTGACTCAAAGTGGGGAGATCCTGGTAGATATGAGAACCTTTTGGGAGTGACCGTCAGAGAAGTCGAGGAGTTCTATTCAGGAGTTCCAAGTATTGTTTTCTCACATCCAGAAGCCTATGGGTATCTTAGCCAAGGCAGTAAAAAGCGGTTGGGTGATATTAGAATGTATGATATTCCAGTCTGGGGAAAGGCAAGCGACGTCTTGAAACTATGGTATGAGTAGTACAACTGTCCTGTGCGGATCACATATACCAGTTTTAACTAGATTGATGCAGTATGTTGATAAACCTGTACTAGAGTTAGGGGTCGGTTGGAATAGTACGCCTCTTTTGCATTGGATGTGTAAAGAAAAAGGCTTACTGCTTCGATCGTTTGAAAGTGATCCAGAATGGCTTGAGTTATTCAGAAGTTTTGAGTCCGAGAGTCACAAGTTATCACATCATGACTTCATGACTGAATTAGATTTTGGTGGTGGGCTTGGGCTTGTGTTTGTTGACCATCGTCCATCTAGGAAACGACGAAGTAGTGCAAAGTTCTACGCTGATAAAGCAGACTTTATTGTGCTTCATGATAGCGATCTAGCAGATAATCCAGCCTACAAGTACACGCCTATTTATGGTAACTTTAAGTATAGGTTTGAGTACAAAAACGTCGACAAACCATTCACAATGGTACTCAGCAATAAAATAGATATTGAAAGGTTGTTTATATGAAACAATTGGGTAAACCAGAATCATCAAGTGACGTCGTCAACAAAGAGCCAAAAGTTTTGCTGATTGGTTACGGTTGGGTTGGTCAGTACATGGGAAAATACTTTAAGACTGCTCACTATGTTCAAACTGACGGCATTATTAAGCGTGTTTCAGACAATGAGCCAGCTTACCAAGAAAACGAAAAAATTGGTGTCTACGACCTGGCGATTATTGGTACTCCAACTCCCATGAACAAGGAGACTGGTCAGTGTGATACTTCGATTGTGGAAAACGTTGTTGATAAGTACAAACATATTGTGAGTATCTTCTTAGTCAAGTCGACCGTTGAGATTGGTACATGCGAGAGACTCGAGGAAAAGTACGGCGTTCCAGTCTGTATGAGTCCTGAATATGTAGGTGAAACTCTCGGGCATCCTCTCCTAGAACCAAGGCGCGATGCGTTCCAAATCATCGGTGGTAACCCAGAAGCTCGTGAGAGGGTTGCTCAAATGTTTATGAAGGTGCTTCACGCTTCCGCGCCCATCATGCTTTGTACCTCACAAGAAGCAGAGATCATCAAATACTGTGAAAACATGTGGATCATGAGCCGTGTGGATTACTGGAATGATGTATTTGAAGTCGCTGAAACTTTGGGTGCTTCGTTTACCACCATTCGAGAAGGTTTGGTACTCGATCCTCGCATGGGTCGAACTCACTCAAACGTCTACAAGGATAACAAGGGCTGGTCTGGTAAATGCTTACCAAAAGACATGAACGCTCTGGCCTTCAAAATGCGCCAGTCTGGTCATCCGCTCCCAAGACTCGAAAGCTCAATCGAAATGAATGTCGAACGTCGAAAAAGTATCAAGAGTACCGAAACTCTTATCCCAGAAAGTCCAGCATGGAGAAAATAGATTTATCCGTTATCATCACCGCTAGAAATGAGGAGTTCTTGAGTAGAACTGTTGAGGGAGTGCTTGCTTCCAGAGATGGATCGGTTAAGACCAATATTATTGTCTTCTGTGATGGTAACTGGCCAAATCCAGCAATAAAAGACGACCCAGATGTCATTATTGCCTTCAAAAAAGAATCAGTTGGCCAGAGGGCAGGACTCAACGAAGCTATCAAACTCTCTACCGCAGAGTTTGTGATGAAGCTCGACGCCCATTGTGTTCTCGACAAGGGTTTTGACAAGGTATTGGTCGAAGCAGGGCGAAAATTAGGTAAGAATGTAACCCAAGTCCCTCGCATGTATAACCTCCACGCTTTTGATTGGGTGTGTAAAAAATGTGGCAATAGGTGGTATCAGTCTCCAACTCCTACCCACTGTATGCTTCCAGGTGAAAAACGCCAACAAAACCCAAACTGTGACTCTCAAGAGTTCGATCGAATCATTGTCTGGCAACCTCGCATGAACCGAAGATCGGATCACTACCGATTCGACCAAGATTTACACTTCCAGTATTGGGGTTCTCTTGGAAAACGCCCAGGATTCGAGGGCGATATTACCGAAACTATGTCTTTACTTGGAGCTTGCTTCTTTATGAACAGAGAATGGTATTGGGAGCTTGGCGGTAGTGACGAAGAACATGGCTCGTGGGGTCAGCAAGGCACTGAAATCGCCTGTAAAACTTGGTTAAGCGGTGGTAGGCTCGTTACGAACCGAAAGACGTGGTTTTCGCACCTTTTTAGAACTCAGGGAGACGACTTTGGATTTCCTTACCCTCAATCAGGAAATCAAATCCAGCACGCTCGAGACTATTCAAAAGATCTTTGGAAAAATGGCAAGTGGCCACTCGCGAAACACGACCTGCAATGGCTTATCAACAAGTTCGCTCCAGTCCCAGGATGGCATGATGAGACAAAGGGGAT